>Ga0247727_10008086_pt1 | contig 19686 bp, 18 predicted proteins | sample WisWelCaveWW1625_FD_202498 | JGI IMG/M metagenome (GOLD analysis project Ga0247727, IMG submission 202498) | Biofilm microbial communities from Wishing Well Cave, Virginia, United States - WW16-25 | ecosystem: Environmental > Aquatic > Deep subsurface > Groundwater > Cave microbial mat | place... | reverse complement strand
CCGGCTGGAAGGGACTCTCCGGCGACGTGCTTGGCGAGGCCGGCGTCGAGCTCGAGCGCGGGCTCGTGACCGTTCCCTACCGCGACCGGGACGGGACGGAGCTTTACCGCAAGTGCTTCGGCCGGGACGGCCGCGCGTTCTACAGGCCGTCGGGCGTCCGGCTCATCCCGTTCGGGCGCGAAACGCTCCCGCGGCCGGGAAGCCGGTATCCGCGCTACTGCGCGCTGGCCGTGTGCGAGGGGGAGTCGGACGCGCTCTGCGTGCGTGACCATTTCGGCTTTCGCGAAGACCGGCGGGCCGTCCGCTACCTGGCGCTCGGGCTTCCCGGCGCCGGCTCGTGGCGCGACGAGTGGCGCTCGCTCCTCGAGCCCTTCCCCCTCGTCTATCTGCTCGGCGACGGCGACCAGGCGGGCCGGCGCATGAACCGCCGCGTCCGCGCGTCCGTCCCGTGGGCGCGTCCTGTGTGGCTCCCGGACGGCTGCGACGTCCGCTCACTCCTGCAAGCCGACCCGAGCGGGCTCGACCGGTACCTCGACCGCGCCGACGAGGACGCGCGCCTCTGGGCCGCTCTCGCTCTCTCCCCATCCCTTCCCACGTTCCGCCGGCTCCTGGCCGGTAGAGAGGAAACGTCATGACTGACGAGCTCGACCCTGCGACCGTCGCCGCCGCGCACGGATGGAAACCACCCGACGAGGGAGCGACGCTGCTCGACGACCTCGCCGCGTTCGTTCGCCGCTACGTCGTCGTCACCGATGCACAGGCCGACGCGCTCGCGCTCTGGATCGTGCACACGTGGGCGATAGACGCCGCCGGCTCGACCCCCTACCTCTCCGTCACTTCGGCCGAAATACGCTGCGGCAAGTCACGGCTACTCGACGTGCTCCGGCTGCTCTGCCGCGACCCATTGCCCGCCGCGCACGTAAGCGAAGCGGCTCTGTTCCGCTCGCTCGGCGAACGGCCGCGGACGGTGTTGCTCGATGAGGTAGACGCGATCTTCGGGCCGAAGGCGCGTGACCGCGAGGACCTCCGCGCGATGCTGAACGCCGGCTACCGGCGCGGTACTCCGGTGCTCCGGTGCGTCGGAGACGGCTCACGTCAGCGCGTCGAATCGTTCGAGGTGTTCGGCGCGAAGGCGCTCGCCGGGATCGGCGACCTCCCCAGCACGCTCGCGGACCGCTCCCTCCGAATTCGGCTCAAGCGACGAAGGCCGGACGAGACGGTGCAGAGCCTCCGCGAGAACCGACCGCCGGCCGACGCCGCTCCGCTGCGCGAGCGGTTGCAAGCGTGGACCGAGGCTCACGACGGAAGGTTGAGCGAGGCCGAGCCGGCGCTTCCAGCCGAGCTCGACGACCGGGCGCAGGATGCGGTAGAGCCGCTCGTCGCCATCGCCGACCATGCTGGTGGAGGGGATTGGCCGGGCCGGGCCCGGCGCGCGTTCGTGGAGCTCCGCCGTGGCGACGACGCGACCGCGGACGAGTCGCTCGGCGTGCGGCTGCTCGCCGACTGCCGCGCAGCGTTCGAGCAGGACGACGCCGACAAACTCTCGACAGTCGGCCTCATCGCTCGGCTCGCCGCGGAGGACGATGCGCCGTGGGCAGATTGGCACGGCGCGACCGTGAAGCCGCGGACTGTCGCGACCATCCTGCGCCCCTACGGCATCCGCTCTCGGACGGTGCGGCTCGCCGACGGCACGACCCCGAAGGGGTACCAGCGCGAGCAGTTCCACGACGCCTGGGCACGCTACCTCCCCCACCTTCCAGGACGGCATCTATCCGCCACAAGCGCCACAACCGAGGAATCAAGTGCGCATGAGAACGGCGATGTGGCGGATGTGGCGGATAAACCCCCTTCTGGCGAAGGGGTGGACGACGAGTACGAACGGCTCCGATTCAAGTTCCCCGAGCTCGCTGGAGAGGACGCCGCGTAGCAGCCGGCCGGCGGGATGCGAGACGCGCTCCTCACCGTCCCGGAAGTCGCCGCACGGCTCTCATGCTCCGTCGCGACCGTGAAGCGTCGCATCCGGGACGGCTCTCTCCCCGCGTTCCGCGACGGCCGGCTCGTCCGCGTCCGCGAGCTCGACGTCGACCGCTACATCGCCGAGCACGTCACCCGCCGAGCGTCGAGCTCGACGCCGCCCGTCGGAGTGACGCTCGACCGTCACGCGAGGCTCTGGGATTGACTCGGACCCCTCGCAGAGCGCATCATCCGGGCACGCTCGGCATTCAGAGCGTCGCCAGCCCGGCCGCTCCATCCGGCAAAGACAGTGCGACCGGGCCGACTGAGGGAGGCTATCCCGTGACGACCCATCCCGGAATCGCGGAGAGACGCGACGCATCCGGCCGTGTCCGCTACCGCGTGCGCGTCCGTCGCGACGGCGCAACGCTGACCGCGACCCTGCCCAGCCTCGCCGAGGCGCTCTCGTGGCGCTCACGCGCGCTCGACGCGGCCGACGGGCTCACTGATCCGCCGGAGTCGCCGCGTCGCGTCTCCGTCGCTCCTGCGCGCGTCCCCGCGCCGGCATTGAGTCTCGAGGACGCGGCTCGGCGCTTCTGCCGGGGGATGCTCGACGGGACGGCGCGCACACGTGATGGACGCCAGTACGGACGCCAGACCACCGCCACCTATGAGGGTGCGCTCCGGCTCCGCGCTCTTCCCGTGCTCGGACGCGTTCCCGTCGCCGGGCTCACGCGCGGGCACATTCAACGGCTCGTGAGCGAGATAGCCGGCCGCGAGTCAGTGGCGCAGGCATGCCACGTCCGCGCGGCGCTCGCCGCGGTGCTCCGCCAGTGCGAGGACTACGGAGAGCTCGACTCGACGCCGTGCGTCGGGATCCGTGTCGAGCGCGCACACGACGAGCACGACGACGCCGAGCCTGTGTACGTGCTGACCCCCGCGCAGGGAGCCGCGCTCCTTGCAGCCGCCGAAGCCGACGACGACGCGCACGATCGGAGCTTCCTCGGGCCGTTCGTGCGGCTCGGGCTCGCGACCGGGCTCCGTCGAGCCGAGCTTCTCGCGATCCCGTGGGGCAGGGACGGGCTCGACCTCGACGCCGGCACCGTGAACGTTCGCCGCTCCCTCGCTACCACCCGCGACAAGCGAAGCGGGCTCTACGCGTTCCTGCCGCCGAAGTCGCGCACGTCACGTCGCACGGTGCCGCTCCCGGCCGGCGAGGTTGCGGCGCTGCGCCGGCACCGGCTCGCGAGCGGACGTCCCGGCGACGGAGAGCTCGTGCTCGGCGCTCACGACGGCCTACCGCGCGGACCCGGAGGGATGCTTCGCACGTCCTGGCGACGCGCCGCTATCGCCGCGCTCGGAGTCTGCGAGCGGTGCGCCATACGCTCGACGGAGTGGGGCGACGATGACGAGTGCGCGCACGAGCTCGGGCCGCTCCCGACCCCGCACGACATGCGCCACACCTACGCAAGCCACATGCTCCGCGCCGGACTGACCGCGCGCGCCGTCGCCGACCTCCTCGGACACTCCGACGCGTCGCTCGTGCTGCGACGGTACGCGCACACGCTCCCGGACGAGCTCTCCGGCGCAGCGGTTGCGCTCGACAAGTGGCGCGCGACGATGCTCCCGTAGTTCTCCCGGAGAAGCGCGCCTGAGATCGCGGCTCCGAGCGCCGGATTGGCCCACGATTGGCCCAGGATTGACCCACGGAACGAGGGCCGAATGAAGAATCCCTGCAAACGGGGGGTCGAGCACTTCACTCGTAATGAAGGGGTCCGCGGTTCGAGTCCGCGCGTCGGCTCTTCTCAGAGCCTCCGCTTCCGACGGCGACGGTCCCACCAGACAAACGCGGTCGTTGGGATCGCAAACAGCAAGCCAGAAAACGCGGCATCCCAGATCCCGACTGGACCCCAAACGTCAGGGTCGATGCGAGCTGCGAGGGCTATCCCAAGACCGAACCACACGCCGAAGTACACGAACACCATGCAGAGGGGCCAGCTGTCGATCCATTTGCGCCACCGCGTCCACACGTGCATTCCTCAGATGCTCGCGCAAATGCGGGGTGGCTGGCAACGAGCGACGTGCGCCGCCTTCGCGACGACAGTCGAGCGGCTCGGGCAGGAGTGATGATCAGCGGGCCACTAATCGCAGCGGCATCCCTGCGATGCTCAAGTCAAACTCTGACCGTGAGCGATGTGGACGACGATTGTGACTGGACCGAAGGCCAGCCCGCGTACACGGACCTGCCGCAACCTCGGTCGCTGACATCGAAGGAGCGTGCGCTCCTCGACGTCCTTCTGAGCAGCCCTCGCGCGCGAGACGAGCTGCGGGAGCAGGTCAAGTCCGTCCAGGTAGTCGCAGCCTGCTGGTGCGGCTGCCCGTCCGTCAACCTCGCGGTCGACCCGGGCGCTCCTCGCGCAGAGTACCCAGACGACGAGCAGCTACCCAGAGGCGTGGTGACGATCACTGCCTGGCAACGGAAGTCTCGGTGGCCCTGGACTGAGGTGACCCTGCACATCATCGAGGGTGAGCTGTTCGAGCTTGAGATCTGGGGTGGTCGATATGGGTTACGACCGCGCGTTGATCCGGCTCGTCTTGAATTCGACCCTGACGGAGATAACTAAGCTCAACGCGGGCGTCGGCTTTGAGGCTGGTCAGCCCAGCGAGTCGAGCAGAGCGCGAGTGGCCAGCTCGCCCGAGGCGACCGCGCCTTCGAACCAGCCGGCGTCCTCGGGCGCCACGTCGGATGACGCGAACGCGAGCCGGCCCTCGGGGTCCCACGTCTGCGCGGCGAACGCCTGCTCGGCGCCCACCACCGATGCGACCCAGGCGCCTTCGGCAAACGGGTCGGCGTTCCAGTCGTGCCAGTCGAGCGCGAGCAGCTCTGCCTCCGGGAAGAAGCGCGCCACCGCGGCCCGCGCCTCCGCCTCGATCTCGAACACGCCATCGGCGACGCCGAAGCCGACGAGCATCGTCGCGCGATCGTTTGTCTCGCGCTCAGCGAACATCCACTCGATCCCGCGCCCGCCGCCCGTGGCGAGCACTCCCACGTCCACTCCGCGCACCCTCGCCCAGACCTTCACGGCGCGGCCGAGATGACCGACCTCGAGGGCCGCCTCCTTGGCCGGAGACAGCTCAGGCTCGAACGCGATCGAGCGCATCGGGTTGACGCCGGTCGCGATCACCGCGGCGGCGGCGCGGATCTCCTCGTCCGCGGTGTGAACGACGACGCCACGTGCGCCGGAGACAATTTGGAGCACAGCGCACGACTGACGCAAGGAGGCCCCGGAGGCCGCGATCATGCGCTCCGCCAGCGCCGGCACGCCACCTTCGAGCGTCGCCGCCCACGGCTGGCAGATGCCGTCAGGCGATCCGTCGCCGTGGGCCCAGCTCGTGAGGAGCTCCGAGGCCGGCACACGCTGCTTGTCGCCGTTCCCGGACACCGTCCACCAGGCGCTCACCAGATCGCGGGTCGCCTGCGGCGCGTCCAGGCGGTCGAGGTACTCGGCGAGGCTGACACCCGCCAGCTCGCCGCTCGCCACCCGCTCCGCGTCTTGGGCGATCCGCGCCAGGACGGCGACGTGCCGCGCCAGCGTCTCCTCGTCGGCGGGCCCGTCCAGATACAGGGCGCCGTCGCGAAACCACCGCCGCTCCGTCACCGGGTGTCGCGGCCGTAGGGCGACGCCGTGCTCGGAGCAGAGCGCGCGGATGCGGTGCTGCCAGGGCGTGATCCACGCGCCGCCGAGATCGAGAAGCTCGCCGTCGCCGGCGAACGGGCGACAGTAGCCTCTGCCGCCCACGCGGTCGCGGGCCTCGAGCACCACCACGTCGACCCCCTCGGCGCACAGCGCCGACGCTGCGGCGGCACCCGCCAGACCCGCCCCGATCACGATCACGTCAACTCCCATCCCGCACCTCCGGGCGTCAGGTCACGTCGCGGCGGCTCGTGCGAACGATCCCGGCCGTACCGATCACGGCGACGTACGCGAGCGCGACGAGGACTCCCCCCGAGACGGAGAGGCCCTCGTCCGGTCCGCCCCCCGCGGAGGAGAGCACGCTGCCGGGCAGATAGTCCGCGACGGTGTCGGCATCGAGCAGGCCCAGCGTCACGGCGGCGAGCGGCTCGAGCAGGAGGAACCACAGAATCGTCCCCAGCGTGGCGCCGACCTGGCTGTGCACGACCGACCCGATCGAAGCGCCGAGCAGGCCCCACAGCACGGTCGTCATGAGTACGAGCCCCATCCGCTCCCGGACGTCTCCGTTCATCTCGAGCGGTGAGTCGATTACGGCCAGCCAGGGGACCGCCACCGCCAGGACGACGACGAGCGCCAGCACGGCGACGAGGACGCCCACGACCCCGGCCGTCGCGAGCTTGGCGAGCGTCACCCGGTCACGGCGCGGCGTTGCCAGAAAGGTCGGGGTGATCGTTCCGTGACGCCACTCGCGCGTGACCAGCGTGATACCCAGCAGGATCGAGACGAGCGCCGCCGCCTCGGCGATGCCGACGAGGTCGGCATCGAACTGCGGCAGGTCACGCTCGGCGGCCGGCGTGCCGCCGATCATCCCGGCCGCGCCGAGGCCGCCGATGGCGACGACCAGGATCACGAAGCCCGTCAGCGAGCGCGGCGTCGTACGGAGCTTGAGCAGCTCCGCCGTCAGCAGGCTCACGACGTGCCCTCCGCGGTCAGCTCGAGGAAGACTTCCTCGAGACTCGCCTGCTCGGGGGTCAGCTCGTGGAGGACGACGCCCGCCGCGGCGGCGACCTCGCCCACCCGAGCCGCCGGCGCTCGGGCGAGCAGCGCACCTGCGGAGCCATCCTCCACCGCGATGCCCGCGGCCGCGAGCGCCCGCTCGAGCCGCTCCGCATCGGGCGACCGCACACGGCTCGCCGGAGCCGCCCCGCCCGCGAGATCCTCGACCCGCGCGTGACGGATCAACCGGCCGTGGTGAATGATCACGACCTCGTCGGCAACCTGCGCCACCTCCGCGAGGACGTGACTGGAGAGGAGCACGGTGCTTCCCTCGTCGGCCAGCGAGCGGAGGAGGTTGCGCAGCCACCGGATCCCCTGCGGGTCGAGCCCGTTGGCCGGCTCGTCGAGGACGAGCACCTCGGGGTTGCCCAGCAGCGCCGCGGCGATGCCGAGCCGCTGGCGCATGCCGAGCGAGTACCCCTTTGCGCGGCGCCGGGCCGCGCCGGTGAGCTCTACCTGCGCCAGCACCTCGTCGACCCGTGACTGCGGGATGCCGGCGGTTCGCGCGAGGACGCGGAGGTGGTTGCGACCGGAGCGCCCGGGGTGGACGTCCGACGCCTCCAGCACCGCCCCCACCTGCTCCAGCGGCCGCGGCAGGGCGGCGTAGCCGGTGCCGAGGACGCGGGTCGCGCCCGCGTCGGGCCGCACGAGCCCCAGGATCGCACGCAGCGTGGTGGACTTCCCGGCCCCGTTGGGACCGAGGAACCCGGTCACGACGCCTGGCAGGACGCGGAATGACAGGTCGGCGACGGCCTGCGTGCGCCCGAACCGCTTGCTTAGCCCTTCGACCTCGATCACGGGCTGCCGGGCGCGGCGTAGACGACCTCGCCTCCGACGAGCGTCAGCGCCACACGCGCCTCGTGAATCGCGCCCGCGCCGCGGTCCGAGAGATCGCGGTCGAGCACGACGACGTCCGCCAGCTTCCCCACCTCGATCGAGCCGGTGACGTCGTCCAGGTGGTTCACGTAGGCGGAACCGAGCGTGGCCGCGGCCACCGCCTGCTCGAGCGAGAGCCGCTCGTCCGGCATCAGCACCCGGTCTTCCGGATACCCGGGCCGCCGGCGGTTGACCGCCACCTCGAGCTGCAGCAGCGGATCCGGCGTCGACACCGACCAGTCGCTGCCGAACGCCAGCCGCCCGCCGGCGCGAGCGATGCTCGCGAACGCGTACATGCCGGCTGCGGCCGCCTCGCTGATGTGCGGCAGCGTCAGGTCCTCCACGTAGCCCGACCGCACCGCCCAGTACGGCGTCACGTTGGCGACGACGCCGAGCGACGCGAAGCGCGGCAGGTCGTCGGGGTGCGCGAACTGCATGTGCGCGATGTGGAAGCGGGCATCGCGGCGGCCGTTGATCTCCTGCGCGTGCTCGAACGCGTCCAGGCACTCGCGCACGGCGCGGTCGCCGAGCCCGTGGATGTGCACCTGGAATCCGTGCCCGTCGAGCAAGGTCACCACCCGCTTCAGCCGCTCGGGCTCGTAGAGGCTGAGACCCGTGGTGCCGGTCGCCGCACCCGCGTCCCTGTACGGGTCGAGCATCGCCGCCGTGTAGCTCTCGGCGACGCCGTCCTGGAACAGCTTCGCGCCGCGGATCCGCAGACGGCCGACCGTACCGGCGCTCCGCTGCTCGAGGAACAGCTCCAGCTGGTCGTCGCCCTCGGTGTCGTCCCACCACAGGTTCGCCTCCATGCGCATCGTCAGCTCACCCCGTTCGGCAACCGCTCGATAGGGCTCGAAGAGCGGCGTGTCGAGCTTCGCCTCCTGGCAGGCCGTGATGCCGAGCGAGTGGAGGTACGCCTGCGCCCTCACGATCGCGTCTTCCCAGTCGCGCGGTGAAGTCTCGGGAAGGAGCCCCGCCACGAGCCTGATCGCGTTCTCCTGCAGAGTCCCCGACGGGGCGCCTTGCGCATCCCGGTCGATCACGCCGCCGGGTGGGTCGGAGGTAGTGGCGGCAATCCCGGCCAGCTCGAGCGCCCGGCTGTTGACCCAGCCCGTGTGGCCGTCACGTGTGTACAGGAGCACCGGTCGGTCGGGGACGAGCGCGTCGAGGAAGGCCGCGGTTGGCATGGGGCCGCCGAAGTCGTCCATCGACCAGCCGACGCCGACGACCCACGCGTGGTCGGGGTGGGCCGTCACATAGTCGCGGATGACCTCGGCGTGGGTCTCCGGCGTCGGCGACTCGTGCAGGTCGCACAGCATCGAGCCCATCCCGCCGTGTGCCACGTGGAGATGGGCGTCCTGGAAGCCTGGCAGCAGCGTACGCCCCTCCAGCTCGACGACGCGGGTCGACGGGCCGGCGAGCGCGCGGACGTCGGCGTCGCCCCCGACCGCGACGATCCGGCCTCCCGCGACCGCCACCGCCTCCGCATGCGGCAAGCTCGGGTCGACCGTGTGCACGCGGCCACCGGCGAGGACCAGGTCCGCGGTCATGCCAGCACGTCGTCCAGCGCGGTCGCGGCGCGCCAGCAGTCGTGGAAGGTGCTGTACAGCGGCACGGGGGCCAAGCGAAGCACATCGGGCTCGCGGAAGTCGCAGACGACCCCGTGCTCGTGCCGCAGGCGCGAGGCAAGAGCGCCCGCGCCGTCCGCCGACACCGACAGCTGGCAGCCGCGCCGCGCGGGGTCGCGGGATGTCGTCACGCTCATCGTGCGCCGGCCCGCCACCTCGTCGAGCAGCGTCTCGAGATACCCGGTGAGGCGGATCGAGCGCTCGCGGAGTGCCCGGAGCCCCACCTCGTCGAACAGGTCGAGCGAGGCGCGGAGCGGCGCGAACGCGAGGATGGTCGGCGTCGACACCGCCCACCCCTCGGCGCCCGCGCGCGGCACGAACTCGGGCTCCATCCGAAACCGCTCTGCGGGATCGACGCCCCACCAGCCGGCCGCGCGGAGCGGAGCGGCGCCAGAGAAGTGGCGGGCGTGCACGAAGGCGCCGCCGGGAGCGCCAGGCCCGGCGTTCACATACTTGTAGTGGCACCACACGGCGAAATCGGCGCCGATGTCGTGGAGCTCCGCCGGCACGTTCCCGATCGCGTGCGCGAGATCCCAGCCGCTCACCGCGCCCGCCGCGTGCGTGGCCTCGGTGATGGCCCGTGTGTCGAGCACCTCGCCGGTGAGGTAGTTGACCGCGCCGAGGAGCACGAGCGCGAGCCGATCGCCCTCCCGCTCGATCGCGTCGACGACGTCGTCCGTCCGCAGCGTTGTCTCGCCCGCCCGCGGCTGCAGGCGGACGATCGCAGTCGATGGATCGTGACCGTGCAGCGCCGCCTGGCTTCGCACCGCGTGCGAGTCGGACGGAAAGGCCGAGTCCTCGATCAGGATGCGGTGGCGATGTCCGGCCGGCCGGTAGAACGTCGCCAGGAGGAGGTGGAGGTTGACGGTGAGCGTGTTCATCGCCACGACCTCCATCTCGTCCGCCCCCACGAGCCGGGCGATCGAGGCCCGTGTCGAGCCCGCGAGCTCCAGCCACGGCTCGACGCCCTCGAACCAGCCCTCGACCGCATGGCTGCCCCACTGGGCGAGCGAGACCTCGAGCGCGGCCCGGGCCTTGCGGGGCATCAGCCCCAGCGAGTTTCCTGCGAAGTACGCCCACTCCGCGTACCGCCCGCCCGGCCACGGCGGCACCACGAAGTCATCGCGGCGTGAGGGCAGCGGATCGGCGGCGTCGAGGCGGAGCGCCTCGCTGCTCTCGTCGCGGTCGAGCATCGGGCAACCATATTCGGCCGGAGGCGACGTGAGCCGTTGCTACGCTTTACGCATGGAAGGTTTCGGGCTCTATCTCGCATTCCTGATCCCGCCGCTGATCCTCGGCTTCGTGATCCAGGGCTGGCTGCGGAAGACCGTGGCCAGGCAGTCGCAGGTCGCCATCATGTCCGGGCTCACCGGCGCGCAGGTGGCGCGGCAGATCCTCGACCGCAACGGCCTCCACGAGGTGCCCGTGGAGCGCGCCCCAGGCGGCCCGCTCTCCGACCACTACGACCCGCGCAAGCGCTCCGTTCATTTGTCGGCGCCCATCCACGACGGCACCTCCGTCGCGGCCACCGCCATCGGTGCCCACGAGGTCGGCCACGCGATCCAGCACGCCGTCGGCTACAGCGCCTTCAGGGCGCGGTCGGCGATGTTCCCCGTGGTCTCGATCGCCTCCCAAGCGTGGATCTTCCTGCTCATGGGTGGCGCGCTCATGAACGCGCTCGGTCTCGTGCAGCTCGCCATCGCCCTCTTTGCCGTCGTCGTGCTCTTCCAGCTCGTGACGCTACCGGTCGAGTTCGACGCCTCGAAGCGCGCGCTCGTCCAGGTGCGGGAGCTCGGCCTCGTCACGGAGGGTGAGCGCCAGGGTGCGAAGAAGGTGCTCACCGCCGCCGCGATGACCTACGTCGCGGCCGCCCTCGCAGCGCTGACGCAGCTTCTGTACTTCGCGATGATGTTCCTCGGCAACCGCGACTGACGCGGGCATGAGGGGCCTCGCGCTGGCGCTGCGTAGCGGTGCCGTCGTCGCGGCGTTCATGGTTGTGCTGGCGCTCGCGATCGACGGGCCGTCCGAGCCGGTGCAGGCGAGACCCTCGCCGACCGCCGCCGCGAAGCCCACCGTCCCGAAGAAGGCTACGCCGGCGAAGGCTGCCCCCGCCGTGCCGCCCGGCGTCGTCACCATCTCCGCTGTCGGTGACATCGTCATGGGCTCCGCCCCGAACCTGCCGCCGAACGGCGGCCGCACGTTCTTCGACCGCGTGGAGACGGATCTCGCAGCGGACGTCGTGCTCGGCAACCTCGAGGGCACGCTCACCACCGCCGCCGGGTCGAAGTGCAAGGCCACGAGTAAGAACTGTTTCGCGTTCAAGACGCCACCGTCGTACGCGCGTCACCTCCGCAACGCTGGGTTCACGGTGCTCAACCTCGCCAACAACCACGCCTACGACTTCGGCGAGGCCGGGCTCGAGCAGACCGTCGCCTCCCTCGACAGCGCCGGCCTGCGGCACACCGGCCGTCCGGCAGAGATCGCCGTGCAGAAGGTGGGGAAGATCAAGGTCGCCGTCGTCGGCTTCTCCACGTACCCGTGGGCGAACTCGATGAACGACTTGGCTGCGGTACGCCGCGAGATCGCGCGCGCGGACAAGGCCGCCGACGTCGTCATCGTCACCGCGCACATGGGCGCCGAGGGCTCCGACCGGCAGCACGTCCGTCCCGGTACCGAAACCTTCCTGGGAGAGAACCGAGGCAACCCGATCCGCTTCGCACACGCGGCGGTCGACGCGGGCGCCGACCTCGTCGTCGGCCACGGGCCGCACGTCCTGCGCGGCATGGAATGGCGCAAGGGCAGGCTGATCGCCTACTCGCTCGGCAACTTCGCCGGCTACGGCGTCTTCTCGCTCGGCGGGCCGCTGTCCACGAGCGGCATCCTCCGCGTCACCCTGACCGGCGACGGGCGCTTCGAGACCGGGCTGCTCGTCCCCGCGCGGCTCGTCGGGAAGGGTGTTCCCGCGCTCGACCCGACCGAGCGCGCGCACGGCATCGTCCGCGAGCTCTCGCGCGCCGACTTCGGCCGCCGCGGCGTCCGCGTCTCGCCGACCGGGCTCTTGGGCCGGAGGTAAAGCACGCCCCGGGCGAGCCCGGGGCTTGTGGGGGCGCGGGTAAGCCCGGGGCTTGCCCCGGGCGTGCTCTTCCGCGCCGCCGCTCCGTAGCCGCACGGATGCGCGGCGGCCCCGCGGAGCAGATACTCCGTCCGTGAGCGAGGTGACGTTCCCGTCGGGGCTCGACGCCCTCCCACCCAGGGATGTAGCCGCGAAGGCGGAGGCCGTCGGCGAGACGAAGGCCGGGATGGATGCCGTCACCACCTTCGTCCTCGCGGTGCTCGCCGGGGCGTTCATCGCGCTCGGCGCCGTCTTCTCCACGACGGTCGCGGCCGGCGCGGCGGAGCTGCCGTACGGCGTCGCCCGCCTGCTCGCAGGGCTCGCGTTCTCGCTCGGGCTCGTGCTCGTCGTGATCGCGGGGGCGGAGCTCTTCACCGGGAACAACCTGATCGTGATGGCATGGGCGAGCCGGCGGGTCTCCACTGTGCGCCTGCTGCGGAACTGGGGCCTCGTCTACGCCGGCAACCTCGTCGATCCTCTGCAACGCGCTCGTCTGCCTCGCCGTCTGGATGGCGTACTCCGCCCGCTCGGTCACCGACAAGGTGCTCGCCGTCGTGCCGCCGATCACCGCGTTCGTGGCCGCAGGCTTCGAGCACTCGATCGCGAACATGTACTTCCTGCCGTACGCGCTGTTCGTGAAGGACACGACCGACGTCGCCGAGACCACCGAGGGCGTGCCCGACCTCTCCGGCCTCACCTGGGGCGATGCGATCGTGGGAAACATCCTCCCCGTCACGTTCGGGAACGTGATCGGGGGCGGCGTGCTCGTCGGCGCCGTCTACTGGTTCGCGTTCCTGCGCAGCCGCACGTAACGCCCGACCGCGTCCGGAGTCTTCAGGGAAGGTGCCCCGTACGGCCGGAGGTGGATGTGCGCGAGTTCGACGTGATCGTGATCGGAGCCGGCGTCGCCGGGGAGGTCTGCGCCGGCAGGTTGGGCGAGCGAGGCCTGGACGTGGCGATCGTGGAGGATCGGCTCGTCGGCGGTGAGTGCTCGTACTTCGCGTGCATGCCGTCGAAGGCGCTGCTGCGGCCGATCGAGCTCGCGCGTGAGGCAAGGCGCGTGCCGGGGATCTCCGTCGGCCCGCTCGACCCCGCAGCGATCCTTGCCCGCCGCGACGAGGTGATCTCGTCACTCGACGACACCGGGCAGCTGCCGTGGCTGGAGGAGCGCGGCGTCACGCTCGTTCGGGGCCGGGGCCGCCTCGACGGCGAGCGCCGGGTACGCGTCGGAGAGGATGTCTTCGGCGCACGCCGCTGCGTCGTGATCGCGACCGGAAGCACGGCGGCGCTGCCGCCGATCCCCGGCCTGCAGGAGTCGCGCCCGTGGACGAACATCGAGGCGACGACGTCGTCGGTGGTGCCACCGCGGCTCGCGATCCTCGGCGGTGGGGTAGTCGGGGTCGAGATGGCGACCGTCTGGTCGGCGCTCGGCTCGCAGGTGACGTTGGTGCACCGAGGTGCGCGCCTGCTCGAGCGGGAGGAGCCGTTCGCGGGCGACCAGGTGACGGAGGCGCTGCAGGAGGCCGGCGTCGACGTGCGGCTCTCGACCATGGTGGCACGGGTCACGCGCGACGAGGTTGTCCAGATAGCGCTTGCCGGCGACGACACGATCCAGGCCGACGAAGTGCTCGCAGCACTCGGGCGCACGCCGACCAGCGCCGACATCGGGCTCGAGACCATCGGCCTCGAGCCCGGCGGCCACGTTCGCGTGGACGACTGGCTGCGCGTCCCCGGCTTCGACTGGCTCTACGCCGTCGGCGACGTCAACGGGCGCGCGCTCCTCACGCACATGGGCAAGTACCAGGCGCGGCTCGCCGCCGACGCGATCCTCGGGCGCCGGGTGGCAGTCCGCTCGGACGGGATGCAATCGCCGCGAGTGATCTTCACCGACCCGCAGGTCGGTGCTGTCGGTCACACGCTCGCGTCCGCGATCGCTGCGGGAATCGACGCGCGCGCAGTTGACGTGGACACCGGTGGCAACGCCGGCGGCTCGTTCGTCGGCCGTGGCGCGGCCGGGACATCCCGCCTCGTCGTCGACGAGCGGCGCCGCGTCGTCGTCGGCGCCACGATCACCGGCGTCGAGGTGTCCGAGGCCCTGCACGCGGCCACAATCGCGGTGGTCGGCGAGGTGCCGCTCGACGACCTCTGGCACGCCGTGCCCGCGTTCCCGACGCGCTCCGAGCTCTGGCTGAAGCTGCTGGAATCCTACGGCCTGTGAGGAGCCCTACGGTGCGCGGAACACCCAGTCGTTTTTCTTCGCGAGCGAGTGGCAGCCCGTGCAGGTGGCTCCCTGCGCGAGCAGGCCGTAGCTCGCTGTCGCGTTGGAGCGGCTGAACTCGACAAAGACCCATCCCCCCGACGGAGACGTGCGCTTCACCTTGCGCATGACGGCGACCTGCGAGATGAAGGAGTCACCGGGAGAGACGATGTCCTTGACGATCACGGTGCCGACCGGCCACGCCTTGCCGGCCTTGCGCTTGTTCACGTAGACGGCCTTGACCTTGACGTGCGGGTTCGGCCCCTTGACCTGGATGCGCTTCAGCTTCGGCCAGCGCTGGTAGCCGTTCGTGTACGAGGGCAGGCCGTTCGCAGTGCTCTGGGCGGCGGCGACGACGGCGATCGCGGCGGCGAGGCCGAGCGCGATCACGAGGACCGGCAGTTTGGCGCGCATCGCAAGATCATGACGTCCGCTCCGCTCTCCACCAAGGGAAATTTCTTACAAGGCGCTGACGTTTGCATCGCGTGGCTGCAGGGGTGCAGACTGAGCGCCGAACAGGAAAGGGGGTGGGAGGCCGATGAGCTCGGAGATCGCCGGCCCGCTGGAGCGCCACGCCGAGCGCCGTCGCAGCGTCCGGAAACCTGCCCGCGTCCTGGCCGTCGAGGCGATCAGCCCGCTCACGATCATGTCCGGCATCGTGTGGGCGATCGCCCAGCCCTACCGGATCGCGTTCCTCGACCGCGACGGCAAGGGGCTGTACGACTACCTGGCGCAGGGACCGCTGCTCGTCGTGCTCGTGGGACTTGCCTTCGGCCTCCTGGTAGCTCCCGGGCTCGTCACCGACCTCGAGGACCCGGATGGCGGCGCCGAGACCTGAGATCGCCCACTGGCTGACGGCGACGGTGCTCCTGTGCTTCGGGCTCATGCTGCTGTCGGAGGCGATCGTCGGCCGCGCCGTGTTCCGCCGTCGCACGTGGCGCGCATACCTGTTTCCACTGCTCGCAGTCGTCGGGGGCATCTTCCTCTGGCTGATCGCAGCACTGTCGACCTTCTCCACCATGCACCTGCTCGCGCACGCCGCCTGGGCGCAGGCGGCGATGATCGCCGGCGGCATCCAGCTGGCACTGGTTCGAGGAAAGCTCACTCACGCGGCCTGGTCGCTCGTAACGGCGGGCGCGCTTCTGCTCACCGGAGCCTCGTTCCTGATCCACGAGCAAAACAGCTGGCTCTTCTCCCGTTCCGCGTTCCTGCACCACGCCATTGGCTGGGTGCTCGTGGCCGGCGCTCTGTTCCCGATCGGAGAGGCGCTGCGGCCCCGCCGAGCGGTGTGGACTGCCGGCTTCGCCGTCACGTTCCTGGTCGTGGCCGTGCTCCTGTACGCCGACCGCGACATCGCGCCGATCTTCGGTCGTCTCGGCGACGTCGGAGGCGCCGCGGCGCCGTGAGAGGCCTGCGCGCGCCCGCAGTGGTGGTCGCCCTGGTGCTGGGGTTGGCACTGACGCCCGGGGGACTGGTGTTGCCGTCGGTCGGATCGGCGCATGCGCTGCTGATCCGTGCCACGCCGCACGTCCAGTCGAGCACCGCCATCGCTCCTTCGCAGGTGGCGCTCGAGTTCTCGCAGGCCGTGACGCTGGTGCCGCGGTCGCTCGAGGTGCTGGCCACCGACGGCTCGCTCGTGTCACGGCCGCCGACGCTGTCACGGGACGGACGCGTCGTCCGCGTGTCGCTTCGGCAGATCCCGCGCGGGGCCTACACCGTGCGCTGGCGCGAGCTCTCGTCCGACGGTCACGTCGGCTCGGGTGTCTTCACCTTCGGGGTCGCGGTGCCGGCGCCGCCGCCGACGGACGCGGTCGGCGCGAGCGGCCTCACGTGGCGCGACGACGCCGCCCGCTGGGCCGCGTTCGCGGCGCTCGCGGTGCTGCTCGGGCCGCTCGTCTTGCGGCTCGTCGTCCTCCGCGGAGCCCGACTGGATGGCCGTGTCGCTACTGCGTTCCACGCCGCGACGGTGGCCGGCGCGTTCCTCGCCGTCGACGTCGGCATCCTCGCGTTCGTGCTGCGCGCCGAGAACGCGCTTCAGCTCTCCGTGGTCGACCTCCTCTACGGCGACCTCTCGCCGTTCGCCGAGGAAACCCGCTTCGGAGTCGCCTTCCTCGTGACGATGGTCGGCTTCGGCGCCGTCGCGTGCCTGGCCATCCTGGCGTGGGCGCTCGACCGCCCGGTGCTCCTCTGGCCTGCCCTCGGGCTGGGGATCCTCCTCGCGTCGGGCTTCTCCCTCTCCGGGCACCAGGCGACCGAGCCGAACTCCACCGTGGCGACGCAGCTCGCGGACTGGCTGCACCTGGTCGCCGCCTCGGTGTGGGCAGGCGGCGTGCTCGCGCTGGCCCTCGTCGTCTGGCCCCTTGCCCCCGCGCTGCGACGGACGGCGTTTCTCGGCTTCTCGCGGATCGCCGTCGTGCTCGTCGGTGTCCTCGTGCTGGCAGGGGCCTACCTGGCGATCGTGCGCTTGCCGGACGTCGCCGACCTGTGGGAGACGTCGTACGGGCGGCTACTCCTTCTCAAGATCGCGATCGTGTGTGTCGCGCTGGCGTGGGGCGGTATCCACCATGCCTTCGTGCGGCCGCGGCTCGAGCGAGGCGAGACACCCGGCGCGGGGGTGGGACGCAGCCTGCTGGGGGAGAGCGCCGTCGCGATGGCGGTGCTGCTGGTGGCCGCGGTACTCGTGAACGGGTCGCCACCACCGGTGGAGACAACCCGTACATCTGCCTCCGGAACCGCGGCTCTGCCCTAGTTCTAGGGCAGTACGGCCCGACCACATCTAGGATCCGGTCGTGACGGCGCGCAGCCGCGAGACCGGCTTTCTCACTGAGATCATCTCTACCGTTGCCTCGTCCCTCGATCTTGACGAGGTGCTGCGGAACGTCGTGCGCCTGCTGTCAGACGCGAGCGCCGTCCATGCCTGCTTCGTCTATCTCCTCGACGAGACAGGGGATCGCCTCGTGCTCGCGGCCGCAAGCGCTCCGTACGACGGGCTCGTCGGCTCCATCGCGCTCGAACGCGGGGAGGGGCTGGCCTGGTGGTCGGTGGAACGGGCGGAGCCCGCGTATATCCCAGAGCGGCTGCTCGACGACCCGCGTGTGAAGTACGTGCCGGAGCTGGAAGAGGAGCGCTTCCAGTCGCTCCTCGCCGTCCCGGTCATCTCCCGCGACGGCCACCCGATCGGGGCGATTCTCGCGCACACGGTGGCACCGAGGGAGTTCGCGCCTGAAGAGGTGGAGTTCCTGGTCTCGAGTGCGTCACTCGTGGCGGGGGCGATCGAGAACGCGCGCCTGTACGAGGAGACGCAGGGCCGGATCCGCGAGCTCGAGGGGCTGACGACGCTCGCCGAGGCGATCGCCGGCGCGGACTCACTCGACGAGCTGCTGCCCGCCGTCGCCGGCGCCGCCCGGTCGCTGCTCGCGGCGGAAGCGGCCCACCTCTACCTCCTCGAGCCCGGTGACGAGGATCTTCGCCTGGCGGCCTCCGCGCCGCCCAGCGCAGCCGCCCGTGAGCGGATTGGGCTGTCCGACGTCGGCCGCGAGCTCCGACGAAGCCGAGGCGTGCCGCGCGTCTCGGTCACCCTCGTCGCGGCCGACGAGCTGCTCGGGCTCCTCGTCGCCGAGGGAACGACCGCCGTCGCGCTCGCGCGCACCGCAGCGAACCAGGCTGCGGTGGGGATCAAGAAGGTGCAGCTGATCGCCCGCCTTACGGAGCGCAACCTGATCAAGGACTTCTTCGAGGAGCTCGAGCGCGGCGGACGAAGCGCCGACCTCGAGCTGCGCGCGGCAAGGCTCGGCGTCGATCTCGAGCGCTCGCACCTGGTGCTCGTCGCACAGCCGTCGGTCGACGGCCTCGAGCAGGCGCTCACCGGGATCGCTCCGGGCTCGCTGCTCGACAGGGGCGAGCACTCCGTCCGCGCGCTCGTGCGAGTGCCGCCCGGCGGAATCGAGCGGCTCGTGGCGGGGATCAGGCGCATCCACGCCCAGTTGCCGACGCCGGTCGCCGTCGGCCTCTCGAGCGAGTGCGCCGGTCTCGCCGGTCTCGCGGGCGGGTTCGAGGAGGCCCGGCAGGCCATGCTCGGATCGGTCGTGGTCGCCGGCACGCCGTCGGTCGTGGGATACGAGGAGCTCGGCGCGTACAAGTACCTCCTCCGCATCGCCGCCGAAGGAGGCGCCCGCGACGCGACGGTGGAGGCGGTGGCGCGTCTCGCCGAGTACGACGCCCAGCGCGGCTCGTCGCTGCTGCAGACGCTCGAGGAGTTCCTGCGCCGTCGCGGGTCGATCAGCACCACCTCCGAGGCGCTCTTCGTCCATCCAAACACCCTGCGGCAGAGGCTGCGCCGCATTGCCGATCTCACCGGCATCGATCTGCGGCGGGACGACTGGTTGATGGTGGAGATCGCCGTCAAGCTCGTGCGGTTGCGCGCCACACCCGGCACGGCGATATCCGACATACCGGGCGCCTAGGCGGTGTCGAATCCGTCCGTCGCGTCGCGCGGCGGAGGGTGGTAGGACCCCCGCGAACCCCGTCCAGGAGGAGACACCATGGCGGCCGACACGACCACGCTCGACCAGATCCGCAAGGAAACCGAGAAGCGCGGGATCGAGTTCTTCTTCGCCCAGTTCGTGGACATGTACGCACGCCCCAGCGCGAAGCTGATCCCGGCCGCCCACCTCGACGATCTCGTGGCGGACGGCGCGGGTTTCGCCGGCTTCGCCGCGGGTGAGATCGGTCAAGTGCCTGCGGATCCGGACATCGCCGCCATGCCCGACCTGGCGAGCTTCACACCCGTCCCCTGGCAGCCGAACCTCGCACGCTTCGCCTGCGACGTGACGGTCGAAGGCGAGCCGTGGCCGTACTGCCCACGCACGATCCTCAAGGGCGTGATCGCGAAGGCGGCCGCGCAGGGCTACGAGTTCAAGATCGGGATCGAGCTCGAGTACTTCCTCGTCAACCTGTCCGCCGACGGCACGATCGAGATCGCAGACCGCTACGACAGGCTGGACAAGCCCTGCTACGACATGGCCGGGCTGACACGGCAGTACGACTTCCTCACCACGGTCTCGCGCTACTGCAACGAGCTCGGCTGGGGGAACTACGCGAACGACCACG
>Ga0247727_10008085_pt1 | contig 19687 bp, 17 predicted proteins | sample WisWelCaveWW1625_FD_202498 | JGI IMG/M metagenome (GOLD analysis project Ga0247727, IMG submission 202498) | Biofilm microbial communities from Wishing Well Cave, Virginia, United States - WW16-25 | ecosystem: Environmental > Aquatic > Deep subsurface > Groundwater > Cave microbial mat | place... | reverse complement strand
CCGCGGGATCGTCTGCTGTTGAACTCCTCGCACACCCACAGCGGGCCGCTCACCGCGCTGGACTTGTTTCCCGCCGGTTACGACGTGCCGGAGGAGCAGAAGCCGGTCATCACCAATTACACGCGCGGGATGATCGACCAAGTTGTGGAGGCGATCGGCAAGGCGATTCAGAACTTGCAGCCGGCCCATCTCTCCTACGAACAAGGGTTGGCTGGGTTTGCGGTGAACCGACGCCGGGAGCGGCTGCGACATTTGCCCGGGCCGGTAGATCATGACGTGCCGGTCCTGACCGCGCGGGACGCCTCCGGAGAGACTAAGGCGATCCTGTTCGGCTACGCCTGCCACAACACCGTCTTGAGCGGGTACCAGATCAGCGGGGACTACGCCGGCTTCGCCCAGGAGGCCCTGGAGAAGGCGGTCCCCGGGGCCGTCGCCCTGTTTGTGGCCGGCTGCGGCGCCGACGCCAACCCGCTGCCGCGCCGCACAGTTCCGCTGGCCCGTCGTTACGGCGAGACGCTGGCCACGGCGGTCACCCAGGTTCTGGAGGGGAAAATGAGACCGCTGACCGGGGCTCTACGGACTGCGTTCGAGAGGGTGGATCTGCCGATTCGCAAGACGCCCGCCCGAGACGAGCTGCAGGCTGAACTGGATCATAACAACCAGGCCCGTGCCAGGCGGGCCCGCCAGTTGCTCGGGGTCCTGGATCGAGAGGGGAGCCTGCCGGATCGCTATCCTAGCCCGGTGCAGGTTTGGCAGTTCGGTCGCGGGTTGGTGTTGATAGCCCTGGGCGGCGAAGTGGTGGTGGACTATTCGCTGCGTCTGAAGGGGCTGTATGGGTGGCACAACACCTGGGTCGCCGCCTATTCGAACGACGTCTTCGCTTACGTGCCGTCGCTGCGGGTTCTGCAGGAGGGGGGGTACGAAGGCGGCGCCGGTCCCAACATCCCCTATGGCCTGCCGGCGCCCTTCGCCGCGGCCGTGGAGGAGATCCTGGTCGAGAAGGTGGAAGAGTTGGTGGCCAAGACTCGGCCGAAGCCGTAGCTCCTGCCCGTCAGGCCGGCCCGCTGATCATGGGGAGCCGGGCGGCTTCCCAGGCAGCGATTCCGCCGGCCAGCTCCACGAAATCCCGGATGCCGTTCTGTTGCAGGATGCCGGCGGCAATGGAAGACCGATAGCCGCCGGCGCAGTGGACCAGCATCTGCCTCGGCGGCGTCAATTCCTGGAGCCTTTCGCGCAGGTGATTCAGGGGGATATTGAGGCTCCCCTGGATGCGCTTCTGCTGCCATTCCTTGGGGGCCCGGACGTCCAGCACCAGCGGGGGCCGGGGCGAATTCAGCAGGTCCGCGGCGTCCGGCGCCGTCACCCGCTCGGTCCCGTCCACCAGATCGGGGCGCGCTTCCAAGCTCTGGATGCCTCCCTCCAGGTAGCCGCGGACATGGTCGAACCCGATGCGGCCCAGCCGCATCGCCGCCTCCTGCTCGCGCCCGGGCTCGGCGATCAGCACGATGGGCTGGTCGCGGCTCAGCACCGTTCCGGCCCAGGAGGCATACTGGCCGCCCAACCCGATATTCAGGCTGCCGGCCAGATGGGCCTTGGCGAACTCGGCTGGATCGCGGGAGTCCACCACCTGGTTGCCCGCCTGTTGGGCCTCGACAACTTCTTCGAGCGAGATCGGTTTCAGCGCCTGCTCCAGCGCCTTCTCGAGTGTGGCGCGCTCCTTGGTGTTGAGAACGGCATCGTAGGTGAAGTAAGGGGGGGCGTCGGGCTGGTCGGCGGTCACCAGCCGGACGAAGTCTTCTCTGCTCATCGGCTGGAGCGCGTAGTTGGAACGCCGTTGATCGCCGAGGGTGGAAACCGTCTCGGTGCTGAGACTTTTGCCGCACAGCGATCCGGCCCCGTGCGCCGGGTATACCAGGGTGCCATCGGGAAGCGGCAGCAGCTTCTCGCGCAGCGAATCGTAGAGCAGGCTCCCCAGCTCCGCCGCCGACCAGCCGAGCGAGGCGCGCAGATCCGGCCGGCCGACGTCGCCGATGAACAGCGTGTCGCCGGTCAGCACCGCCCAGGGGTGGCGGCCGTCGCCGGCCAGATCGTAGACCAGGATCGAGATGGACTCGGCGGTGTGACCCGGCGTCTCCAGCGTCTGCAGGCGCACCCGGCCGAACTGGAGCGTGTCGCCGTCCTTCATCGGCGCGAATTCGTACTCGGCCTTGGCGCGCGCCCCCAGGTGGAGGCGGGCGCCGACCCGGTCCCGGAGCTCGAGATGACCGGCCAGGAAGTCGGCGTGGAAATGAGTGAGAAATACGTGCCGGATCTGGAGCCCGTGGGCGCGGGCCTGTTCCAAGTACTGGTCGATGTCCCGCTGGGGATCCACCACTACGGCCGTCCGGCTCTCTTCGTCCCCGATCAGGTAGGAGGCGTGGGCCAGGCAATTCAGATAGTATTGTTTGAAGATCATAAGGAACTATTCTAGCGCCAGACGGCCGCGGGGGACCTAAGCTAAGCGCTCGTTAAGAAACAACTGTGCCAGCTTGCGAGATCCGCTCCCTTTGGTCGCGGCTCAGAATCGGGTTCCGAGCCGCGACTGCAAGGAGTCCCCATGGGCCTGCGGCCCACCAATAGTGATGATGAAGAAATGGCGAATATCCGGCGGGGCTGCACGGCTCACTACCCGACCGGCCTGGTCGGCATTGAAACGCTGCTCGACGCCCGCGCCGGTAACGGCTCTATTCGATCGAGATGTCGATCGAGGGCAGTTCGTAGTCTCCGAAGACCACCCGGACATGCACCGCCGGGGCGGCCGGCGCATCATCCGGAATCTCGACGTTGATCTGCCAGGCGCCGATGAGTCCGGGCGCCTGGCCGCTGAACAGCACCTTCGCGCGCACGTCGCCGATGTGGACCTCGGGCGGCGAGTCGCCTGTGAGGCCTTGGGCGGTGGCGAACAGTTGCAGCACCGTGCCGCGCCGGGCCGGCCCGCGCGGGCCCCGCGCCTGCATCAGGGCCGGTGAGTTGCCGTTGAGGGTCCCGTCCTGGTTGATGACGCCCACGATCTCGGCGCCCACCGGGTCCAGCGTAGACAGCTCGATTCCAGGGTCCGGCATCAGTCCGGCGCTGTGGCCCGGCGCATGCGGCGGGCAGCCGGTCGCGATGGTGTGCCCGTGCTGGCCGTGGTGCTGCCCGGAGACGTTGCCGGTGTGGACGGTTGGCGAGGTTACGCCGTGTCCGTGGCTGGTGTGGTGCGGGCAGCCGCCGACCCCCGTGCCGCCGACTCCCTCGAAACCAAACATGTAGGTCGCTGGGCTGCCTGTGATCTGTCCCCCATTGCTTTGCCCGAGGGAGTAAATCCCCGCTCCCACGGCGGTCAGCGCCGACAGGGCCCCGGCTTCTGTGGGCGCGGCGCCGTAAAATATCCCAAACGTCACCGAGGCGCCTGCCGCCAAGTCCCCGAACGCGAAGGTGAAGAAAGCTCCGTGATCATCCGGTCCCGAGTCCGTGAAATTCACATTGGTTGTGCCAGGCGAAATCGCTGCTGGGTTGACCAGCGGATTGGGAACGGCAAAGCCGTTGTCGTTGGAGAAGACGAGTCTGACGGCCGGCAGCCCCTGGATGGTCACAAACTCGCTAAAGGCCGTAGGCGGAACATCCCAGTCCATCGCCCGGCTGTAACGAACGTCGGTGATGGGCGTGCCGCCGGTATTCGCTATCGTCACCGTGTCGGCAAACAGGAAGTTGGGGCTGCCGACGGATGGCGCGAAACTTTGTGTGATCCGCAGCGCCGCCAGCGAGGTCAGGTGCACCACCGAGGTGGCCGTAGAGGCCGTGGAAATAAAACTGTCAAGCGTTATGTTAGAAATACCCGTGGTTAGCCCGGCAAACCCCACTATGCCATTGCCCGAAACTCCCCAGGCTTCGCAGGCGCACCCCGGCGTCAGCGCGTTGCCGACCCCCGGAAATGTCAGACCGACCCCGCCAAAAATCAAATGGCCCTGGTCATTAACGCCGATCGCCACACCGGGGCCGGTAGGTAACGTAATGACCGCGCCGGCAAAAAGCGCCTCGGAGAAGACAAAAGACATCGCCGCGAGGGCCAGGAACAACCTCGAAAACCGTGTGAAGCGTTTCACCTTACCTCCTCCGTCCAGCCCGTTCATCTGGCTATCAAACAAGATCGCCTAGAGAAGCAAGCGGAAAACTACAAGGGTCTATTGCCCCTAAACTATTTTTGCAGCGATGTGCGGGGCACCGCCACCGTGGGAGGGGGTACTGTATCACACTTGTCGGATAAATGCAAGAAAAGTTCGTAACAGTTCAGGTACCCCCCTCCAGTCGTCGCCGCCCTTGGTTTTGAAGCGGATCGCGCGTTCAAGATGGCCGCCAAGTTGTTGATTCTTCGTCGCCGCTCCCGGGCCTCACCGTGCCGACCCGCCCTGAGGGCCGGAAACAGCCCCGACTTCGCCCAAATCAGGGGGGGGCCTGAACTGTTACAAAAGTTCGATAGTTACTAGCCCCCGATCAATGCGCCAATCTGCTCCTTTGCCCTCTCCATCAGCCGTTCGGCGTCCCGAGTGCCCAGGCCGGCGGCCGGTACGGGCCGATCCGGAGCTCGACCCGCCTTCCAGGTGCATCTGGCGGGTGCAGACGATGCCCAGGGGTACGACCGGCACGTGAGGGCCCGGGGTTGGGCCACGCCGGTCGGCACTACCCGATGCGCCGCGGGGAGACAGGATTCGGGCCACTTCGTCGACCGCCTTATCGCGCATTGCTCCGTAGATCAGCCAGACGCGCCGGCCGATCGCCTCCAGGCGGCCCGGCCAGCGCGCCTCCCGCAGGCCTTGCTCGATGGCCGATGCTTCGACGCCCAGCAGGTCGAGGGCGGCGATGGCGGCCAGACTCAAGGCCGCACAGACTCGCGCGCCGCCCGGGCCGCGCGCCACAAACCGGTAGCGACCGTCGCGCGGCTCGACCTCGCCGGCGCGCCAGTCCCGCGCGGCGTCAACGACCTGAATGCCCAGTTGCCGCGCCCGCCCCTTGATCGCCTCGGCGACCTCCGGCCGCTGCGGGGCGAACACCGCCGCCGCGCCCCTGCCCAGCAACGTCTCATGGTCGAAATCCACCGGCGTGATCACGACCACCTGCGGCTCGATCACGTTGGTCGCATCCAGCCGCCCGCCCAGTCCCACTTCGACCGCCGCGTATTCGACGCCCGCATTGCGAAAGTGGCAGCGCGGATCAATGAGCGGCTGAAAATGCCAGGGTCCGAGCGCGCGGCTCGGCCGGGTGCAGTGCTATCATGGTCCCGTCGATTCCATTCCAGGAGGGAAGCGCCGTGCCTTCCAAGCCGCGTCACGAAGACGCCACACTGCTGCTGCAACTCTACGACCTGCGCCGCGAAAAAGTCCTGCGCCGCGCCCGCGACTTCGTCCAGAAGGACTGCAAGTTCAAAGACTACCAGGATTACAGCAAGCGCTATCCGGAAGGAGGCCGCGAGTCCGGCTACGTCGGCAAGGTGCTGGGATATTGGGACCTGGCCTGCACCCTGGTGGCCAAGGGGCTGATCGACGAGGACCTGTTTCAGTCCACCAACTTCGAGCACATCGGCGTCTGGTTCAAGTTCAAGCCGCTGGCCGACCAGTGGCGCAAGCAATACAAGTACAACGACATCATGCGGAACCTGCAAACGGTCGCCGAGCGGCATCCGGCGGCCGCCGCCTTCGTACGGTCGGACCAGCCGGCCGCGGCGCGCCACGGGGGCAAGAGGAAAAAGAAATGATCTCGCAGAGACTGGTCCGGCTGGTCGAGCAGAACGCGGAGCGGTTGACCAACGACCTGGTCGCCGAGGTGCGGCGCGATCCGCGGACCGCCGCCTACCACCAGATGTCCGACGAGGATCTCCACGAGCGGGCCCTGGATCTGTTCCGCAATCTGGGGCGGTGGCTGAGCTCGCGCACGGAGTTCGCGGTGCAGACCCGGTACGAGGCCTTCGGCCAGCGGCGGCGCCAGGAGAAGATTCCGTTCAGCCAGGTGCTATTCGCTCTGAACACCTCCAAGAACATGCTGCTGAACTTCATTCGCGGGGCGGCAGCGGCCGAGTCAGCCTCCGAGCTGCCCCTCGAGTACGATTTGTCGCTGTCGATCGCCCAATTCTACGACCGAGCCATCTACCACGCGGCGGCGGGTTATGAACAGGCGGCCCGGTGGGCGGAAGCGCCGGTTCGGGAGCCGGAATCCGTCCCCGCCTGGCCGGCGGCCGAGGCCGCGCCGCGCAAATCTGTGAGCCGCGAGATTGCCGTGGAAGCCCACGACTTCGAGATGGAGGTCAGCCGCGCGGGCGACATCGGCGAGTCGGGCGGCTAGCTTGGTATCCCATCCTCAAGCGGCTGCGCCGGCGGGCTCGATGACCGCCGACATGGACCCTTTGCTGCGCGGCAGCCGCCAGTCGGCGCCGTAGGCGTGGATCTGATCCCGTTTCCGCTCTGCCTCCGACAGAGGACAGGTCAGCAGCAGGGTCCGGCCGTTCGTGTCCACGTCTACGGCGTGGCGAAACGCCGCCTTCTCGCTGAAGCGAAAGATCTTGACCAGCATTTCGACTACATAATCGTAGGTGTGATCGTCGTCATTGAGCAGGATGACGTGGTACAGCGGCTCCAGGCGATCTTCCAGATCGCTGGCGACTTCGGGCATAGTCGCGGTAGCCATGGTCATATGGTAGCAAGGCCGCAGAAGGACGCATGAGGCCGGGCGAGGAGCTGCGCGGGGTCTGGCTGGCGCGCGACTCGCTGGGGTCCCGGGCCTCCATTGCTCGAGCCATGCAGGCGCTGGCGGAGGCCCATTGCAACGTCGCCTTCGTCGACGTCTGGAGCCGGGGCTATCCCGCGTGGCCGAGCGAGGTTTTTCGCCGCCACACCGGACTCCTCGGAGACCCGGAGTGGCTTGGCCGGGACGTGGTCGGCGAAGCCGTCGAAGAGGGCCGACGAAGCGGCGTCCAGGTGGCGGCCTGGTTCGAGTACGGCTTCGTGGGGGGCTGGTCCGGGTTCTTTCCCGGGCGCTCCGGCAAGGGACCGATCTTCGACGCGCACTCCGAGTGGCTAGCCCGGACCGCCTCCGGCCTGGACGCCTTCCCGATCGCCGGCGGCTCTTTCTTTTACTGGATGGCCCACGCGCGGCCCGACGTCCAGCAGTTCTTGCTGGACCTGGTGACCGAGCTGGCCTTGTGGTATCCGGTCGACGGGGTCCAGTTCGACCGCGCCCGCTATCCCCAGATTGATTGCGGATACGACGAATCCACGCGCGAGCTTTACCGGCAGGAGCATCAGGGCGCCCCGCCTCCGGCGAATCCCAACGATCCGGAATGGATGCGCTGGCGCGCCGACCGCCTCACTGCGTTTGTGCGGGAGCTGTACTGGCGGGTCAAGGCGGCTCGGCCGTCTGTTGCCGTCTCCAATGCCCCGGCGGTGTTTCCGGTCAGCTACGTGAACTTCCTGCAAGACTATCCGGCCTGGCTGGGGGAGGGGTCGGTCGATTACATGGTTCCTCAAATCTATCGGCGCACGGATCGGGAATACCAGGCCGAGCTGGACCGGCAACTAGGCCTGGCCTCCCCGCGGTCGGCGGTTATCCCCGGCGTGGACATCACCAATTCGAGGGACCCCGAAGACCTGGCGCGGCAAATCGAGTCGACGTGGGCCCGGGGACTGGGGGGAGTCGTGATCTGGTACCAGGTCGCGCTCGAGCAGACCGGGGCCTTTCCCGTTCTGCGCCGGAGCGTGTTTGCGGAGAAGGTCGAGCCGCCGTTTCCGCCGGCGCGGCCGGCGCGGCCGCCTCGCTGGCGAGGGAGGGAGTAGTCCGCCCCGCCAGTCACCAGGATCTCCAATTGTTGACTGGTCGATTTGTCGATTGGCGGATTGATGACGCGGCGGTCTTTAGGGCGGCTCCACAAGACCACTCACCGTGCGATAATATCCACGGAACAACAATGATCTCGAAAGTCCTGCCGCCCGCGGCTGCCGTTCTCTACGACCAGGATTTTTTCGCCTGGACTGTCGAAACCGCGCGCCTCATCCGATCCGGTCTGCTCTCTGAAGTCGACTTAGCTCGTGTGGCGGAGGAGATTGAGGACATGGGTAAGAGCGAGACGCGGGAGTTGTGGAGCAGGCTGACAGTGCTTATCATCCATCTGCTGAAGTGGAAGTGTCAGCCGGCGCGAAGGTCTCGAGGCTGGCAAGATACCATCGCCGAGCAGCGAGACCAGCTTGACAGGCTGATCAAGAACTCGCCAAGCCTGCGCCGGGCTGCGGGCCCCTCCCTCCCGGACGTCTACCCCAATGCCGTGCGCCGCGCCAGGATTCAGACGGGGCTTTCATTCGACGACTTTCCCCGCACCTGCCCCTTCACCGAGAACCAGGTCCTGGACCACGACTTCCTGCCGGAGTAGACGCCACCAGGATCTCCATCCACTGTCCCCGGCTCTCCCAGCGAGCCACCCTGCGCATTCCGTTTCGGCAGATCAATTCCTGTGGGCCCCGCTGCGGCCTCCAACCGAAGCGCCGCTCCAGTAACCGTGCCGCCGGCGGCCAACGCTGCCAACCTGGTTCCGGCTCCCAGCTTCGCGAGTACAGCGCCACGACGTCGAGGCCGCCGGCCTCCGCTGTCGCCCACGACTCGGACTGGAAGTTCTCGATGGGGCGGACGCGGAGCGGCTTCTGGAGGTAGCCGGCCAGAGGGTTGGTCAGGGCGTCGGTCATCGGCCAAGCGGTGGTGACGGTTCGCTCCGGCATTTGTTCAGATAGCCACAACGCGGCTCGCTGCTGCAGCCGGACAAAATCGACCAGCGCCAGATTGTCCTCCCAGGCGAACGGGTAAGGTGGATTCCACCAGTTGGAGACCGCCAGACCGGCCAGCAGGACCACCAGGGCAGCGCGCCGCATCCGAGCGGTCAGGGTCTCGAAGGCCGCGGCCGCGGCCACATAGAACAGCGCCAGCGCAGGCAGCAAGTAGCGCAGCAGCAGCGCGCCTCCTGTCACGCTATGCAAGGCGACCAGGCCGGCCACACAAGCGCCCAGCGGACGCCAGAGGGAGGCCGCCGGCGCCCGGCGCCGGAGACCTGCCACGATCAGGGCCCCGGTCGCGATCCAGTGGAAGTTGGCAAAGCCGAGTTGATAAAGCCGCCGCGCCAGCGCCAGCGGAATCCGCGCCAGATCGAGCGCCTCTTTCAAGTTGTAGCGCGCAAACTCCGGATTCCCCAGCCAGTGCCCGGTAACCGACTGCAACTGGAGCAACCAGCACCCCAGGGCCGCCACCGGCGGCGCCAGGATCCACAGACGCTTCCTCGCTCCGCCGGCAAAGGCGGCCAGCGCCGCCGGAATGATCAGGCCGGTCTCCTTGGTCAGAACCAGGGCGGCTGCCGCGGCCCCGCACAGCGCCCAGCGCCCTTGGACAAAGCAGATCAGCGTGATCAGCGTCCAGAAAGCAGCCGCCAGATCCAAGTGCGCCAGCATGGTCTGGGTCACAAACGGCGGCGAGACGGCCAGCAGAACGACGGCGGTGGCGGCGGCTCGCGCGCCGGCCAGCCTGCCGGCCAGCACAAACACCGCCGAGAGCGTGGCCGCGCCGACCACCAGCATGGCCACACGGGTGACCGGGATGCCGAAGCCGAACAGCTTCCAGGCCGCGGCCAGATAGAGCAGCAGGAGAGGCGGGTGGACGGTGGGCGGCGTCCCGCGCGGAACCACGTTGCCGCTGACCAGAATCTCGCGCGCCGCCGGCACGTAGTATCCCAGCTCGTCCCAATGGTAGGGGAGACGCAAGTAGGGGAAATGGGTGATCAGCAGGAACAGGAAGGAGACGGCGAAGCAGGCCAGCGGCGCCCGGCCCCCGCCCACGCCTTCATTGAACCACGCCGGGCCCGCCGGGCTTGGCCTCCAGCTTGATCTCGCCAAACGTATCCTCGTACTGCGACATGTTCTGGCGCAGCATGTTCAGCAGCGCCTTGGCCTGCTGCGGGCTCAGGTAGATGCCCTGAAACGTCTCGATGTTGACCACCTCGGGGTCGCTCTGGGCCACGGTTCCAAACTCCAGGTAAAAGTCCCAAAGGTTGACCCGCATCTGGACGCTGTTGGCGTAGCTTTCCCGGAAGTCGGGCCGGCGCGTCACGTTCACCTTTACGGGCTGCGGTTGGGTCATGGGCTCTATGCTGACGCAAGGGGAGGGTGCGCGTCAACCGGCCAGGCGATTTGTTGACTTGTCGATTTGTTGATTGGTTGATTGACCTTCCGGCGTGGGCCGGGCGCGAACGCGAGGGATGTTTACCTACGCGCCGTCGTTAGGGTTAGGCGACCGGCTCGCCTGCGAGCCGCAGATTGGCCGCGACCGGTAATTCAAACAGATCGCTTCGGAGGAGTCGCGTCGAAAAAAACATTACCTCGAGGTTCTCAACTTCTCCCGTCTCCGGGTTGAGTCGGGCCACCACTTCATCCGGGAGTTCCTCCGATTCCTGCTCCGCGTATGGCGGACACTTGTCGATGTGGAGGATGTCCCCCTCCCGATCGTACCTGAACGTCAGTTTCGTTTCCATTCGACTTGTCCTTCGACTAGCTTTGCCGTCATGTAGGCTGTGAGTGACTTTTCCTGGGCCCAGGCTCGCTGACGAGAACCACCACGACGTGCCTTCCTCCTTGCAGATCAGTATACCACCACGTACCACCGCGAGAACAATCTCGCCCTATCGAACCGAACGCTCCTGCGGATTTGATCCGGGTCGGCCAGAACTTCCGCAACTCGCTGCCAGTGCTCCGGGAGCAGCTCAGGATGCCGTTCGGCGATATGGCGCTCTCGCTCCTGAGTGAGCTCGACCTCGGCTTTGAGGTAGGGGCAAGGAAACCGGGTCATCAGGGTGCTCGGTAACTCAGTCCGCCTCATCACCTCGGGCTTGTGAGCCCAGTCCACGCCCTTTTTCCCAAAGGTTGACCCGCATCTGGACGCTGTTGGCGTAGCTTTCCCGGAAGTCGGGCCGGCGCGTCACGTTCACCTTCACGGGCTGTGGTTGGGTCATGGGCTCTATGCTGACGCAGGGGGAGGGTGCGCGTCAACCGTCAACATGGTGGAGTAACGCCCTTCTTCGCCGCCAGACCCGCCACATGGCCCCCAGCGACGCGGCCAAGGCTGCCGCCGCGGCCGCGCTCCCTCCCCCCGGCGTGGCCGTGGGCGCTGCCACCTGGTCCAGGAACTGTTTCAGCCCCTCGCCTGTGGCCGGCCTCATCGCCTGCTGGAGCCGGTTCTCGAGCACCAAGCCGGGGTGAAAGTTCTCCGCCTTCACAAAGAACGCCGCGGCCGCCTCCAGCGCCTTCTTCGGGATCAGGCCGACAATCTCGCCGGACTGAATGGAAGTCCCCTCGCTGGCGGCTTCGCGGCCCACGGCCTCGAATGCGCCTCATGATTTGCGCGCAGCCGGCGAAGAAGTGCGCGCGGTTTTCGAATCCGATCACTCGAGGGGGATTCGGAAGAGATTCCGGTGGACAGTTCGCTTTGTATAGACGTAGGTATCCGGGTCCGAACGGAAAACGGGATCGCCTAGGGGAACTATGCGCACGCCCGGCAGCTTGGCCACCTCAGCCTCCGATACCAGACGGCCGGTCCGGAACAGCGCAGGCACGACCTCGCCGCGAGGGATAGGCGCCAGATAAGTCGGCCGATCTTCAGCGTCCTGTTGGGCCCCAAATCGCACCCGCAAATACCGTCCCTCGAGAACCCACGATACAGAGCAAGGGCTGCACAGCGGAATCCGCGAGTCCGCGTCCCCTCCCATCGGATAAAGGACGACGGGACTCCTGACGCCTTCGAGCGGGATGCGATCCATCACCACAGACCATTTGCCGTCTGGTGAAACGTCCCAAGTACCAAAGAAGGTCGAGCGACGACGGTTTGCGCCGTCGAACCCCATTAGCTCCAAGAATGCTGCCGTGCGGGGTCGGAAGACTATCTCGTTTTGTGAAACCCCGACCCCCCGGACAACATCGTCCGCGAGCTTGCGCGGGGGGGCGCGGCCATCGAGCGGCGCCGACCACAGCGCGAGCCTGTCGTCCGGGCCCACCATCACGAGCGCGACCTGGTCCGCCTGGGGCGCCAGCGCAAAACTCACGATGCCGCCCGGGACCGGAGGCCTCCACCGCTCTCCTGAGTCCAGGTTCAGCGACCACAACTCGCCCGCCCCGGCCCAGAAAGGTCGGGCATGGCGGCTCGTCAGATAGAAAACCGTTCTGCCTTCGCTCGAAAACTGCGGGTTGTAGCTGTATCTTTCCTGGGAAAGAGGCCGGTCGCCGTTCTTGTCGTGAAACCAAATCGTGCTGTCGCCGGTTCCGACCGAAGTGATCAGGGAACGCCCCTCGGGCGAAACGGCAATGCCCTCTTCCTCGGTGGGACCGAACGTGATCTGTTCCGGTGGGCCGCCGGGGAACTGCTGTCGCCAGATGTGAAAAGCGCCCCCTATCATGGAGCTGAAGTACATCCACTTGCCATCGGGAGACCAGGCGGCGGAGGTGCAACTCCGCTTCGGGCCCACTTGCCGGCCCGGCGAATTCCCATCAAACGGAACCAAGCGGCAGGGCAGCCAGCCCGAGCCGTCCGCTTGCGCCGCGAGGACCCACTTGCGATCCGGCGAAAGGTACGAGCGAAACACCTGGCCCAGGCCGTTTGGGGGAAAGTAGATATCTCGCAATCCTCCGCGCTGGTCGTTGGAGGTGGCGATGCCCTTGTGGTTGGCTAGCTTGAATGCGGAAAACAACAGCTCATGAGGTCCGATCCAGGTCAGGCCGGAGGCGTTGAGCACCATGGGCTTGGGCGGCCCTCCGGAAACCGGGACGACCCAGGTGTCCCAAGACCAGTTTTTATCAATGTTCGTGTAGGCGATGCTCGAGCCGTCAGGCGAAAATACGGGCCCATCTTCATCCGCTCATCCGAGGTGAGGCGGCGGGGCTCGCCATCGGGGAGGCGCATGACATAGAGCTGTCCCAAGGGGGTATGGGTACTGGAACCGCGGATGAAGGCAAGCTGTGTGCCGTCGCGCGACAAACCGGGGTCTACCACCGAATCGGAGAAGTTGGTGATCTGGACCCAGTCGCGAGGAGAGGGGGCGAGTGATGGGGGCCGGCGAAAAACGAGCGTTGCGACCACCACCAGCGTAGCCAGCCCCAGCAGCAGGCAGGCGGCCAGATAGGCCGGGCGGCGGGCGCGCGCCTTGGCCAGCCGCCGCAAATCGGAAACGAGTTCCGAGGCGGTTTGATACCGATAGCCGCGTTCCTTCTGCAACGCTTTGCCGATAATCCGGGCTAAAGCCGGGGGCACGCGCGCTCCCGCGCCGCGGACTGGAACAGGCTCTTCGTCCACGATGGCGGCCAGGAGTTTCGAGGAAGACCCGCCCCGAAAAGGCGGCTGGCCGGTTGCCATTTCACAGAGGACAATGCCAACCGAGAAAAGGTCGATCCGCGCATCGAGCGCCTCTCCTCGTACCTGCTCGGGCGACATGTACCCGGGCGTGCCCGCGTACCTGGTGAGCACAGGATCGAAGGAATTGGCATCAACCGACGCCGGCGGTACACCGCCGGCTTCCTGTTCGCGCGCCAGTTTGGCCAGTCCGAAATCCAGAATCTTGGCTTGGCCGCGGGAAGTAACGAAGACATTGGCGGGCTTGATGTCGAGGTGGACGATGCCGTGGGCATGAGCGGCTTCCAGGGCCTCCGCGATTTGGACCCCCAGCTCGAGTAGTTGGCCAACAGGGAGCGGCTGGCCTGCGACGAGCTTGTTCAGCGACTGTCCCTCGAGGAGTTCCATGACCAGGAACGGCTCGCCTTGGTGCTCACCGATGTCGTGGACCGTGCAGATGTTGGGGTGATTCAGAGCAGAGGCAGCCCGGGCCTCGCGCAGGAAGCGCTCCGGCGCCTCGGCCCCGGTCAGGACCGCGGCGGAGATCAGTTTCAGGGCCACGACTCGGCCGAGCCGGGTGTCGGCGGCCTTATAGACTTCGCCCATGCCGCCGGCGCCGAGAAGTTCGAGGATCCGATACGGACCGAGCTGGTCCCCAGGCCGGAGCCTCACTTCCCGAGGACGCGCGGCAACCAGCCGCGCCCCAACCTCCATCGCCGGTTCCTTCAGGAAGCTTTGGGCGCGCTCCTCGTACGCCAGCAGCGACTCTATCTCCTGCCGCAACTGGTCGTCGCCATGGCAGGCTTCGCGGAGGAAAGCGGCACGCTCTTGAGGCGGCTGCTCGATGACCAGGTTAAAAAGCTCATCCGTGCGCGCCCACCGCTCCGGTTCCATGACTCACTCCATGATCCAACTCGCGCAGCAACCACACTTTGGCCAGTCTCCAATCCCGCTGCACCGTACCCGGGGTCAGGGCCTCGTCGAGCGCGGCAAGTTCCGCGCCTTTGCCTTCCTCAATCGCCAGTGCCTCATCCAGAGTGAGGTTGGGGATGCTGCCGCCTCGCTTGAGGCTGCCCCGGGTCCGAGCCAAGTCGACGAGAATGCGCCGCATGATTTGCGCGCAGGCGGCGAAGAAGTGCGCGCGGTTTTCAAATCCCATCCGTTTAACGTCGACCAGCCGGAGGTAGGCCTCGTGGATGAGGGCCGTGGTCTGCAACGTGTGGCCAGGCTGCTCCTTAGCCATGTGTCGATGCGCCAGGCGGTGGAGCTCGTCGTAGACCAGGGGCACAAGCTTTTCCAAAGCGCCGCGATCGCCGCCTTCCCAGGCGGCCAGCAGTTGCGTTACTTCACCTGGCGGGCCCATAGGCATCGGCTAGTATAACAAAATGGGGCGTGTAGGGAGCATTGAAAAAAATGTCGGCCGGCGTTACGGTTTTGGGCGGGCCGATTCCGCTATCTATAGGTGAATGGAGGTCCTATGAACAAGGCGGACTTCAAATCCCCGGCCAGTTGTGGGGCGGGCTTCAGCCCTTTCCGGGGGGCGGTGGCGCTGTTGCGGAAAGTACAGGAACTGGAAATGCGGCCAGAGGCAGCCAGGATCGTCTCGAAAGCGATCCAGTCACCCCAGAACTCGAGTAGGAGATTCCCCATGCGAAGGTTCAGCTACGTATTGACGGTATTGCTGTTTTGGCTCGCCGCGTCCCTCCCTGCTCAGGCGCAGACTGCCACGACCGGGGCCATTTCCGGCGTGGTGACGGACCCCAGCGGGGCGATTGTGCCCGGCGCCGCAGCGGAGCTGCTGGAGACCGGCACCAAGACCACCCGCCGCGCGACCACCAACGCCTCCGGCCAGTACATATTCCCCAACGTCCCGCCCGGTGACTACCAGCTCACGGCAAAGATGGCGGGCTTCAAGTCGGTGATGGTCAAGGACCTCAAGGTCGAAGTCACCAAGAGCTACCTGTTGGACTTCCGGCTCGAGGTGGGGGAAATCGCCGAATCCGTCTCCGTGGAGGCCGAGATTCGCAACGAGCTGCAGACCGTCGACGCCACAGTCGGCAACGTGCTGTCGGGCAAGGTGCTGGCGCTGATGCCGGCCCTCACCCGGGCGGCCAACGAGCTGCTGACCCTGCAGCCGGGGGTCGTCCCCGGCTCCGGAGAAGTCACCGGGGCCCGCGCCGACCAAAGCAGGTTCTCGCTCGACGGGATCGACGTGACGAACCAGAATGTGGGCAGCATAACCACTACTGCTATGTACCTCGGCATCGAGGGCGTCGAGGAGTTTCGTGTCAGTGTGGCCACCCCCAACGCCACGTTCGGGCGGGGCGCGGGCGGCCAGGTCTCGCTCGTCAGCCGCCGCGGCTCGAACGCGTTCCACGGCGCTGTTTTCTGGTATCACCAGAACGACAACCTGAACGCCAATGACTGGACGAGCAATCGCAACAGGATCAGGAAATCCGAGCTGAAGGACAACCGGTTCGGTTTCCGAGCCGGCGGGCCGGTTTTGAAGGACAAGACCTTCTTCTTCGTCAACCACGACGGGCGGCGGTTCCCGCGCAGCAGCGGGATCGACCGCCTGGTACCCACCGAATCGTTGCGCCAGGGGAATCTGCGGTTCCGCGATGCGTCCGGCAACGTCATTACCTACCCGCTGGCCACCTCGCGGCTTTGCGGGCCGCAGAGCAATGAACCGTGCGATCCGCGTGGCTTGGGGTTGAGCCCGACCATCTCGGCGATGTGGTCCCTGTTGCCGCCGGGCAACGATCCCGCCGTGGGAGACGGTTTGAACACCATCGGCTTCCGCGGCACCGTGGTCCACCCCACCAAACACGACTTCTACTTCGCAAAAATCGATCACAAACTGACCAACTCCTGGCTGATCGACGCGTCCATTCGGTACTACAGAGATCGGGTGGAACAGTCCACCCAGCTCTCCATTGTCGGCGGAGTCGTGCGCAGCCTGCGGAACCGCCCCGGGCGGCAAAACATGGAAACCGCCGGCGTCCGCGGGATGTTCAAACCGAACCTGACGGGCGAGTTCCGCTTCGGGCGAGTGATGTTCGGCTTCGCCGACGACTCGTTGCGGCCGAATGCCTCGGCCACGCTGCTGAACCTCCCCGGAACGCAAACCCCCGAAGGGGCAATCGCGCTGGATGCCGCGCCCACGGCCGAGCCAATCGACGTCGGGTCGGTGGTGGCCCGCCGGCTGGCCAACTACAACCGGAACTACCAGACCAACGCCGATCTGAACTGGATCAAGGGTAAGCACACCATCCAGTTCGGCGCCCACCTGCGAAACTTGCCGACCCTACACCGGCGGGACGACAAGATCGTTGGATCCCTGGGTGCGTTGGTCGCCCATCTCGATTCCGATCTGGGGGCGATTCGGCTTCCTAGCGCCGTCCGGCCTCCAACTTGTGGGGGCGCTATTACTACCAACTGCCTGGCCGCCGCCGATGTGCAACAGTGGAACCGTCTGCTTACCTCGACTCTGGGTATGATCGACAACGTCAGCGTCCTGGCGGTCCGCGACGCTGAATTCAAGCCGCTTCCCTACGGCTCGCTGCTCGAGTCCGACACCAGCGGGCTGTGGGCCCCGGAGTTTTATGTCCAGGACACCTGGCGCATCCGTCCTTCCCTGACCGTGACCCTGGGCGTCAACTACGGCTGGCAGACCGCGCCGAAGGAGAAGCTGGGCCGCAACACCCTCCAGATCAACAAGGACACCGGCGAATTCATTACCTCCAGCACCTTCTTCCCGGCCCGGCGACAGGCCGCTGAAGCCAGCCGGATCTTCAATCCGGAATTCGCGTTTCTGCCCATGAAGTCGGCCGGGGGCAAGCAGGTCTTCGAGACCGACTGGAACAACATCGGCCCGCGCCTGGCCGCTGCCTGGAACCCGAACTACACCAGCGGCTTTCTGGGCAAACTGTTTGGGGACCGCCGCACGGTCATCCGCGGCGGCTATAGCCTGATCTTCGACCGCCAGAATACGACTCAAAGCGTCATCTTGCCATCCATGGGCGTGGCTTTCGGGCAGACGCTGAACGTTACGGCCCCGGCGTGCAACGCCACCGGCGAGGGCGGTCCGGGGTGCGATCCACGCAGCTCGAACCAGGCGGCCAGCGTCTTTCGGGTAGGCCGCGACGGCGTGATCCCCCGGCCGGTGGTGCCCCAGCAGTCCGTCCCCGTGTCGCCCCCCTGGTGCCGCACCGGCGTTCTGGCATGCCTGTTCCCGGAGATTATTTCCTTCCAGTTGGATCCGTTTATCCAGGCAGGCAAACACCACGCCATCGATCTGACCTGGCAGCGGGAAATACCCGCCAACATGCTCCTGGAGCTCAGCTATGTGGGCCGCTACGCCAACAACCTGATGCAGAACATGAACCTGGGCCAGGCGCCGTACATGCATGCCGATCCGGCCTCCCGGCAGACCTTCGGCCAGGCCTTCGACGCCGTGGCGGGCGCCTTGCGAGTCGGCGCCCCGGTGAGCCCGCAGCCGTGGTTCGAGAACCAGGCCCCTGGGGGCACGGCGGCTCTGGCCTCCGCCGCCAGCGCCAACTTCATCAACGGCGACGTCAACAGTCTTTTCTTGACGATCGACCTGCGGCGCATGGCGGCCGGTCTTGCGCCGATGAACAATTACATGGCGCGATCCCTGTTCCTGCGCTCCAGCACCGGCAGCTCCAACTACAACGGCCTGCTGGCGACTTTGCGGAAGCGCATGTCCCGCGGCCTGACCTACGACATGACCTACACGTTCTCGAGGTCGCTGGACCAGATCGGCATTATCCAGGACTCATTCATCATGATTCCCAATAGCTTTGACCTGAACGCGGAATACGGCTTGCGAGCTTCGACATCAACCACATCTTCAATGGACACTACCTCTACGAGCTGCCCACGCCGTTCCGCGGCAGGATCGGGCCTTTCGACAAGGTGATGGGGAACTGGCACATTTCCGGGATCTTTAGGGCCCACAGCGGCCATCCACTGACGGTCACCCAGGGCACCCAGGTGTGGGGCGGGAGCCTGCTCCGGGGCGCTTCCTCCGGGGCCATCCCGACGGTTAACCCGAAGACGTTCAGCAACTCGGCCATTGACGGCGTCAAGGGCTCGGGCGGCATCGGCGCCAACAGCGACCCGGCCCGAGGCGGCACCGGGCTGAACATGTTCAGCGATCCGGAGGCCGTTTTCAAGAGCTTCCGCCGGATCAATCTCGGCTCGGACGGACGCTCCGGGCGCTCTAACCCGCTCCGCGGCATGCCGAGCTGGAACCTGGATTTATCCGTCGGCAAGCGGACCAGCATCACGGAACGGGTCGACGTACGGTTCAGCTTCGACTTCTTCAATATCTTTAACAAAGTGAACTTCGCCAACCCGGGCTTGAGCCTGCTCGACCAGCGCGGGTTCGGCGTGATCACCACTCAGTTGGTCCCGACCAACCGGCAGTTCGGGAGCCGCTGGATCCAGTTCGGTATGCGCGTGGAGTTCTAAAAAGCCGGAATTCGGCAGCCTGAACGGATGCTGGCTGGACAATCCCGAGGTGCGCGTGTTTCTGGTGTATCACCTGGACCAACAGACCCACGGGCATGGTCCGGGCCCGGAGCCCACCTGGGTGTTTCAGGAGGTTTTCATCATCAATTAGGGGCCAGTTCTGTGACCGCGATTTGGAGCCCCACGGCGACATGGTGCAGATCGCGTCCTGTGTGCATGTGGGGTTTCAAGTCGCTGACAAAATGGGGCGTGTAGGGAGTATTGAAAAAAATGTCGGCCGTTTTCGCCGATTGCGGTGATCACTCGAGGGGGATTCGGAAGAGATTCCGGTGGACAGTTGACTTTGTGTAGACGTACGTATCGAGGTCCGCGCCGAAGGCGGGAGCGTCTTGTGGAAACACACGCACGCCCGGCAGTTTTGCCACCTCAGCTTCCGATACCAGGCGTCCGGTCCGGAACAGGGCAGGCAAGATCTCGCCGGGGGGGACCGGCGCCAGATAAGTTGGCCGTTCGGGAGAGTTTCCAAAGCGCACCTGCAAATAGCGTCCCCCGAAAACCCACGATACGAGGCAACCGGCGCACACCGGAATCCGCGAGCTCGTATCCCCACCGAGTGGATAAAGGACAAGGGGATTCTGGGCGCCCTCGATGGCGATCCGATCCTCCACGATAAGCCATTTGCGATCCGGCGAAACGGCGTGGAGGCCCGGGCCCACGACCGGTTCGGGGAGTGCTTTCCGACGGTTCGTGCCGTCGAACCCCATCAGATAGACGTAGG
>Ga0247727_10008084_pt1 | contig 19688 bp, 16 predicted proteins | sample WisWelCaveWW1625_FD_202498 | JGI IMG/M metagenome (GOLD analysis project Ga0247727, IMG submission 202498) | Biofilm microbial communities from Wishing Well Cave, Virginia, United States - WW16-25 | ecosystem: Environmental > Aquatic > Deep subsurface > Groundwater > Cave microbial mat | place... | reverse complement strand
CGAGGATCGAGGCCGCGGCAATGGAGAGCATGCGCGCATCGCCGTCGATGATCGCGCGCTGCGCGATGACGAGGCCGGGCACCGGATCCCGCCCGTCCACGAGCACCAACTCCGGGGGCACGCGCAGGCGGCACACCGCGCGCCGCATCGCCTCGAGGCTGGCGTTGCGGATGTTCGCGTAGTCGATCGTCCGCGGACCCACCACCGACCAGGCGAAGGCCCGGGCCTCCTGCACGACCCGGGCGAAGAGTTCAAGCCGCGTTTCGGGGCCGACCTGCTTGCTGTCGTCGAGCCCGTCCCAGCGTCCACCGGGCTCGAGGATCACCGCCGCGGCGACGACGGGACCGGCCAGAGGCCCGCGCCCCGCCTCGTCGACTCCCGCGACGGCCGCGCTACCGCCCGCGAGGCGCGCCTCGGCGCGCGCGAGCCGTCGCCAGGCCGGCCACGTCACCGCGTGCCGGCCTCCTCCTGCTGCGTTCTCCTGTCGGTGAGGCGGGCCGCCTTGCCCTGCTTGCGGCGGAGGTAGAAGAGCTTCGCGCGCCGCACCTTCGCGTGTTTGACGACTTTGATCTCTGCGACCGAGGGGCCGTGAATCGGGAACGTGCGCTCGACGCCGACGCCCTCGCTCACCTTGCGGACCGTGAACGTCTTGCGCGTGCCGGCCCCGCGTACGTTGATGATCTCGCCGCGAAACTTCTGCTGGCGTTCCTTGTCCCCCTCGATCACCCGCACCGAGACTTCCACGGTGTCCCCCGGGCGAAGGTCGGGGTTGCCGCTCTTGAGATGCGCGGCTTCGACTTTCTCGATGAGTCCCATCCGGGGCTCCTTTCTGGCTGGATTTCCGGCACGAGCCGGATGAAGCAAAAGCGGTCGGGGAGTATAGGGGACGCCGCACGAACCGCAAAGTGTGAAGACCCGCCGTGTTCTCGCGGTTTCCGGCGCCCGGCGTGTGGAGCCAGCCTCGCGGCTGCCGGCCGTCTTCCGCGCGGCGGTCGAATCTCCTATGGTCTTGCACCGACATGCTCGCCCGTCATCAACAGGTTTTTTCGACCGCCGTCTTCCTGCTCGACGGCCTGCTGCTCGCCGCCTCGTGGCTCGCAGCCTACTGGCTGCGCTTCGTTGGCCTCGGGCTCCCCATCCCCTTGGGCGTACCGCCGCTCTCGTTCCACCTCTGGTTCGGGGCGGTGCTGACGCCGGTGGCGCTCCTCATCCTGCGCTCGTTCAAGCTCTATCGCTCCGCGCGTACCGCCCGGCTCTCGCAAGAGCTCCTCGCAATCGCCCAGGGCATGGCGATCGTCGCCGCGTTCGCGGGACTGGCTTCGTTCGCCACCCGGGGCGAGTTGTCGCGTGGCATGCTGCTGATCTTCGCGGTCCTCACGACTGCTTCGCTGTGTGCGAGCCGCGTGGCGATCCGGGGCGCGCTCCGCTGGCTGCGACGCCGCGGTCACAATCTCCGCCATGTGCTGGTCGTGGGCACCGGCGATCTGGCCACGAACCTGGCCGAGAAGTTCCGGAGTCATGCAGATTTCGGTCTGGTGCTGGAGGGATTCGTCACCCCCGAGCCGTCGCAGGTCGGGCAGACCATTGCGGGGACTCCGGTGGTGGGAGCGATCTCCGAGCTGCCCACGCTGGTCGAGCGCACGGGAACCGAGTTGGTCTACCTCGCGCTCGCCCGCTCGGAGTACCTGGCCGAGGAGAATGCGCTGGGCCAGCTCAGCGATTCCACGGCGGCGGTGCGGCTGGTGCCCGACCTGGCCAGGGCCTATACGCTGAACGCCAACGTCGAGGACTTCGACGGCACCCCAGTGGTGCTCGTGACCGAGAGCCCGGAGCAGGGGTGGAACTCGGTGCTCAAGCGCACGTTCGATCTGATCCTTGCCGCGGTCGGCCTAGTGACGCTCTCGCCCCTGCTGCTCGCGATCGCCCTGTGGGTCAAGCTCGACTCGCCGGGCCCGGTGCTCTACCGGCAGGAGCGGCTGGGGCTGAACGGCCGGCGCTTCCGCATGCTCAAGTTTCGCACCATGCGCCCCGACGCCGAGGTGGCGGGCGCGGGCTGGTCGCGCCCCGGCGACCCGCGCCGAACCAGCGCGGGCGAGCTGCTACGCCGGCTGTCGCTGGACGAACTGCCCCAGCTCTGGAATGTCTTGCTCGGGCACATGAGCCTGGTGGGGCCGCGTCCCGAGCGGCCGGTGTACGTGGAGCAGTTCCGAGCCTCGATCCCGCGCTACATGTTGCGGCACCACGTGCGCGCGGGGATGACCGGCTGGGCCCAGGTGAATGGCCTGCGTGGCGACACGCCGCTCGAGGACCGGATCCGCTACGACCTCTACTACGTGCAGAACTGGTCGCTGTGGTTCGACGTGCGGATACTCTTCCTGACCGTGGCGCGCGTGTTCAAGGACGCGAACGCGTATTGAGCGTCTCGGGTCGCGCGCCCCCGAAACGGCGCTCCAGCTCGTCGCTCAGGGTCCGCAATTGCACTTCACGGCAGAACTCGGTCTCGACGCTGCGCCGGGCGCGCTCGCTGCGTTCGGATGCCCGGTGCGGGTCGCCCAGCACTTCTTCGATCCCGCGAGCGAGGGCCACGGGGTCGTTCGGGGGGACAACTAGGGCCAGGTCCCGTTCTCTCAGGAGATTCGCTGCGAAGCCGGCACCTGCGTAGACCACCGGGCGGCGGGTCGCGAAGTACTCGAAGATCTTCGCGGGATAGACGATTTGATTGAGAATCGGCGTGTCCTTGGTGTGATTCACCAGCACGTCACTCGACAGGTAGTAGCCCGCCAGCTCCGCGGGATCCGTGACGTAGCCGCACAGGACGACGTTGGCCAGCTTGCCGTCCCGGAGCCGGTCCTCGATCGCCGGGCGCTCGGGGCCGTCCCCCACCAGATACACGTCCACTCCAGGCAGCAGGCGCGCCACGTCCAGCAGGATGCCGATCCCGTGGTTGTAGCCCATCAACCCGACATAGGTGACGCGCGGCCGCGCGCTCCGCCCGGTCGAGGCGGCACTCGAGAAGACGTCGAGGAACGACTTCGAGACGCCGTTGGAGACGGTGATCATCTTCGCCGCTGGCACGCCCTGCTCCAGTAGCACCTGCCCGAGCCCGGCGGTCGCCGCGATGACGAGGTCCGTGCGGCGCAACAGCCACAGCATCAGGGTCTCCAGCCAGTCGAGCAGGCGGTGCTGGCCGCCGCCCGTCGCTACGCACTCCTTCGCATATCGCCACGTCAGGTCACGAACGTCCCAGACGAATCTCGCGCCGGACAGACGAGCGCTCAGCCAGCCGGCCGGGGCGAGGAACATGCTCGGGGTGCTCACCAGGATCACATCCGGGACGCCACCCCGAGCGGCCCATACCAGGGACAGGCTCATCACGATCTCTCGCAGTGCCCGCCGCATCAGCGAGGGGTCGTGCGGTCGGAAGGCGGGAATGCGCTTGATCGGGATGCCGCGCGCGCGGTCCGACTCCCGCCAGGCCGTGCGCGGGTAGAGCTTCGGGTCGGGATAGCCGGGCTCGAGCGTCACGACACGCAGTCCGAACCGCTCGTGCAGGGCGCTGGCGAACGCCGCGACGCGGTTGGCGCCGGCGGCCGTCTCCGGTGGGAACAGCTGCGAGATCATCACGATGTCCACGTCACCCCCCTCGCGTCGGCGCGATGCCGGGACCCACGCGCCGGCCACGGCGCGCTCATCGGCCATCCCCCGCGACTCTGCGATACAACATGAACAGTTCGCCGACCTCGCGTTCCCAGTTGTACTGGCGGACGACGGCCTCACGCCCGATGCGGCCCATTCGCTGCGCCTCGTCGGGATGGGAGAGCAGCCAACGCAGCGCATCGGCGATGGCATCCACGTCCAGCGGATCGACCAGGATGCCGGCCCCGCCGAGCACGGCCTCCCACGCCGGGAACCTCGAGGCGACGACAGGCAGACCGGCACCCATGTATTCGAACAACTTGATGGGCAGGGATCCCAGGTGGTTCGGGACCGGGTGCAGAACGAGCAGGCCCACGCGCGCCGACCGCAACGCGGACACGATCTGCTCCCGCGATCGCCAGCCCAGGCGGACCGTCCGTGCCCAGCCGCGCTCGCGCGCCAGCCTGTCCTCGAGATCCGCGGGATCGAACCGCCCCGCCAACCACAATTCGACGTTCGGGCCGGGCTCCACCTTCCCCACGGCGCGGATCATCTCCCGCACCCCCCGGATCTCGCTGAGCCCGCCGATGTACACCACGACGTGGTCGCGGTTCTCGTAGGGGCTCGACTCCGGCGGCGCGAACTCTGCGAGCAGGGGATAGTTGTGCACGACGACCGTCTTCCCCGGTGCGAAGCGCCGGGCGATCTCCGGGGTCACGGCGACCACGCCATCGAAGCACGCGCACGCCGCACGCTCGAGGACATCGACGAGACCCGACAGCACCGTTCGCGCGAACCGTGGAAGATAGTGCTTGCTCAGGATGTCCTTCGGCGCGTTCTCGTGCGCGTCGTAGATGACGCGCTTGCCGAGCACCTTGAGCAGCAGTCCGAACGGCAGGAGTTCCGCATCGTGCAGGTGATAGACGTGGCCGCGAGCCCCGACCCCGGCGCGGAACACGTTCCACGAGGTGCGTGTGATGCGCTCGAGGCGGCTGGCGGGTCTTGGAACGGCACGGATCCGCACGGCGTCGAGGGTCTCGTCACGATCGTGCGGTGCGACCAGCACCACGGCGTAGCCCTCGGCGGCGAGGGAGCGACACTCCTTGTGGAAGATGCGAGTGTCCAGCGCGTCATGGACCGAAGTCATGTGGACGACTCTCACCGGGACGCCCGAGTCGGCGCCGGCGGCCGGGGCCGGGATCACGAGAAGTCCGCTCCGGTGCGGCTCGCCCACTCGATCATGTTGACCCATCGCCACGCCCGGAAATCGCGCGCAAGCGGGCGCGCGCAGATCGCACGCCATTCGGAGCGCAGGCCCGCTACGCGCAGAGCCGGGATGCGCGCCGTCATCTCGCTGTCGAGCAGGCGCTCGACCTGCGGGCGCAGTTCGCGCAGCCACTGGTTCTCGGGGGTTGCGAAACCGATCTTGTCCCGGCGATCGAGGATCGCGTCCGGGACGAGCCCGCGCATGGCGCGGCGGAATACCGATTTCGAGCGGCCCTGACGATCGATCAGGTGCTCCTCGGGCAGCGTGAGCAGGAACTGCGCGAGCTGCGGCGTCAGAAACGGCACCCGGCTCTCGATGGAGTGCGCCATCGAGTTGCGATCCTCGTAGCGAAGGAGCATCGGCAGGCTGCCGTGCGTCACGGCACGATGCAGCTGGTCGCGCAAGACCTCGCGGGAGTCACCGAACGTGTACTTCGCGGGCTGCGTGCGAACACCTCGCGCCGCGAACCACTCCTGGTCGAGCCATGCCGGCACGAGCTCCTGCCCGACCAGCCGCCGGAGCGGAGCCTGGAACGCGGGCGGCACCAGGAACTCCCCGGCCCACAACCAGAGCAGGCCGCGCCCGGGTACGCTCGAGGCGTGCCGGGCGAAGCGAGCCGCCTCGAGGAGCCTGCCCTGTCGCACGAGCGAGGCGAGCCGGGCCGCCGCGAAGGTGTGATACCCACCGAGCAGCTCGTCCGCTCCCTGACCGTCCAGCATGACCTTGATCCCCGCCTCGCGCGCCAGCCGGAACACGCGGTGCTGCGCGTAGATGCTCGTGCTGCCGAACGGTTCGTCCTGCGCGCGCGACAGCGCGTCGAGGTCGTGTACCAGCTCGTCCGGCCGGACACGCGTCTTGTGCATCGACGCCCCCGCCGCACCACCGACCGACTCCACCCAGCGCTCCTCGCTGAGCTCGGGGTCCTCCGCGACGTAGCTGAACGTGTGCAGCTCGAGGTCCGGCTTGATCGAGCGCATCGCCATGACGATGGCGCTCGAGTCGATCCCGCCCGAGAGCGCTGCCCCCACGGGGACATCGCTGCGCAGGTGCAGACGCACGCTGTCCACGAACAACTCTCGCAGCCGCTCGGCGGCGTGCTCGAAAGTGTCGCGCGACCGCTCCTCGAGACGGATGCTCCAGTATCGCGTGGGTGGCGACGGCAGCGCGGTCTCGAGCGGCACCTCCATCCAGTGCGCGGGCGGGCACGACTGGATCACCTCGAACATTGTGTCCGACCCGTGATCCGTGAGTCCGAACCGGAGGTAATCGTACACCCGCTGCGGGTTCACGCGCCGCGAGACCTGCGACAGGGTCAGCAATGCCTTCTGCTCCGATGCGAACGCGAAGCCACCGTCCCACCGGGTGTGATAGAGCGGCTTGATGCCGAACGGATCGCGCGCCAGGAACACCTTGCGCTCGAGCGTGTCCAGGATCGCGAACGCGAACATGCCGACCAGGCGCGGCAGCACGCTCGTGCCCCAGAACCGGAACGCCTCGAGCAGAACCTCCGTGTCGGACCGTGACCGGAACGTCACTCCTCGCGCCTCGAGCTCCGCGCGCAGTTCCAGGTAGTTGTAGATCTCGCCGTTGAGGACGATGTGGTGCCGGTGGTCCTGGCTGCTCATCGGTTGCCAACCCGCCTCCGACAGGTCGAGGATCGACAGCCGGCGATGCCATAGCACGGCGCGCGACTCCTGCGTGATCCCCCCCGGGTCGCGTCCCACGAGCATGCCTTCGCGTCCGAGCACCCCGACGCCGAGATCGTCCGGGCCACGGTGCGCGAGCACGTCACCCCAGCCGCGGACCGCATCCGCGGCGTTCCCGACCGCGCCAACGAACCCCGCGATGCCGCACATCAGCACACCCCGGCCAGCTCGTGGTAGAGCGCTACGAGGCGTTGCGACACCGAACGCGACGCGAACCGCGACTCGAAATCCGCCCGGATGGCGCCGGCATCGTACTCGCGCGCCCGCCCGACCATCGTCGTGAGCGCTCGGGCGATGCCTGCCACGTCGCCCACGGGAACGAGCACGCCGTTGCCGTCGTGCACGATGTCCTCGGGCCCACCGCAGCGGGTGGCGATGACGGGCTTGCCGCACGCCGTAGCCTCCGCGTAGACCACGCCGAAGCTCTCATGCCGGCTCGTGAGGACGAAGCAATCGCATTCGCGCATCGCGTCGCGGACCTCGGTCCGGCCGAGCTGTCCCAGCCACTCGACCCGATCCTGGACGCCGAGTCTTCCGGCCAAAGCGCGGTACGCCCCCCCGCGCGAACCCCTCCCGGCAAGGCGGTACCTCACACCGGATAGGGGCCCGACCAAGGCGATCGCCTGGAGCAGGTCGTCGATCCCCTTCTGGTGCTCCAGATTGGCGACCGTCAGGAAGGTGAACCCCTGGGGAGTCCTCGGCGCCGGGGTGAAGAACGTCTCGTCCACTCCGTTCGGCAGGACGACGGCCTCGACCCCGATCTTGGCGCGGATCTCGCCGGCCAGGGCGCGGCTGACCGCGGTCACACACCGCGCCCGTCGCAGCGGCTCCGCGACGTCGGCCACGACCGCTCCGTGGCGCTCAAAATGGCGGAATGGGAATGGGCTCATGTGCTCGGACACCGCGAACGGGATCCGGTGCTCCGCCGCGAGACACATCGCGACGTATCCCGCCGGGAAGCTCACCTGGGCATGGATCAGGTCAATGCGGCCACATTCGGCCTTCGCCTCTGCGAGATGGCTCCGGTTCCGGCGGAGGACCGCGGCGATATTGCCCCGCCGCACCGTGTAGCGCCACGTCCACGTGGGGCTGTGCAGCTCCACGAGGTTGGCGGCCACCTGATGACGCCCGCGACGGGACCGGTCGCCGAGGCCGGGGTGGCCAAGCCAGGTGCGGAAGCGCGCCGCCGAGAGCTCTCGATCGCCCTGACCCCACAGGCTGACGTAGATCCGCAGGGACGGGTGATGCTTCGCCAGCGAGGTCACCGCCTCGTACAGGAACACGCCGTTCATGATCTGCCGTCGAGGATCGGGATACCACGACGGGACGTAAAAGATGTTCATGGCATTCCCGTCGCGGACCCCGAGACATCCCTGGCGTTCGGCACGAACTCGCGCAGACGCACCCGTTCGCGCAGCCCCAGTCCCACCATCAGCCAGGCGCTGGTGACGACGTAGGACGCGTTCATGGCGATGATCGCCCCAGCCGACCCGAGCCGGGGGACGAGCAGGACGAAGCCCAGTCCGGTCAGGAGCAGGCCCGCCAGCGCGGCGAGGAGATTCCGCGAGTAGAGACCCAGTCCGGCGTTGTAGGCGCTCGCGATCACGGCCATGCCGATGGCGATCACGCCCGGCAGCAAGCCCACGAGCTGGCTCCGGACCGCGGCGAAATCCTTGCCCAGGAGCGCCGTAATCCAGCCGACCGGCACGATCGCGGCCAGCGCGCCGACGGCGAGCATGGCCATGAGCGCCAGGCGCGACATCCGCAACACGAACGGCCGAGTCTCCGGATCCTGGCTCGAGCGCGAGACGCGGTTCAGCGTCATGGCCGCCAGGCTGTTCGCCGGGATCCACAGCACCTCGGCCAGCGCCACCGCGGTCGAGAACAGACCGACGGCGGCGATGCCTGCGTGCCGCTCGAGCGCGAAGAACAGGCTGCGATAGTTCAGGAACTGCACGACATTCGAGGCCTGGGCGAGGAACCCGAAGCCCAGGAGATGGCGCACCACCTCGCCGGAGCTCGCTGCGGCACCAGCGCTTGCCGGGGTGAGTCTTAGGTAGTGACCGGCGACGAACGGGATCGACAGGAGGAATGCCAGCGTCGCGGCGACACACCAGGCCACGTAGAACTCGCCCGGCGTGCGAAAGCCCCGCGTCACCGCGATGGCCGCGGCGAGCGCCACGAGACAGAGCGGGCGCAGGAACTCCAGCAGACTCGCCTGCCACACCGCGCTCCCGGAGAGCAGCACGCAGATGTGGACGACCAGCATTGAGTTCACGACCGCCACGGACACGACCAGCGGGGCTTCGCGCCCCAGCGGCTGCCCCACGAGCGAGGAACCGAGCCCGAGAGCCAATGGCACGAGGACACAGAAGGCATAGCTGGCCCCGAGAAGCCTGCGCAGGAACGCTCGACTGGGATCCCGTGCCGTGAGATAGACGATCGACGCTCCGCCCGTGAACCCGACAACCAGCGCGATCAGGTTGACCGAGGCATTGAACAGCGCGATCTCGCCGCGGAACGCGACGCCGAACCACCGCGCCGTCAACACGAGCAGCAGGAACTGCAGAGCCGAGGCCCCACCCTTGAGGGCGAGCACGACCGCCGCGTCAGAGGCCGTTCTCATGCCGCGCGAGGAGGGTGCCGAACGATGCCAGGGGCCGATCCGCGACCGGGGTGATGCGGGCGAACGGGTCCACATGGAACAGGGTGTACCCCATCGAACGCAGCGGCTGAGCGATGGCCTCGCTCGAATAACCCGCGCTGCCGAAGGTCTCCTCGTTCAGTTCGAGGATCAGCGTCGGACGCAACCGATCGAGGGTCGCGCGCGCCCCCTCGAGGACGGCTCGCTCGGCCCCCTCGACGTCGATCTTGATCATGTCGACCCTCGTCAGGCCTTCGCGCTGTGAGTACAGGTCCAGCGGGACCGTCGGGAACCGGCCGACCGGCACGTCACGGTACGTCGTCCGGTGGAACGTGGACAGCCCCTCGTGGAATGAGGCGTGCAAGCACACGTCGTCGGAGGTGAACATCTCCAGCGTGTCCTCGCGGGACGAGAGGGCCACGGGGACCAGCGTGACGTGCTCGAGTCCGTTCAGGCGGACGTTCTCCGAGAGAAGCGCGAACCACTGCGGGATCGGCTCGAAGGCGATCACGCGCCCGTGCGGGGCGCGTCGTGCGGCCACGAGCGTGAGTTCACCCTGGTTCGCGCCGACGTCGAGGAACACGCCATCGGAGGGGAGGAACCGACGGATGAGACTGGCTTCGCCGTACGAATGGATGCCTCGCCAGTAGATCACGCTGCTCATGTAGGCCGCTCGATCCACGCGGAAGCGCAGATCGCCCTCGAAATCCTCGATCACGATCCAGCGGTCGGGTCTGCCCTGGTAGACCTTCACGAAGTGCCGGCGCAGGGGCTCGAGCAAACGATGCCAGCCCCGGAAACGCGGGATGCGGCGCGTGAATCGCGCGAGTGGCACGTCAATGCCCACCGGCCGCTCCGGTGTTCCGGGCCGGGCGCGGGTGGTGGACGAGTTCCACGCCCGGGCGCGTCATCGGCCCCTCACCTCTCCACCCGCAGGTGGGGAGACGCGATGCTCGCCAGCCTGCTTCTCCCACACCCGCGACGCCCACGCGATCCCGACCAGCGTGTAGAGGTAGTAGAGCAACTCTTCGTCGCCAAAGTTCCACTCGAACAGACCGGCGACGAAAAAGCCCGCCAGGGCGGCCACGGCACCGAGCCGGACTCCGGCGCTCACGCTGCCGCGGCCGAGCTGCGCCCGCAGCCCGTCCGTTGCGGCCCGCAGCAGGCCGAGGTAGAGCAGCACGAACGCCACCAGACCCACCCCGCCCATCGTGGCCCCGATCTGGATCGACACGTTGTGGAGGTGCCCCACGCGCTCGCGGGAGGCCGGGGAGCGATAGCGGTCGTACAGGACATGAAGATCCTGAAGTCCGACTCCGGTCACCGGATGATCCCGCAGCATGCGCACGCCGGCCTCCCACATGTACAAGCGCTCGACGTTGGTGGGGTGCCGCGGATCGAAGGCGCTGCTCATACGGTCGCGGTAGCTGGCCGGCGCGAGCGCGAACGCCGCCAGCACGCCGACCGCGAGCACCAGGGTCCACCATGGCCTAATGACCGCGAGCAGCAGGCCCAGCGCGACCAGTGTCCCGATCCAGGCGCTGCGGGTAAAGGTGCCCGCCAGGGCCAGGCCTGTGGCGATCGCGGCGCCCCAGGCTGCGAATCTCCAGCGGCGATCCCGCGCGCAGAGCCCGATCCCCGCCGCCAGGCTCACCGCGAGCATGAGCTGGCCCGCGAACGTCATGTAGTGGCCCGTGGGACCCCGGGCGCGCGCGGCGAAGCTCGCGCCATCCGCGATCCAGACCCCCCATCCCAGCAGCGCGGCCACCGTGGACGAGATCAGCAGGACGACGACGGCGCGCTCGCCCTGTCTCCGCGACGCCGTGTGCAGGGCTGCAACCCCGACCAACACAGGCATGAGCCCCTTGCCGATGCGCGGCAGACTCGCAGCGCGGTCCTGAGCGAACAGCGCCGCCACCATCAGCGCGAGGAGCCACCCCAGGCCGGGGAGATCCACCGGGGACCGCACCCAGACGGGCCGGCCACCCCGCGCGAGGTGAGCCACGGTCAGGACCAGGCAAAGGCCGGCGGCGATGGACATGGCGGCGATGGACCATGGCAGCGCCGCGATCAGGACTAGGAATGCGATTGCCGACGCCGTGCCGAGCGCGGAGTCCGCGACTCGGTGGTCTGCCGAGATCGGGCGATCGATCCGGATCTCCACCGGGGTGCCGCTCACTCCTGCGGAGCTTTCGAGCCAGCTCCGAGGGTCCGCAGGAAGCCGCGTTCCTCGGACGTGAGCGCCGCTCGTTCCAAGAGCTCGGGGCGACGCTCGAACGTCCGACGCAAGGCCTGTTCGCGCCGCCAGCGCGCGATCGCCGCGTGATGGCCCGACAGCAGCACCTCGGGGACCTTCATGCCCTGATAGTCGGCCGGGCGGGTGTAGTACGGGGCATCGAGCAGGCCGGAGTGGAACGAATCGCTCTCGACCGAATCGAAAGTGCCCACCACACCTGGCAGCAGCCGAGCCACCGCGTCCACCACGCAAAGCGCGGCCGGCTCCCCTCCCGAGAGCACGAAATCGCCCAGCGAAAGCTCTTCGTCGACGAACCGCTCACTGAGGCGCTCGTCCACGCCCTTGTAACGTCCGCACACGAGCACGAGGTGCTCGAGCGCGGTGTACTCGACTGCGACCTCCTGGGTGAATCGGCGTCCCTGGGGTGAGAACAGCACGACGCGGGCTCCGCTCTCCCGATGGGCCCGATCCGCCGCGCCCAGGGAATCGAGGGCGCGATGGATCGGCTCGACTTTCATGATCATGCCGGCGCCTCCACCGAAGGGATAGTCGTCGGTGGTGCGATGGCTGTCGTCGGTGAAATCGCGGAGGTGAACGACATCCACGACGAGCCGTTCCTTCTCGCGCGCCGCGCGGATCATCCCCTCGCCCAGCGCAGGCGGAAAGAACTCCGGGAAGATGGTCAGGATCGAGATTCTCACAGGTCTTCCAGCCCCGTGGGCAGATCTACGGTAATGACGCCCGCCTCGAAATCGACGCGGCGCACGAACGGTTCCGCCGCGGGCACGAGGATCTCGCGCTCGCCTCGCACCACATACACCGGATGAGCCCCGGTCTGGACCACGTCCTCCACGACCCCCAGCATTCGGCCACCGCCGTCTACGACCGTCATGCCCACGAGCTGAAAGGTGTAAGCCATGCCGGGCCCCGGATCCGGAACACGCTCACGGGAGACCAGCAGCGCACCGAGCGTGAGCCGGGCAGCAGCGTCTCGATCGTCCACGCCTTCGAAATGGATGAGGAAGTGGTTCCCCGCCGGGCGCACACCCACAAGGCGGAGTTCCCGGTGTTCGCCGGCCGGTCCCTGCCAGGTGAACTCCCCAATCGCCTCGAGCTCGTCGGAGGTGAGAGAAATCTGGTCGAGAACGACCTCACCTCGGAGGCCGTGCGGGCGTCCGAGGCGCCCAATCCGCACGAGAAACATGACGGCCGGAGGCGGGCTGGCCCCGAGGAACCGGGCTAGTCCGCGATCTCGAGGCTGGCCTTGCGACCGTGCCTGGCCGCCGCCGCACCGAGGGCAAGACGGAGCGACCGCGCCGTCCGGCCCTGCTTGCCGATCACGTGACCCAGGTCGTCAGGATGGACGTGCAACTCGAGAGAGGCGTCCTCGCCCGTACGGAGGATCTCGACCTGGACATCCTGGCTGTGGTCGACGATGCCGCGGGCCAGGTGCGCGACCAGATCCCGAAGCTGCGAGTCAACGTCGTCCGCTTCACGCGGCCCACTCAGCGGTCGAGAGGGGGCGTCGCGCGCTGGACGGGGACCGATGACAGGCGGAGGCCCGCCAGCAGGAGCGCTATCACCCACAGGCCCGACAAAGCCAAGGTCGGCAGGGGAAGGTTGAGTCTTTGGACCGCGAGACCGCTTGCGCAGAGGCCGGCCCCAACGAGCCACACCATCACCACGGTTCGTGTCTGACATCGAATGAGGTTTGCCAGTCGGTGGTTGCTGTGGTCCTTCCCGCCCACGTGGATGTGACGACCCTCCCGCAAGCGGTTCACCACGACGAAGATCATGTCGAAGACGGGGTAGCCGACCACCAGGATCGGGCCGACCTGCCCCCAGCCACGTGGCTGGCCGTTGAAGGCCAGGAGCGCCGAGGCGCCGAGACTATAACCGAGAAGCAGGCTTCCCGCGTCACCCAAGAAGATACGAGCCCTGGGGAAGTTGTAACGCAGGAATCCCGCACAGCCGCCCGCCAGCGCCAGCTGGCCCGAGGCCACGCCGTAGGCCCCGCGCTCCCCGGACCCCAGGGCGAACCCGACCAGCGCGATCGCAGCCAGCCCGCCCAAGAGGCCATTCATGTTGTCCAGGAAGTTGACGGCGTTCATCAGGGCGACCAGGGCGATGAGCGCGATGGTCACGTTGAGCGGCGCCGGAAGACCCAGATTCGGGACGTTTCCGGAGGCCAGCAGGAGGCCCGCGGCGGTCACCTGGCCGGCGAGCTTGGTCCTGATACCCATGGTGAACCGGTCGTCCCAAAGCCCCACAGTGAGAGCCACCACGGCGCCCAAGATCAGCCAGACGATGTCGTTGGGCAACGCGGTCGCGTGGGTCACCGCAAGCCAACCCACGAACGCGGCAACGAAAACGACCATCCCCCCGAGGAGGGGGGTGGCTGCCGTGTGGAGCTTGCGGGCTTCGGGGTGGTCGAGGTAGCCAGACGCCCATGCCAGCCGGACCCCGAGCGGGGTCAGGAGCAACGCGAAAGATGTCGCGAGCACGAAAGCGGCGAGAGGGCCCATCCAGGTCCGGGTCAGACCCCCGGCTCAGGCGATCAGGCGGCTACCAAACCCGCCGGCACGGGGACGCGAAGCCGCTCGCACATGTCGCGAATCGTCATGTCGAGCAGCATGTCGAGGCTGACCTGCGGGCGGTAGCCGATCGTCCGGCGAATCTTGCTCAGGTCGGGCACCCGGCGCCGCATGTCCTCGAAGGAGCGGCCGTAGATCTCTTCGTAGCGCACCAACTCGATCGGCGACTGGCTATTGGACTTCTGCCGGATTTGGTGGGCGAGCTCGAGCACGGTGACTTCCTGGTCGGTGCCGATATTGAAGATCTCACCAACCGCCGCGCCGGAATCGCCGAGCTGCACGACGCCGCGGACCACGTCCGAAACGGCCGAGAAGCAGCGCGACTGCTGCCCATCCCCGTAGACCAAGATGGGCTCGTTTCGCAGCGCGCGCACGATCATGTTGGGGATCACCATCCCGTAGGCACCCGTCTGGCGTGGCCCGCAGGTGTTGAAACAGCGGACCACGGTCACCGGCAGTTGCTGTTGCTGCCAGTAGGCGATCGCCAGGCACTCGTCCACCGCCTTGCCGCACGCGTAGGACCAGCGCAGCTTCTGCGTCGGCCCCAATACGCGATCGTCATCCTCGGCGAATGGGACGGCGACCCCCTTTCCGTAGACTTCGCTGCTCGAGAAGATGACCACCCGGCGCTGGTGCTCAGCGCAGGCCTCGAGCACGACTTCGCTCCCGCGGATGTTGGTCAGGAGCGAGCGAAGCGGATTCTCCAGGACGTACTTGACGCCGACCGCGGCGGCCAAATGAAAGACCCGGTCGGACTGCGACACCAGGCCCTTGACCAGGGAGGAATCGCGGACATCGCCTTCGAGGAAGCGGAAGCGCAGATGGCGCTGGAAGGACTCGAGGTTCTCGACCCGGCCCGTGGAAAGATCATCCAGCGCCCAGGCCTCATGCCCTTGCGCGAGCAAAGCTTCGCAAAGATGAGAGCCAATAAAGCCTGCCCCGCCAGTGACGAGTACTCTCATGGCCACCTCGCAAGATGCGGAAAACTGTGGAGTTCCTCTCGGACAGGATGTGGAACCAGGGTGTCAGGCAGTTTGGGCAGAGCCCCACGGCGGCGGTCAGGCTCCATCAGGGCCCGAAAGTCTATTGGCCACCCCTGCCCGAGTCAAGGTCTTGTGCTGCGGTACCGGCCACCTGGGGCCGGGTTCTAACAGGAAAAGTTCTCGTGGTAGGGGGAAGCCGAAGAGATTGCGCGAATGACGATAAGGTAACCGGGTGTGCTTGAGTGCGGCCAGTTCGCGCTCGCGTGCAAGCGCGCTACGAATCCTGCGAGGTCCCTCAAGAACTGCCCTGCCAGTATTGAAGACACTCATGGACCATCCTCGTATTTTGCTGACGTCTTTGAAGTTCTCTCGGGCGGATGGTGGAGCGAGATGCAAAACACCTATGCGGAGCGGACCTCGCTGACGCGGCCAGTCTCCATCAGGGCTCCAAGAGTCTAGTCGCGGTTCCCGTCCGAGTCAAGGATCTGTGCAGTAGCTGTTTCGGCACCATTCCTGGAAGACTTGACCCTCTTGGGGGGATCCTCATCGATCGCCGGGCCCCCGCGCCTCATCGCAGGGTGCGAATCGCGACGATCACCGTCGCCACCTGGGCCAGGGCGGTCAGGATCTCTCGGCTGTTGTCCCATATGGTCTTGTCGGGACGCTCCGGAACCCAAACGAAATCACCGGGATCGAGGGACCGGACGTTCCGGGCCGGGAGGGTCTGGCCCGTCACCGCCCGGGTCACCCGGATCCGGTCTCTCCAGGCCCGATCCGTAAACCCTCCGACCTGGCGGATATAGTCGTCCGCATCCAGGCCGGGCCGGTAGGTCAGGATCCCCGGACGCCTTACCTCGCCATCCACCCGGATCGAGTTCACCAGGCGATCCACCCGCACGATGTCGCCGTCGCGCAGCAGCAGATCGAGATCTCCCGGCGTGCGCTTCAGGCGCTGCCAGTCCACCCGGTAGTCCTCACGGAGGCTCGCCAGTTTGGTGCGCAGCGTCCCGTATTCCGAAATCGTCAGCTGATCGCGTGAAAGATGGAGTAGCCGCTCGAGTTCCGGATCCTTGTTCGCCCCTCCGGGGCCGCGTCGATGCACCTGGACCGCCGAGAGACTGGCGGTCGGAAGAAAGTCCCCGGCGGCCTTGATCAGATCGCTCAGGCGGTGCCGCCCCTCGGTGATCGGGAAGGCCCCCGGACGTGCCACCTCGCCGAAAACGAATGCCTCGTGCTGCAGGTGGTACTGGGGCAGGTAGTAGACGTACAGACGGGCCCCCTCTTGCAGAGGTGGATTCGTCCGGCCCGCATAGACGTCGTCGAGCCGGACCCAAAGCGATTCGGGGGTGAAGGGATCCCTCCAATGCACCAGCAATGCCCGCGTGATGTCCGCGGCCGGGATGGGGTCCCCCGCAAGGTGGAATAGGGAGAGGAGACTGTCCTGCGTTCCGAGTTCGAAGCGACCAGTGCGTGCCAGCGCGCCCTGCGCCCATACGAAGTCCGTGGCGACCGGCACGTGGATCACATCGCCGTCGCGAACCAGCGGGTTCAGGGTCTTCCGGCCGGTGAGCAGGAAGAGATCGAGATCCGCGATCTCGCGTGTGCCGTCCAGGTGCATGACTTCCACGCGGCGCCGTGAAGCGTCGTCGCGCATGGCGCCGTCGGGGAGCACATCCACGACGCGGTGGGCGCCGGTCGCCTGGGTGGGACCCGGTACCTTCACTTGGCCAGTCAGGTAGATCCGGAACGTGCGCGGGCGGGCGAGCCGCAAGTCCATGCTGACGCCTCGGAAAAGCCCACGCAGATGTCGGAGCACTTCGCCGCGTACGTCGGCCAGCGTACGGCCGTCGACCTGCACGGATCCCGACCCGGGCAGAAGCACGTAGCCTTCCGGTCCCACCTGAAGCAGCCAGTTCCGTGACAGCCGACCCCACAGTTGGAGCTGAAGAATATCTCCCGGACCGACCCGGTAGGTCGCCGCGTCGACGGGACCGGCCATGGGCGGCGCGCCGGCTCGAAGCAACGGATCATCAACGCTGCGATTGACACCCAGCGGCGACAGCGGAGATTCGGTCCCGGGAGAAGAAACACTCGGCACATCCAGCACCGAGCTTCCGGTGCCCTCCTGGGCGGAAACCTCGAGAGGAGCAAACAAGATCAGGGCCGTGGCCCAAAGGACGACCCCCTTCGGCAACCTCACGCGCGCACCTCCTTCAGGATCTTGCGCCGGCCGTACATGCGCTCGTAGTAGGCGCGGAACTCGCCCTCCTTGATCGGCCGCCACCAGTTCTCGTGGGCCCGATACCACTTCACCGTTGCCCGGAGGCCGTCGGTGAATGGGACCATCGGCTTCCATCCGGTCAGACGCATGAGTTTGCTCGGGTCCACCGCATAGCGACGGTCGTGCCCGGGGCGATCTTCGACGTGACGGACCAGCATGGACGGCTTCCCCAGGATGCCGAGGATCGCGTCGGTGATCGTCAACACGTCATGCTCGCACCCCGCGCCGATGTTGAACGTCTGCCCCTCGATCCCGTGCTCCAGCAGTGAGACCAGAGCGGTGCAATGATCTTCCACATGCAGCCAGTCCCGCCGGTTCAGCCCCGAGCCGTACACCGGGAGCGGCTGGTCGTCGATCGCGTTGGTCACGAAGAGTGGCACCAGCTTCTCCGGGTATTGCCGCGGACCGTAGTTGTTCGAGCACCGGGTCACGACCACCGGCAGGCCGTAGGTCGCCCAGTACGCATGCGCAAGTCGATCCCCTCCGGCTTTGCTGGCAGCGTACGGACTCCGCGGCATGAGTGGCCATTCCTCCGTGGCTGCTCCCTCGAGGACCTCGCCGTACACCTCGTCGGTCGAGACCTGGATGAACCGCTTCACCTTCTGGCGCCGCGCCTCCTCGCAGAGGACGAAGACCCCGTAGACGTCCGTCTGGATGAACTCGCCGGGAGCCTCGATCGAGCGGTCCACGTGGGATTCCGCGGCGAAGTTGAGCACGATTTCGCAGCCTGCCATCGCCCGGGCGACAGCGTCGGCGTCGCGGATGTCCCCGTGGATGAACGTCAGCGACGCTGGGGGGAGACCGTCGAGGTTCTCGCGGCGACCGGCGTAGGTCAGCGCGTCGAGGACGATTACGTGACTCGCGGGGAAGCGCCCTAGGAAGTGATGCACGAAGTTGGAGCCGATGAAGCCGGCGCCTCCGGTGACCAGGACACGGGCGCGCTGGAGATCCACGCGATCAGCCACGCCGCGCACCCCGCGGCCGCCCCCGCCCAACCCCGACGTGGCGCAGACCCGCCGACTCCACCTCTTCCGGATCGTAGATGTTGCGGAGGTCGCAGAGGACCGGCCTGCGCATGAGCCGCCGCAGTCGCGCCAGATCCATGCCGCGGAATTCGTTCCATTCGGTCACGATCACCAGCGCGTCCGCCCCGCGTGCCGCCTCATACGCGTCGTCCGCGAAAGCCACCCCGCGCAGGATCCTGCGGGCACCGGGCATGGCCACCGGGTCGAATACGGTGACCTTCACGCCGCGTCGTCGCAGCCCCGCCACGATGGTGAGCGCGGGGGACTCTCGGAGGTCGTCGGTGTTGGGTTTGAACGAGAGACCGAGCACGCCGACCCGCTTTCCCCGGGGCGCGCCGATGGCGCGCAGCACCTTCTGGACCATGTGGCGCATCTGGTTCCGGTTGGCGGCGATCGTCGCTTCCACGATGCCGGCCCCGACCCCTGCGGCGCGGGCGAACGAGGACAGGGCCGCGGTGTCCTTGGGGAAACAGGATCCACCGTATCCCGGTCCGGCGTGAAGGAACTTGGAGCCGATGCGCCGGTCCATTCCGATCGCCCGGGCCACTACCTGGACGTCGCTGCCCACCACCTCGCAAAGATTGGCGATCTCGTTGATGAACGAGATTTTGGTGGCGAGGAAGGCGTTGGAGGCGTACTTGATCAGCTCGGCCGTCTCGAGGGTCGTGACGACCATCGGGGTCTCGATCAGGAAAAGTGGATCGTGGATCTTGCGCAGGATGGCGGCCGCGCGCTTGCTCTCGGCCCCGATCACCACGCGGTCCGGCCGCATGAAGGTCTCGATCGCCGCTCCCTCGCGCAGGAATTCCGGGTTCGAGGCGAGGTCGAACTCCGCGCCGCGTCGCGCGTGGCGCTTCATTGCCTGCCAAACCTCCCGAGCCGTGCCCACCGGAGCGGTGCTCTTCTGGACCACCACCGTGTAGCCCTTGAGATTCTTCGCCACGGTCCGGGCGACCTCGAAGATCGCGCGGGTGTCGGCGCTGCCGTCTGGGCGGGGCGGAGTGCCCACGGTGATGAACACCACCTGCGAGCCCCGAATGGCCGCGGCGAGGTCGCTGCCGAAGAGGAGGCGGCCCTCGTTCACGTTGCGCTCGACGATCTGGGGAAGGCCGGGCTCGAAGAAGGGGATCTCGAGCCGGGAGAGACGCTCGATCTTCGAGGCATCCGTGTCCACGCAGGTGACCCGGTTGCCGAAATCGGCGAGGCAGGCGCCGGTGACGAGCCCCACGTAACCGGTACCGACCACCGTGATCGAGTACAGGCGTGACCCCCTCAGGAATGCGCCGAACCGGTGAAAGCGGGTTCGGCGAGGTGCT
>Ga0247727_10008083_pt1 | contig 19688 bp, 12 predicted proteins | sample WisWelCaveWW1625_FD_202498 | JGI IMG/M metagenome (GOLD analysis project Ga0247727, IMG submission 202498) | Biofilm microbial communities from Wishing Well Cave, Virginia, United States - WW16-25 | ecosystem: Environmental > Aquatic > Deep subsurface > Groundwater > Cave microbial mat | place... | reverse complement strand
GGTAGAATGCCATCCCCAACCACTTCATTTCAAAGAGCCTATGCTTATCCTGGCGCACATGGGTTGGGAACCTGCCCTACACCGCTTGGTTCCGCGCTCAATTCCTGCGGTGGTGTAGGGCAGGTTCCCAACCTGCCCTACACCACCGTTTGCGGCCTTCCCGTATATTCAAATCCAAACCGATCCGGGTTTTAGTTCGTCAGCTGTCTGACTCGCTACTGGACGCGGATCATCACCATGTTGGCCGATTTGCCATCCATCGTCGCCGCAGACGAGCTTGGCCAGGGTTGATGGCGATGGCTGCCAGAGCCAATCCCAGGGCCAACAAGATGATCAGGGCGTGCTTGAATTTAGGTTCGGTGCGCATGTGGGTTTCCTCCTCTTCGAGTTGGGCCATTTTCTGGCGGGATCAGGTTCATTTGCTCACGAATGTTTCTCCTCACGCCCCCTATGACGGTCTGAGGCAAAACATTTCATGGGCTTGCGAAAATGGCAGGCAGCTTTTGGAGTGCGGCGGGTTCGACGCCGCTTTCCCAGCTTTTGATCGGGGCGCGAACCCGATGAAAAGCTGGGAAAGCGGCGTCGAACCCGCCGCACTCCAAAGGCTTCGCCGATCTGATTTATGCGCAGGCTTCGGTTATTTCGGGATGGGTCGGGCTAAGGGCGAGTCTTGAGGCGTTGATCTCACGGTCACTTTCTCACCACCGTGAAGAAATAAGTGCCGATGCGTTCGTAATTCGCATCAGCTGCGGCGCCGCTGAGCGTCACGCGGTAATCGCCGCCGCTGAGCAGTCCGGCGGGCAGACTCACGATCACGGCTTTGCCCGGCCGCGCTCTCAACCGGTCGAACGTCCGGATCGCCCGGTCTTCATCAGTGCGCAGCTCCGCGCGGTAGATCGGATAGTCGTCCGATTCCAACTCAAGCCGCAGGCGCAACTGCGCGGCGTTTGATGGCAGCTCGATGCGGCTGCCTTGATTGACGTCCCTCGCCAAGCCCGGCAGAAGCGCGAGCGAGAAGATTCCGCTCGGCGTCGTTCGCTCACCGGCTGGCGACTGTTTCGATTGAGCCAGGTCGCGTTCCAATTGCGCGCGGCGGCTTTGCTCGCTCGCAAGCTGTTCGGCCAACTCGCGGTTGCAGGCGCGCTGCTCGGCGAGTTGTTGCTCCGACGCCAGGCTCTGCGTTTGCGACAGTTGGTTCCGCATCAGTGCCTCGTTGCTCGACGATCACGAGCAGGTACTGGCCTGAACTGAGGCTGAGCTGGTAGGCGTGAGTCTGACCTGCGGCCAACTCACGTTCGACCGGTTCGCCCACTTCGAGGCGTTGAACCGCCTGGTTCTCCTGTGCGACGGCGAGCGAGAGAAAAAATAGAATCATCACGAGCGCCGCGAGGAGGGCTGCGGCTTGCGCTTTCGGGGATCTCACTTTCACCCCTCCGGTCTTGATCACTGGTTGTTTTTGCAGAAAGAGGATGAAGGCTGATGGCCTGTGATAGAAGTTTCAGGGCGATGGAAAATAGATCGAAAGAGTCGCGCCTTTTTCATTTGATATTCACGCTGACCGGATTCGCAATCGCCCCGTCCACAGTCACTGTCACCATCACATCGCCGCGCCCAGCCAGCACGCGTGGCAACCGCACGTTGATCTGATCCTGCCCAACGAAAGTTCCCTGAGCGCCTGCGAACACCGCGGACAAGTCAACGCCGCCGATCTGCACCGCCACTTTTTCCGGCGCGCTGCGGTGGCGGAATCCGGTGCCGAAGAGAATCAGGAAGACCTGGTCGGTCTCCACGCCCAGATCAATCGGCACTGCAACCAGCCGGCTCTGATCATTGAGCTGCGCGACCGGCTCGAAACTCTGCGCGCCGTCGGCATTGACTCGCAACGCGACTGCCGCTGCGACGCCCTGTCCGGTGGAGTTGGCTGCGAACAATCCGGGCGCGACAGTTTCGATCCACGCCGTTGCGCTGAGGTTCCCAATCTGTGGATTGGTGATCGTGATCGTCGCTTTGCCCGTCGCGGTTCCCGGCGGGATTTGGAAGTTGATCTGGTTCGGCGAAACGAAAAAGAGCGGAGAGGCCCGTTCCACTCCGGCTCTGTCTTTGACCTTGACGGTTGCGCCGAGCAGAGAAGTGGGCAAGGGAACTGTCGTCGCGATTTCAGTTCCAGTGGCCAGCCCCACGCCGAAGGCCGCGATGATTGATTCGGGCGCGAGCGATCCGCCGTTGAAGCTCGCCGCCGAGACCGGCGCGATGGCGGCGATGTCGGGCGCAGAGATTTTGGCGATGAACGCATCGCTCAATCCTCCGCCGTAACTGCCCTGCACCGGGGCGACGGTCAGAAAATCGGTCTTCAACATCTGGCCCGTGACGTAAACGCTGCCGGTTCTGTCAATCGCAATGCCCAGACCGCGCTCGTCGAAACCGGTCGTGCCGGTGAACGTGCTGCCCAGATAAGTCGAAAAGATCAACGCCGAACCGGCCGGGTCGAGTTTGGCGATGAAGGCGTCGGTGTCGCCTTGCAAGCCCGATTGAATCGGGCGCGCGACGGGGAAATTCTGCGATGCGGTTTTGCCTGTGACGTAGGCGCAGCCGAGCGAATCAACCGCAATCGCGCAACTGGGCGTGATGTCCGAAGCCAGTCCGTTGTTCTCATCGCCGTTGCCGCCGAGGAAGGTCGAATAGATCAACGCCGAGCCGGACGCATTCAGCTTCGCTACGAAGGCGTCGCCGTTGCCGCCGTAAAGCTGCTGCATCGCATTGGCGCGCGGGAAATCGGATGAGACAGTGTAGCCAATGATGTAGGCGTTGCCGAGCGCGTCAACGGCGATCCCGCGACCGTCGTCGGCCCGCAATCCGCCGAGAAAAGTCGAGTAGATGATCGCCGAGCCGGACGGGTTGAGCTTAGCGACAAAAGCATCTTCCACGCCGCCGAAATTGCGCTGAATCGGATTGACGAGCGGAAAGTTGGGCGAAGAAGTGAAGCCGGTGATGTAGATGTTCTGCAAAGCGTCGAGCGCGATGCCGTAACCGGCTTCTTCGTCGCGCGCGCTGGCCGTCGCAGGCTCGCCGCCGAGGTAGGTTGAAAAGACGACCTCGCCGTCGGCGTTCAATTTGGCTACGAACGCATCGCGCTGTCCGCGCAGCGCGGCTTGCAGCGGATTTTTGGTCGGAAAGTTCGTTGATTCGGTTCGCCCGGTGATGCAGGCGTTATCGAAACGATCGAGCGCGATGCTGTAGGCGACATCGGTGAAATTGCCGCCGAGATAGGTCGAATAGAGCAGCACGTTGCCTTCGATGCTCAGCTTGGCGACAAAAGCGTCAATCGCGCCGCGAAAGCTCGGCTGCGCCGCATTGACGGTGGGGAAGTTGAGCGAAGTGGTTTCGCCCGTGAAGTAGACGTTGCCGGCTCGGTCAACCGCAATCGCCCATCCTCTGTCGCCGGGGTTGCGCCCGCCGATGTAGGTCGAAAAGACCACCGCGTTGCCTTGCGGGTTGAGCTTCATCACGAAGGCGTCATTCGCGCCGTTGAGCATCGAATCGAAGGGGTTCTTGGTGGGAAAGTTCGGCGATGAAGTCTGGCCGGTGACGTAAACGCCGCCCTGCCCGTCAACCGCAATGCCGTATGCGATGTCGGTGTTGTTGCCGCCGAAGAAGGTCGAATAGTCGAGGATCGGATCAATGATCAGGGTCTGGTTCGGATCGTAATCGCCGGTTTGAAAACCGATCTGGTTGTGATCGTTGACGACGTAGCCGCCGGCAATTTCCCGCCGATGGCCGTTGACTTGCTGATAGATCACGGGCTTTCGCATTCGAATCCGTTCGTCGCCGGCGCCGACCAGCAGATTGCCTTCCTCATCGAGCGCGATCTCATCTGAGCCTTCGAACGAGAGCCTGATTCGATTCAGATCGCTGTGCGGCGCAACGACGAAATCGTATTCGAGCTGACCTTGATGGCCGTAATAAACGACATCAATGCCGGGATAAACATTGCGATAACGCACGCGGGAATAATTCGGAATATCGGTGCGCCAGCGGCGCGGATCGTTGCCGATGAAGTAATTGCTGCGGCCCGGCAGTTGTCCGTCCGGCTCGGCTGATGAATCGGAAGCAGCGTCGAGCAGTTTCAGCTCGATTGCGGATTGGTTGGCCAATGGACTTTCTTTGTTCTTCGGAGCCTGCTTCAAAGCGAAGGTCGCCTGGCTTGAATTCAGGAAAAGCGTGTAACCCTGCCCGCGCGCGATGAATTGCGCGGGTTCACCGGTTTGACCGGGATTCGCTTCGAAGCTCAAGGGCAGCTTGCCGAAAGATTCGTTGACGCGGGCGCGCAGGAGTTTTTCGGCGTCTGTCAGTGCGCTGATCTGGCGCTTGGGTTGCCGCCGCCGTGAAGCAGACAGGTCGCCGATAGCCAATAATGCGCCGGCACCGGCCGCCAGAATCAAGATTGAAGCGCACGAGCGCGGAGAGAAATGCTTAGCCATTTGAACGAGCTGATTTAACCTTTGAGCAGGGGGGCACGGATGATTGCGCGGCTCACGGGATGCCTGTGATGAGAGGCGGTTATTATGAAAGAAGCGCCTGCGGCAGCGAGGGGGATTATAAACAACCGAAATGGCGAGTGACAATCAGCGTTTTGCCAGGCTCAGCTCAATCGAAACGAATGATCGGTCAAATACTTCCAGCTTTGGTCGCTGAGCAGGTCGAATGACGAAAGGCCGTCCTGCTCGGTTCCAGGATAAAGATAGATTCCATCGCGTTCGATCACTCGCGGGTCGAGCGCGCGAACGCCGTCCAGCAATCCGGCGAACGTGTCGGCTTTCCAGTATTCCGATTCATCGAAATGTTCGCATAACTGGCGCAAGGGAGAGGCGAGTTGCGAGTAGGTCGCGCGGAATTCGTAATCGCCTGTGTCATCCGCAACCGGTTCATCGCGGTTGTCAATCAGCATCAGCAGCGTGACGATCAGATACTCTTTCTGATCCGAGAAGCGGTGCAGCCGGTCCATCTCGCCCCCCAACTCTTCCGGCTCCGTCGCCATCGAAGCTTCGATCTCGTTGCGCCATTGATTGAACGAGCTGATCGCAGTCTCGGCTTCGGCGTGGAACTCCCAGAAGCCGTATTCCCACGCGTATTGATTTTCCGCGAGCAGCGAAGCGAGCGATTTCATAAAGCGGCGCTTCTCGCCGGCGCTGTCGGTTTCGTCTTCGGCTTCGATCAAGCGAGCCAGGCGCGCGCGCAACTCGTCGCCGCCGAAGACCTGAATGACCAACTGGAGGCCGAAAAAGAGCGCGTGACGCTGCGGCTCGCTGCGGCCGGTGAGGAACGAACGGCGGCCTCTATCAATTTGATCTCGACCGGAGCCGCGCCAGGCCAGATACAATCCCCCGGCAAAGATCGCGGCGAGAATCAGCATCACCAACAGGTAGGCTCCGGAGGCCATCAAGAACAGGAATGCAGGATTCGGCATAAATCAGATTCACCTTTTAGCTTTCGTTTTCGCAGCAGTTTTGGCTGGTAAATGACACAGCAGCGGCCTTCCGTCTCTGGCCCTCTCCCCGTTTTGTTTCAGATATTCTTTCCCCAGCGTCGCTGCGCGCTGCCATTCGGCCCGGTTGATCCCGGCTTTTGCCTGTTCAACCAGGTTCAGGTCGCCGGTCAGGAACTCTGCGATGAGCGGCGCGAAGTTTCCGTACTTGCCCGTTGATCGCGGGCCGGGATTCAAATCTTCCGGCGGAAAGAAATTCCATTCGAGGTAGAGGTTGACCGCGAGCAACTGCGAGCCGGCTCGCAAATCATATTTCTGAGCGAATTGATCGGCGAACCGCAGCATCGCGATGCAATCCAGCTCGCCCGCGTAGGCCGCGATCAGGAGCGGGGAGATCGAAACAACGACGGCGGCTCGGCCATCGCCGCGCCGCAGATTCTCCTCGACGTAATTTTTCCAGTAATCGGTATCTTCGTTCGGCGAGCCTAAGCGATAACCATTTTCGCGCAGAAACTTTTGCCAGCTTCGGGACGAGTAGAGTTCCGGTTCGAGCGCCTTCAGCTTCTGGTGTGAAAGCGTGAGAGTTTGCGATTGAGCGCCCGGTCTGTCGTTGACTGTTCTGGCCGCCATAATCGAAGCATACTCAAACCGGTCGGAAAAAATCGTACGGGTGGTTTCTCTTTGTTCAGCCTTTTCCCCTCACCCAGCCCTGCGTTTGAGCCAGCGCTCCAGATCATCCGGCTGCGAGAAGTCGAGCAGGGCTTCGGCCAGTCTCTTTAACCGCGCCAACGACAGTTTTTCAATCTGCGCTTTGACATTGGCATCGAGCTTGCCGAACTTGCGCTTCAACAATCGAATGACAGTATCGAGCGTCCCTTGCTTCTCACCGATCTTCATTCCTTCTTTTCTACCGCGTCTTTCCCAACTTGTGATATACGGCATAGGTCTTTCCTCCGCGATCTCTTCAATTTCGTTCCCCAGTTTCTGCTCCAGTTCCTCCGGCAATCTAATCAGCCAATCGAGAAAGCGCAAGAGCGAATACATCGCCTCGGCGCTGTAGCCGCGCTCCCGGAGCAGCAGGATCAATTCGCGTTTGACCAGATACTTTTTGCTGACATCGCCCTTCGCCTCCATCACCTTCAGATGCGCCAGCACGACCATCGCGAACGGATTGTCGCTCGCCAGCAACTCCTGCTCGCGCCCGCGCCAATCAGCCAGTTTCACTACCGGAAATTTGAAGATCAACTGGCAGCCCCACAACTCGGTCTCATAACGCCCAAGCTCGACCCGGCTTGCGCCGCCGGTGACTATGCCCAGGCTGACGACCGGACAGTCGTAGCGATCCTTGATCCGGTAGTTATAGATGTACATCCGCTCGTTGAACTCCGGGCCGGCCTGCCCTTGAATCTCGCTGTGCAGGACAACAAACAACGGCTTGCCCGTCTTGCTCCAAACCTTCGCCAGCTTGTCGGCCAGCCGTTTGCCTCTCGCGTGCTTGGGCCCCAGCTTCGCCAGTTCTTTGTCGAGAAATAGCGGCTTGCGCGACCAGTCAATCGCCGCGTGAATCTCCGGGAAGAAGTGTTCCATGAACTCCGGGAAGTGCCGGTCGAGCATGTCCTTCCAGGCGTTGTCCTGATCCAGGCTCGTTTTGGTTGATCGCGCAGGCATAGCCTTCGAGGGTTTGGGCGGAAACCAACGGCGTGCGCTCCCAGGGACGTCATCCTCCGAACCAGCCGCCGCCGCTACGACCGTAAGAACCGGAACGACCGGGTCGTGTGCCTGTGACGCGCCCGTTGTTTGAGACTCGCACGCTGGTGCGGCCAAATCCGCTCGGCTTCGTTTTGCCCACGCCGCTGGCGCTCGACGCTCCGCCGATCTTCGTCGCGTTGAAGATCGTCGGACGCGATGTGGGGCGATAATTCGGCGGATCGAATGTCGGACGCGAGGTCGGGCGCGGGATCGAGGTGCCGCGGCCGTCGCGCATCCCCACGACTTCGCGCGGATAGCCGTAACCGTAGTGGCTGAAGAACCACCAGGCCATCAAGGGCGAGCCGCCGTAATGGTAATGACTTTGGACTGCGGTCGTCGGCGTTCCGGCGACCGTCGCCTGCGCGGGTTCGTCGGATGGCTTGAAGTCCGACAATCGCAGCATCCGCACGTTGACGCCCTGCTTCTGCAACTCGACCAGATCGTCGTTGATGTCGTCCATCTCCTGTGATTGATTCTGATCTTTGACCAGATAGATCACCTGCTGGACGCCGCGCCCTTTGAGTTGATCGGCCTGCGGAAGCTTCGCCAGGTAGCGGTTGTCGAATTGCGAATCCTGATCGGCGTAGGGCGCCAGACGATTGCTGTCGAGCAGTAGAATTGCGGGCGCATTCTCCTTGAGCTTCGAGCGCTTCTCTTCAATCTCGCGAGCGTAGTAGATCATCGCGCCTATCGTCTCGTGCGAACGAACCACGCCGAGCGGATGCGGCCAATTGTCAAAGACCGGAACGAGCTGCGCAGTGTCGGCCATCGCTGCGCCGAGCGCGATTGATTGCGGCCCCGGCAGTTCGGAGATGATCAGCGTCTGGTTGGCGTTGGGCGATTGCGAGATCAGGCTGCGCAAAGCTTCGGCGCGTTCGTAGGTCTCGGCCATCTGCGGCGTGAAGACGGGGCGCATCTGCGGGCCGAGCGAAGGCTGTTGGAGCGATTGGATCAGCGTCGTCACGAAGAACGGCTGCCACGGATCGGCTGGCCGATAGATCGAAATCAGATCTTTCAGATCGTCTGCGCTCCAGGTCTTCCTACGGCTGTCAGTCGCGCTCGATCCATCGAAGACGAGCGAGCGGTCGGTCGAGCCTACGTTCCAGCCTTCCTTCCGTTGCAGTGCCAGCGAATCGGCGGAGTCTTCGCGTTCATCGTCGCCGGAGAATTTGTAGACGGTGACTCCGGCCATCGTCAGCGCGGCGGTCCACGCCAGGCCTTTGCCGACCGAACGGCGCGAGATGTGTTTGGCGAACCATTCGGCCATCGGTCCACCCGATGGTTGCTGGCCATAGCTTGAATGTTTGACTTGTTTGATCTTGGTCTTCTTGTCCATAGCTTTGCAGTGTGATGACTGAAGTGATTGCGATGACGAAGCCTGTTCGTCGCTCGCAGCAAGTCATACGTCACTGCTCTTTGATTGGTTCGAGATTGAGATCGTCTACGGCGAAGATTTCGCCGGAGAGAGCGCGGAAGCCGAATGAGCCGTACAGGAATCTGTCTTTTGTCGCTGTCGTGTCGGTCCAGATGCCGAGGTCGCTTTCTTCAACCCTCTGGCTGTTGGCGACGATGTTGTGTCGGATTGTGTAGCCGCGCACTTCGACGGTGACTGTGAAAGAGTCTCGCTGGTTCAGGTCAACCAGCACCGGGACCGGCGTGCTGACTTCGATCGGAGCGCCGCCGTCCCTGACCAGATAGGTGTAAAACCTCTTCGGCGTGTGCGTCGTCGAATTCGGGCCGGCCAGGTGGAAGAGGTAGTAATTGCGGCCTTCTTCGTCCGTGCGGATCGCCCAGGTCGCGCCTTTGCCGTCGCCCAGCCAGATGGTGAAATTGGCTTGGAAATCGCGATAGGTTTTGTCTCTGAGTACGCCGAGTTGTTCGCCTCTGACTTCGAGCTTTTTGATGCGGCTGTCGCCGACGATCTTCCACGAAGACGGAGCGTTCCAGAGCGAGAGGGTGTCGAAGAAATCGGAAACGCCAGTGGAAGTGACGATCGGATCGAGTTTGACGATGATGGTGCGCGGCCCGGGCGCGAGCAACTCGCGCTTCGACCAGGTTTGATAACCGGGCAGCTCGACGCTGATCGTGTGCTCGGAGATTTGGCTCAGCTCGAAATCAATGGCGACCTTACCATCGGCTTGAATTCTTCCCTGCATTGCGCCGTCAATCAGGATGATTGCTCCGGGCGCACTCTGGACGGTCAGCTTGGCGACTTTATCGAGTGACACCGGATAGATCATTGTGGCGCCGGCTCTAAGCTCCGGGAGATCATTCTGGAAGTCGCGGTATTCGGGATGTTTGATGATCACTCTGTGTCTGCCCGCTTCGATGTCCGTGATTGTGATTGTGCCGGATTTCTCTGCGGTTGCGCGCGGTTGTGGTTGACTGTCGAGAAAGACCTGTGCGCCTGCGGGCAGATCAACCAGTGTGAGCGTCGCCGATTTGGCAGTCAGCTTGAGTAGAACGGTATCGGTTTTTTTGAGGATTTTTGATTTGCGCTCGTCGCTGACGAAGCCCGGCGCGCTGCCCTTAACCCGGTAAGTCTGGCCGAGTTTGAGCACGAACTGCGCCTGACCGCTTTCATCCGCAGTCGCTTCCTCGACGAGTTTGCCGGAAAGCGTTTCGACCGTGATTCTGCCGGCGACTTCGGGATCGAAAAGCACGATGAGCACGCCTTTCGTCGGAGGAGCGGCTTTAACGGGCTTGACGGAGCCGCTGTCAGTGCGCGCTCTGGGTTCGATGATCGTGGGACGACGTTGGGCGAAAACGGCGGACGAGAGGGCTGGCAGGCAGAGAAGGAAGCAGCCAGTGGAGTATGCAAGGATTTTTCGAATGCTCAGCATGGCCGTCATTTTACGCTTTTAGCGCAGCGAAAGCCTAAAAAATCCGCTGCGAACGTCGGCACATCGTAGTAACGGTCAGTCGTGGTTTGCTCGGCGCGGGGGGTTTTGAATGTTCCGCCCCGGTAAACCTTACCTTCGACCGGTTGGGCTTTGCTGCCCGGATAGGGTTTATAGTCCGTGAATGTCCACTCGGCAACATTTCCAGCCATATCGAGCAGATTGAACGGGCTTGCGCCGCAAGGATAGCTGCCGACAGTGCGCGGTTTATTCAACCCTTCCTCGGAAGAGTTGGAGCATTGCGCTTTGGGTGTATTGCCGTAAGGATAGAGCAAGCTGTCTTTACCACGAGCAGCGAATTCCCATTCTTCTTCGGTAGGGAGACGTTTGCCTTTCCATTCACAGTAATCACGAGCATCGTACCAACTGACATTGATGACAGGGAAGGTGGCTTCCCCGGGGGCAAAATTTCCTTCCGGCCAGTGACTCGGCGCCTGCCGCCGCTTTTGACGCACAAACTCTGCGTAATCTGTGTTTGTTACTTCGGTTTTATCAATGAAGAATGGGTCAACCTTGACCGGGTGCGCCGGGCCTTCAAAAGTGTTGCCGTCGTTGCGCCCCATCGTAAATTCACCGCCAGAGATTGAAATCATTCCAACCGGAGCTTGCAGCGGAGTACCAGTGTCCGGATTATCAGGCGGCGTCGAGCCGGTGATCAACCAGTAGGTCACACCGAGAGTGAGCAGAGCGACAACCGCTATCCCGACCGCGAGAGGCGCTTTGGATTTCGCCGGTCGAGGCTCTCTGAACATCGCTCCTCGCGGTTTCGATTCGGCAATTGGCGCAGAGATCCGAGCCGTGAGGTTCTTCGAGTTGTCGTTGTAAGTGGCTGTGTTGGTGAAGGGCTGATTCGGATCGGTGATGACGGTTTCGCTGATGCCGACAGTCGGAGCTTCGGCCAGACTCTGGCGACCCGCGCCTCGATCCGCATGCACCACGGTCTGGCGCGCGCCGGGCATCCGGCCGGTGAATTTTGCCAGGCCGGTCTGCTCGAACTCTTCGATGACTTCAAGGAACTGTTGCCCGGTTTGATAGCGGTCGTCCGGATTCTTCTCCAGAGCTTTGAAGACGATCTTCTCCAGTTCGGGCGAGACGCCGGGATAGTATTTCGACAGCGGCGGCACGGGCAGCTCGATGTGGCCGCGCCGGATCTCATAATCCGAAGTCCCGCTGCCGTCGTCTTCAAACGGCACGTGGCCAGTCAGCATTTCGTAAAAGACTATGCCGAGCGAGTAGATGTCCGAGCGTTGATCGAGGTCGCGTCCGCGCGCCTGTTCGGGGCTCATATATTCGGGCGTGCCGGGATTGAAGCCCATCTGCGTGCCGCCCTTTACGCCGCGCACCTTGACGATGCCGAAGTCTGTGACTTTCACGAGGTCTTCAGGCGTGACCAGGATGTTGGCGGGTTTCAGATCGCGGTGGATGATGCCCTGATGACGTTCGCCCGATTTGTCCTGATAGATGAAATGGTGCGCGTAATCAACGGCAGCGAGGACCTGCTTGAACAGTTTGATGGCGCGTGATGCGGCGATGGGGCCGGTTTCACGGGAGATCATCTTTCGCAGGTCGCGCCCCGGCACGTATTCCATCACGATGCAGGTTGCGTCGCCGATGGCGACGAAATCGTAGACGCGAACGATGTTCGGATGATCCAGTTGCGATTGAATGAAGGCTTCGCGTTCAAGCCGGTCGCGCAAATGCTCGATCTGGCGCGGAGAGAAGTCTTCGGTGCGAATAGTTTTGATAATCACTTCGCGCGCCAGGCGCGTGTGGCGTCCGAGGTACAACTCACCCATCCCGCCTTCGCCGAACTGGCTTACTACCTCGTAATTACCTATGGTGCTTCCGAGCATAAGATTATTGATTGATGGTCGAGGATTGAAGATCGCGCCGGCGGCCATCCTCGATCCTCGATCATCAATCTTCGGTCATTGTGTGGTCTGCTTAAAATTCAAAATGCAATCCTGATCAACGAGGCTGACCGTTATCGTGTAATTGCCGACTCGCAGCCGGTCGCCGTCGTTGATTTGTGCGAAGTCTACCCGCTGATCGTTCAAATATGTTCCATTGGCGCTGCCCAAATCGCAAATGAAATACTGCCCGTTGCGGCGCTCGATCGAGACATGCTGGCGCGAGATGTTGTCCGTATCGAGCGCCACGTGATTGTCCGCGCGCCGCCCGATGGTTATGCGCTCTTCGCTGAAGGGCTGCGTTACGCCTTCTTCCAGCCCTTTTACGACGATGTGCGGTTTAAGCTCGATGACGGGCGGCCTGGCGTGCGGCGTTGTTGTCTTGTTCGTGATCGTGCTTGTGCCGATCCCGGAAGAGAGATGAACCAGCAGCACATTCTGGCCGACGCGAATCTGGTCGCCGTCACACAATTGCGCCTGATGGATGCGCTCGCCGTTGATGAATGTGCCGTTCCGGCTGGTGTCCTGCAAAACATAGATTGCACCGCAGCGAATGATCTCGCAATGCCGCCGCGAAACCGTCTCGCCGTCGAGGACGATTTCGCATTCTTCATCGCGCCCAACCGTCGAAATGTGGTTGGTCAGTAACAGACCTGTGCGGCCGGCGCACGAACCGCCGATGAAACTCACACAAAGCCTGCTGGCGGGGAAGCTGGACGTGGCCCGCCCCTGACCAAGCAAAATGGCGACGGCGGATTCGTTAGGGCGAGTGAAATCGTGTTCCTGACCGATCACTGCAGGTTTGATCCTTAAAGCCGTTTGCGGAAACCACGGCTGAATTGTCTTACATTAAGCTTGAAATCGGATGCGCCGACGGCGCTTCGTCTTTTTCGTTGTGAGCACTCAGCGCAAACCCCTTTCAACAGAGGCGATAGCTTATCACGATGCCTTAACTTTGGCTAGAAGATTGGCCATCACGGGTTCGGCTCATGGCGATGACCGCTGGCCGCCGCCGCTCGATCGCGCGATGGACGAAGTTGGTGGTTGGGCGGAGGACGGATCGGCCTGACAAATAATCATTAACGTCGGGCAAAAGGAAGAAAAGGAGGTTGACTCACCACGCCAACGAAGCTACAATCCGCTCGCATTGGGCGCGAACCTCAAAGCTTCACTTAGGAAGTCACCCTTTCGCAGCCTGAACCCTTTCCCCGATTCGAGAGCAGAGATTGAGAATTTGAATCGTCGCTTTTCGTGGGGGAATTCGGGACACCGAGTTGATTGTGCGAACTTAAAATCATCCCCGTTGAAGATCATCACTGGGCAACAGGGCCAACACCAATTCTTGAGTTATTAATTGATTTCTATTCCGTCGGCGAGCCGCGCCTTAGCCCCGAACTGTATTTACGGGTCGGGCGCATTGAAGCAACAACCCGTAAATTGCTGATTAAGGCTCATCGCCGCGAGGAGGGGAGAACAAGATGGGAGCCTCACATCGCCGTCTTCTGTTCACGGTTTCGAGCAAGGTCGTTCTGCTAATCACGTTGATTTGCGCAGTCGTTGCGGGAAGCGCATTCGCCCAGGGCATCCAGGGATTGCCCGGCAATGCCGCCTTTGCCGCCGAGGGGCGCGGGGTGAGCGAGAACAAGCTCGGCAGCGTGCTTTTCTTCAACTACTACACCAGCGACCTCTCGAGCTCACAGGTCAACACCCGCGTCTTTATCACTAACGCCAATCCGACGCAGGACGTCGTCGTTCACGTGTTTTTCGTTGACAGCAACACCTGCAACGTCGCGGACGCTTTCATCTGTTTGACGCGCAATCAGACCACCAGCTTCGTCGCTTCGGATCTCGATCCGAATGTGACGGGCTATCTAGTCATTGTCGCCATTGATTCGCAGGGCCGTCCGGCGAGCTTCAATTACCTGGCGGGCGATGAGCTGGTGGTGACGCCGACCCTGCATCGGTTCGGCTTGGCCGCGATGGCGGCTGCGCGACGCGACGGCAACTTCGCTTCACCCATCAATTTCGACGGCACGACGGCAACGATGTTTTTCAACGGCGCTCAGTATGACTTCCTGCCTTATACGATGGTGCTCGACAGTTTTCCGAGCCAGGTTGCAGGCGTCGGCGCGCCACTTGCCGATACACGGCTTTACGTTTACTCGCCGCTGCCTGATCTGGCGACCGGCGGCGCGGCATTCAGCGGCACACTGTTTTTCATAATTCACGACGATCAGGAGAACAATTTTTCGGGGCAATTGCCGTTAGGCTGTTTCCTGGCGTCGGACAAGCAGAGGATTTTGTCAATTCGCACCTCACCCAACATCAACGCAATCGTACCCAGCGGACGCACGGGCTGGGCGACATTCTACGCCTTCGGCAATCGAACGATTGTCTGCAATACGTCAGGCGACCCGGTGTCGCTCACCAATGTTCCGTTGATGGGTGCGACGGCGACGAAGATCGGTTCGGCCACCACCGGTTTCACAGGCGGTCATAACCTGCGTTATGCGACGACCTTCAGCGTACCGGGGTATTCGATCACCATTCCGGTATTCTCGCCGGGCTGCCCGTCCGTTGATTTACCAACGAGAGGGAGCAGCTTATGTCCGGCGAGTTTCCCGATCTGATCAAAGCTAGCCAGAGGAGTTGATTTACCAACGAGAGAGAGCTGCTTGTGTCCGGTTCCGGTGGAAGCAAATTGAGCGGAAGGCTGCATCCTCACACACTCCCTCACCGGCAAGGCCTGCCGCAAAAGGCTGCCCGTCGAAGCGGCCAGATTATCTCTTGATGGCTCATCCGGAGCGCACCTACAAGTGTAGTTGCGCTCCGACTTGTTTGCGACTTCTTCTTTGACTTCACTCTTTTCAATCCCGCTGATGCCCGCTGATGGTTGATGCCGGAGCGAAATTTTTATGAAACCTCATGCTCATTGAAGCGTGGAATGATCGGGGTTCTTTACATCATCAGGCGAAGTGTATCGCCGATACTTGGCATCCTGCCAGAGGCACTGGAACGAACACGAGTGAGTGACCGTCAATCTCGCGGGTTGAGTTGTCAAAGCGGATCGCTTCACTGTACCGTGCCGGCGCTTGTGGCAGGAGAGATTATGCGGCGAGAGAAAATCCGGAAACAGAGGCGGAACTCTCAATCTCCTTTAATCTGTCCTCAATTCGCTCTCAATCCGCCCTCAATCTGCCCTCAATCTGGAGGACGATGGCCCCCGCAGATAGCCCTGACGAATAACTTTGGAATCAACTCGGATCAGTTGCATTACACTCGCCCGGACGCCGGACGGATAATTCGCCCCGAACAAGGTCGAAGTTCGTCAGGCTCGTCGGGTTGGCAAGCGCTTCAGCGTCAGTCAAACTGAGCGAACTTTATCGAAAGCAGTATTTGAAATGGCAGAGTTTTTTTGCAAACTCGGGACGCCCGGAGGCGAGATCGTGATGCGGACGGTCGAAGGCCTGTCTGAGCAGGAATTGCGCCAGCGGCTCGCGCAGGAGGGTTATCGGATCTTCGCCGTGGAAAATTCCGGCGTAGTCAACGGCGTGCGGGTGCGCGGCGCGGGCCAGCGTTCGGTCAAGATCAAGCTGGATGATTTTCTGCTCTTCAACCAGCAATTGGCCGCGCTGATTCACGCGGGACTTCCCGTGCTGCAATCAGTCCAGATGCTGCGCCAGCGCTCGCCGAACCCGAAGCTGCGGCTGGTGCTTTCGGATGTCGAGGCGCGGATCAAATCGGGCAGCGCGCTCAGCGAAGCCCTCGAATCGCAGGGCGACACGTTCCCCAAGATATACACCGCTTCGATTCTCGCCGGCGAACGCTCGGGAAATCTCGACGACGTGTTGCGCCGTTATGTCGAATACACGAAGGCCATCGCGGCCTTGCGCCGTAAAATTCGCAGCGCGCTCACCTATCCGACAATCCTGCTCTGCGCGGCTTTCGTGCTCATTGTCATCCTGACGACTTTCGTCATCCCGCAGTTCTCTTCGCTGTATGAAAACATGGGAAGCACTTTGCCCCCGATCACGGTTTTCGTCACCGGCGTTTCATCGGCTGTCAGAGAGAACGCCTATTGGCTGCTTCCGTTGATCATCGTGGCGATTGCGGGCGTCTTTTCGTGGAGACGGACGGAGAACGGTCGCCGGACGATGGATCGCTGGATTTTGAAGATTCCGATTATCGGCGACCTGGTCAGGCAGATGACTACGGCGCAGCTCTCGCGCAGCCTTGCGACGTTGCTCGCTGGCGGGATCACGGCCATCGAATCATTCCAGATCGCGCTGCAATCGGTCGCCAATCGCGAGCTGCTGCGTTCGACCGAGCCGGCGCTTTCAAAGATTCGTGAAGGAAAACCTTTCACCGATAGCCTCGCCGGAGCCGGATGGGTTCCGGCGCTGGCGATTGATATGATCGGCGTCGGCGAACGTTCCGGATCGTTGCGCGAGATGCTGGACGAAGTCGCAGGATTTTACGACGCGGAGACCGAAACCAGGCTCGGGCAATTGACGAGCCTCATCGAGCCGACGATCTTGCTGGTGATGGCCGGCATAGTGATCACAATCCTGTTGGCGATCTACCTGCCGCTGTTGCAGATGGTCAGCAGCGGGACAATGTAAGGCTCGAACCTAACGATTCGAAATCAGGATTTACGAATGGCAGTGGCATCAGAACAAAGTATTCAGAACGGGCAGATGGCCGAGCGTGAGATGGCCGAACGTCTGGCCGGGCGTTATCGCCTGAATTTCATTCAGCTCGAAAACTATCCGGTTGACTATTCGCTCGTCCAGTCGCTTCCGGTGGACCTGATGCTGCGAAACAGGTTCGTGCCGCTGCGCCGCGAAAACGGCCAGATGGTCATTGCCATGGCCGATCCGTCGGACCTGCTGCTGCTCGATGAGTTGAAAGCCCAGTTGCGCGTCCCGCTCAAAGTCGAAGTGGCCACCTGGAGCGCGATTGAATCGGTTCTGCGCAAAGGCGACGCTTCGCAGCGCGTGCTGCAGGAAGCGACCGAAGGCTTCCGCGCCGCGCTGGTTAAGGAGACGGATCAGGGCGAAGAGGTGCTCGAGCTGGACCGGCTGTCGGGCGACGCCGAGATGTCGCCGATCATCAAGCTGGTTGACACCATCGTCTTCACCGCGCTCGAAAAACGCGCCTCCGACATCCATCTCGAAACGCGCGACAACGATATGGTCGTGCGCTACCGCATTGACGGCGCGCTTTACGAAGCGGGTGACCCGATAGACATCCGCCACCACCAGACGATCATCTCGCGCATCAAGGTGATGTCGGAGCTGGACATCGCCGAACGCCGCGTGCCGCAGGACGGGCGCTTCCGCATGCGCATCAAAGGCCGCAGCGTTGATTTCCGCGTTTCGATCATGCCCTCCATTCACGGCGAAGACGCCGTGATCCGCATCCTCGACAAAGAACAGATCAACGAGTCGTTCAAAGACCTGCGACTGGAAGTGGTCGGATTCGACCCGAATTTGCTGGGCAAATTCCGCCGCTTCATCCACGAGCCTTATGGAATGGTGCTGGTCACGGGGCCGACGGGTTCGGGTAAAACAACTACGCTCTACGCGGCGCTGAACGAAATCCGCAACGACGAAGACAAGATCCTCACGATTGAAGACCCGGTCGAGTATCAATTGCGCGGCGTCACCCAGATTCAGGTCAACGAAAAGAAAGGGCTGACGTTCGCGCGCGGTCTGCGCAGCATTCTGCGCCACGACCCCGACAAGATCATGGTCGGCGAAATCCGCGATATGGAGACGGCGCAGATCGCCATCAACTCCGCGCTCACCGGCCACCTGGTCTTCACCACCGTCCACGCCAACAACGTGATTGACGTGATCGGGCGCTTTATCAATATGGGCGTCGAGCCTTACAATTTCGTTTCCGCGCTGAACTGCACGCTGGCCCAGAGGCTGGTTCGGTTGCTCTGTCCGCGCTGCCGGAAGCAATACCAGCCGACCGAAGCTGAAATGATCGAATCGGGACTGATCCCGTCGAAATACCGCGATCGCATTTTTTACAAGAGCGTCGGTTGCGAGATTTGCAATCACACGGGTTATCGCGGGCGCACGGCGATTCACGAATTGCTCGATATGTCGGACAGCATCCGCGAGCTGATCATCGAGCGCAGACCCGGTTCGGAAGTGCGCCGCGCCGCGGTTCAGGAAGGTTTGGGAAGTTTGCGCGAGTCCGCGCTGCGATTGGTCTTCGAGGGGCAGACGACGCTGCACGAAATCAATCGCGTTACCTTCGTTGAAGAGGTTGAGTAAATTTGGAACGCATCTATTTTCGGGGCGTTGAGTTGAAAGGCTTGGTTGTTGGGTTCAGCCGTTGAAAGTCGCAATCCCGCGCGCGCTGTCCCCGATGTGCTGGACGGCAGAAGGGGCCTTTCACCCCGGAATTCCGGTTTTGCCGGACAAGGCGCGCCAACCTTGTCTTGATTCAAACCAGAGCCGGTCGAAGGCTCAATAGCAAAAAGAGAAGGTCATCACCATGAACACAAATATCTCCATCCGCAGATTCCTGGCCGTTTTTCTCTCGCTCTGTCTGCTGCTACCTGGCCCGGCGGGCGCGGCGCTGGCCGACGGCAAAAACGGGAAGAAGAATTACAAAGAAGGGCGCAAGTATGAAGAGCAGCAACAGTGGGATTTGGCCGCGCAGCATTACGCGCTGGCGCTTTCGGCTGAGCCGAACAATCCCGAATTCAAGCTGCATTACCTGCGCGCGTTGCAGCAAGCCTCGCTGATGTACGTCAAACGCGGCGACGCGCTGGCCGAGCAGAACGATTACGCCAGCGCCTACACGGCCTATCGCCAGGCCTACAATTTCGATCAGGGCAACGAGATCGCGCGATTCAAGATGGAGCGAATGCTCGAGCTGCAAAAGGCGCAGGCGAGCGGCAACGATCAGTTGATCTACAACATAAAGACCGGCGCCATCAGACCGGCCAGCAACGAGATTCAGATCGCCAGCAAATCCCGGCCGCGAGGAGAGGTCTCGCAAACCGTCGCCTTCAAAGAGACCGGGTTCAAAGCTGTGGTCGGCACGCTTACCAAGCAGCTTGGGCTTAACGTCGTTTTTGACGAGACGGTCAAGGACACCCTTAAAGTGACGGTTGATCTGCAGGATGTGACCCTGGCCCGGGCGCTCGACATCATCCTGATGCAGAATAAGATGATCTTCGAGCAGGTTGATCGCCGGACGATCTTCGTTTACATGGACAACGGAACCAACCGCCAGCGCTTTGAAAAGCTCATGATTAAGACCTTCTATCTGGGCAACATCAACGCGAATACGGCGAGAAGCACGTTGACGCAATTGCTTCCTGCCGGACGCGCGATGGCCAGCGTTGACAACCTCGGCGGGCAGGGGGGAGGCCAGTCCACCAGCAATATTCTGATCGTCAAGGCCACTCCCGCCGAATTGCAGATGGTGCAGGACATTCTCGATAACATTGACAAGAACAAGAACGAAGTCGTGCTCGACATCGAAATTTACGAGGTCTCGCACGACAGCCTGATTCAGATCGGCAATCAGGTGGTGACCAAGCCGTTGCAGGTGATTGAAACGACGCTCGACGCGAACAAGAAACCGGTCGAGATTCCGCTCGGCAGCACGGCCTCGCTC
>Ga0247727_10008082_pt1 | contig 19688 bp, 17 predicted proteins | sample WisWelCaveWW1625_FD_202498 | JGI IMG/M metagenome (GOLD analysis project Ga0247727, IMG submission 202498) | Biofilm microbial communities from Wishing Well Cave, Virginia, United States - WW16-25 | ecosystem: Environmental > Aquatic > Deep subsurface > Groundwater > Cave microbial mat | place... | reverse complement strand
TGGCGTACGTGACGAAGATCGAGACGGATTTCGCCGGCCAGCCGATCGTGGATTCGCTGCCGGAGGTGTTCCCGGATCAGGGCGGGCCGACGCTGCCGACGTTCCGATACAACGTCATTCAGCAGCCCGGCGCGGTCGTCAAGGTGTTCTACGAACCGCCCGCCCCGGCGCTCGCCAACGCCGCACTGGTGTTCCTCAAGGAGGGGGTGATTGAAATCACGCAGCCGGTCACGTCCACGACGCCGGGCAGCGTTCAGACACACATCTTCAACGGCGTGACGCTGGTCGGCGACCTCGACGAATTCGAACTGCGCGACGGCGACGGCGTGACGATCGCCCGCGGCGTGCGCGACTCGGCATTGCCGGAACCGCTGCAGCCGGCGTAATTCCAAGTATTCTGACCTGGCGTGCCGTCGTAGTGGTTACGGTGCGTGAAATGCGCCGATAACCGGCCAGCGAAGCCACGACATTGGAATTCGAGCGTTACGTATCAGCGGATTCGCTGATCGGTAAAGTCAACCAGTTGCGTGCCGCAACGTGCTGCGGTAGAATCTGCCCAACATCAAAACCTCACCGGACCGATGCATGCTCCCCGCGACGCACGCACAATCTGAGCGAATCATTCCCGTGGTCGCTCATGCTGGTTTTAGCTGAATTCGCCCAGCCATTGCCCGCCGGGCCGCGAGCTAGACCAGACTCCCATCAACGGAGTTCGTCAGACGCGGACCAGCGGGTCCGCGGTACGGTCGTGCCGGTCATTGTCCTGAGCGCAGTTGCGCCGGCCTGACCGCACCAGTTTTGTGTGACGATTCTCGCCCGCCACGACTGCAAGCCGAACACACTGCCACGAAGGAACTGAACGTGAACGAATTGCGATTTGTTTCACTGCTCACCGTCGAACGACACTCGTTTTGAAAGGAGCATGCGATGCGGCCGAGCCTCAGCTACTTGTTCGCGGTTTTTCTCATTGCATCGTCCGCGTGGGCACAAGACCGACCGACGAAGGTGCGCAATGACAAGGCCCGCGTCGAGGCGGACGGATTCTGGATCTACAACGACTTGCCACGCGGCGTCGCCGAGGCCGAGAAATCCCGCAAGCCGATGCTCGTCGTGTTCCGCTGCATCCCCTGCGAAGCGTGCGCGCAATTGGATGAGCGGGTCGTCGAACGTGACCCGAAGATTCAAGAACTTCTGACTCAGTTTGTCTGCGTGCGTATCGTCCAGGCTAACGCCATGGACTTGTCGCTGTTTCAATTCGATTACGATCAGTCGTGGGCCGCGTTCTTTCTCAATGCCGACATGACGATCTACGGCCGCTACGGCACGCGGTCGCACCAGACCGAATCGGATCGGGACGTTTCGCTGGAGGGTTTTGCCAAGTCGCTGGCGGCCGCGCTGGACTTGCACCGCGAGTATCCCAAAAACAAGGAGCACCTCAGCACCAAGCGCGGGCCGGCCGCGGACGTGAAAGTGCCGGAGGAATTCCCGAACCTGCGCGGCAAGTACAAATCGAAGCTCGACTACGAAGGCCAGGTCGTACAGAGTTGTATCCACTGCCATCAAGTGGGCGAATCCTTGCGACTCGCGCACCGCGCGGCCGGCAAACCAATTCCGGATCGCGTGCTGTTTCCCTATCCGAATCCGAAGGCGATCGGCCTCGTGATGGACCCCAAAGAGAAGGCCACGGTCGCGAGCGTTTCCGGCGATTCGCCCGCCGCGCGGTCCGGCTTCCGCGCGGGCGATGAAATTCTGGCCCTGAACCTGCAACCGATCGTCTCAATCGCCGACGTGCAGTGGGTGCTGCACAACGCGGGCGAGTCGGAGGCGTTTGTGGCTACCGTGGGCCGCAGTGGCAAGACGATTCTGTTCAAATTGGCCCTGGAAAAAGGCTGGCGGCAGCGCGACGACATTTCGTGGCGGGCCACGTCGTGGGACCTCCGCCGCATGACGACCGGCGGATTGCTGCTCGAAGAACTGCCGGACGCGGATCGAGGCAAGGCGGGACTTGCCGAGTCGGCGTTGGCGCTGCGCGTGAAACACGTGGGTGAGTATGGCGCTCACGCGACGGCGAAGCAGGCGGGCTTCAAGAAAGACGACATTGTGATTTCCGTGGACGACCGTGCAGACCGCATAACCGAGAGTAGCCTGATGGCGTTCCTTGTCAACGAAAAGAAATCCGGCGATCGGGTTCGCGTGACCGTGCTTCGCGGCGGCGAAAAAATCAACTTAGTGCTGCCGATGCAATAGCGATGCGGCCCGTGTACGGCCGGCATACCGTGTTGTGAACGACAGCTTGATGCGACTTCAACACAGTTACGTGCTCTCTATGGAGACAACAACATGAAACCACGATGTGTGATCGCCGCGTATTCCTGTGACAAACCATTCTCGCGACAAGAGTCAAACAACAATTGCGGAGGTCTGCACATGAAAAGTTGGCCCACGATCGGCCATGCACGGCGTCGCGTTCTCAGCTCTGTTGCGCTGCTGGCATCCGTCTGGCTGGCAACCCAGCAGCTCGTTGCCGCTGACGACGACACGCTGAAAGTTCGCAGATTCCTTTTCACGTACCAAGCGACGGTCGCGGACCTCGAGCCGGGATCGGTCGCTCGCGTGTGGTTGCCGGTGCCGCCGACGAACGACGAGCAGGAGGCCCTCATCGAGAAGTTGCCGCCGGGCGTGCGCATCGACAAGGAATCAAAGTATGGCAACCTGATGTTGTACGCCGCGGTGAAGGCCGACAAGGACGGCACGGCGTCGCTGTCCGTCACGTACCGCGTCACGCGTCACGAGGTTCAGGCCGAGCCGGACGAGTCGGGCGACGAACTTGCAGGGCTGGAACTTTTTCTGAGGCCGGACGCGAGGGTGCCGATCGGCGGCAAGCCGCTCATGCTGCTGCAAGATCGCAAGCTGCCCAAGGATCAACTGGAAGCGGCCCGCGTCCTGTACGACGTCGTCAACAATCACATGCGGTACAGCAAGGACGGCACCGGCTGGGGCAACGGCGACTCCGAATGGGCGTGCGACAGCAAGTACGGCAACTGCTCGGATTTTCACAGCCTGTTCATCTCGCTTGCCCGATCGCAAAAGATTCCGGCCAAGTTTGAAATGGGCTTTCCACTACCGGCGAAACGCGGCACGGGCGAGATCGCCGGCTACCACTGCTGGGCCAAGTTCAAACCGACCGGCCGCGGCTGGGTGCCCGTGGACATCTCCGAAGCGAACAAGAATCCGAGGATGAAGGAATACTATTTCGGCCGGCTGACGGAGGACCGCGTCGCGTTCTCGGTCGGCCGCGACCTCACGCTGGTGCCGAAGCAAGACGGACCGCCGCTCAACTTCTTCATCTACCCCTACGTTGAAGTCGATGGCAGCCCGTACGCGGCGGCCAAGGTCAAACGCTCATTCACCTTTGAGGACGTCCCGTAGCCTAACCCGAGTCGAATCATGCCGGCCACCACGGACAAGATCACCCGACGCGGCCGCGGATTTCTCGTGAACATCGACGGCCAGGAAATTTACCTGACGCCGTCGGAGTTTCGATTGCTCGATCTGCTGCGCCGCGAGTCGGGGCGCGCTTTTACGCGGTCCGAACTGGTGGCGCGCGTCATGCCGGACAGCGTCGTACTGGAACGAACCATCGACGTACACGTGCGGTCGCTCCGCCGCAAACTTGGAACGGCGGCGGCGCGGATTCAGACGGTAACGCAGGTGGGCTACAAATATGTGCCGGGGTGACGGCCGGTCAAATTCGATGCGGTCGCGTCGGGCTATTCCGGCATCTCGAAGCCGAACTTCTCGAGAATCGCGCGGCCGTCCGCGCCCGTCACGAGCGTGATGAACTCGCGCGCGAGCGGCTCGTTCTTTGTGTCGGCGACAACCGCGATCGCCTGATCGATCGGGTCGTGCAGCGCGGCGTCAATCGCTGTGAAACTGATGCCGGGCACGTCGGCCACCGAAAGTGCCACGATGCCCGCGTCGGCGTTCCCGGTCTCGACGAATTGCAGCGTCTGCCGCACGTTCTCACCCATCACCAGTTTTGGCTGAACCTGTTCCCAAAGTCCAGCACGTTCCAGCGCCTGCTTGGCCGCAAGTCCATACGGTGCGTGGGCCGGGTTGGCGATCGCGACGTGACGGATTCCGCTGCCGGCGAGGTCATCGAGCCGCGTCGCCGCGACGCCAGTCGACTTGCTCACCGCCAGCACGATTCGACCGCGCGCGTAGACGCGCGTCGTGCCGGGAATGATCCGCTGGCGCGCGGCGAGCTTATCGACGTACGCCACGTTCGCAGCGGCAAACACGTCGAACGGCGCGCCGTGCTCAATCTGTTGCGCAAATTGGCCGGTGGATCCGAACGTGATCCGCACTTTGCAGTCGCGCTTCTCTTCAAACTGCCGGGCGATTTCGCTGAATGCAGCTTGCAGGTCCGACGCGGCCGCGACCGTGAGTTCAGCCGGTGGCGAACCAGTGCCGGCCTGGTCCGCCCTGTCGCAACCGCCAAACAGAACGGCACAAAAAAGACCGAACGATGCAGCAACGACGACGCGGCAAAAAAATCGCATGAGCCGATCCTACGGGACGCGTTGCCCGATCGCGTGGAGTCATTTCACTCGGACCGCGTGCCAGAACGGCGGCGCGGGCCACGAGTCCGGCGCGGCCGACACGTAGAGTACGATGCGGCCGCCACGCCGGTTCGGTCGCAGCCGCTTGCCGACGTCTACCAGTCCGTCGCTTACGAGCCGGCCCGATTCGACGCAACGCACCTCGTCAACCCCGCGTGCGAACAACGCGGCCACTTCACGCGGGCCATTGAAATCGTCCGGCCACGGCCACGACGCGCGGTGAACGACGCGGCCGTCCTCGCCGCCGGCAGCCAGGCCCACCGCGGCCAACGCGCCGATCACGCCCTGCTCCGTGCCGCCCAGACCTTCCAGGTGAATGCCCGAGCGGCCCGCCAATTCGTGAGCCTCATCTTGTGTGATTATTTCGTGCTGGCAGCGCCGCCCAAATTCCGTCACGGCGTCGGGAACGCGCGCGGCCACGCACAAACCCGGATCGCTACCGTGTACAAACCACGACTGAACGCCGTGCCGAAGCTGATCGACCAACTCGCCCGCTGAACCCGCCGCGTCGTCCTGAAGCATGATCGACGCGGATCCGTTGTGGCTCGTGTACGGCACGCGCGGATCGAAGAAAAGTTGATGCCGCACGATCAGCGACCCGCGTCCGGCGTCGCCGAGCCGGCGTACTAACTCGCGCGCGAGCTGATTCGTGCCCTGCGTCTCCAGCGTGTCGGTGTCGTCAATGCCAATGAAGATCACGAATGGCCCTCGGCGGGAACGCGTCGCCGCGACGCCCAGTGAAACCACGCCAACGCGCCGACCAGCCCCGCGACGACGCCGCAGATCGGGTAAGTCCAAATCGCCTGCGGCAGCCAACTCGCAAGTCGCCGGCCGCCCGACGTGTCGCCGCTCAACCATTTCGTCCCGAATCGAATCGCCAGCGCCAGCACGTTCGTCGCCAGTCCCGCGACCACAATGCGAACATAAAGCCGCCAGCCGTCGCGCGCGGCCCAGAGCGCCAGGTCGAACATCGGGCCGGTCAGAAATAGACTCGTCATCGCGCCGAAGCCGAGGCCGTGAAATCCACCGACGCGCAGCCCCGCGACCGCCAGCACCGAACCGAGTCCCATCACGGACCCCGCGATGCGGCGCGGCACCAGCGCCAGGCCGAGCGCCATCGGAATCACCGACTGCACGATCGACTGACCGGGAATCTGCCACGGCGTGTCGATGAACGCGCTCGCGAGTGCCGCGAGCGTGCCGCACGTCATCAGCGTCGCCAATTCCAGCGCCGACACGCGCTGGCCTACTCGCGACAATCCGGGAAACCGAGCCGCTGAAATCAGCCCCTCGTTCACGTCCAACACGGTGCCCAGCATGACTCGACTCCTTTGCTCGTTCGAGATGCGATCACTCATCAAAAATGGTCGTTCGTTTCCTGGCCGCTCCGCGTGGTCAGTGCCCGCAGCAGATCCACGTCCACATCCTGCGACAGAAACGACACATGGCCGTCAACATAGGCGTAGTGACTGCCGCCGGAATGTGACGAACTGAATTGGAACCGCCGCTCACAACTGTTGTTGCACACCGTCTGCGGCGGATTCATTCCGGGCTTCGCACACGCAGTGCAGCACTTCCACCACCGCGCGACGCCGCGAGCGAATCCGTTCGAGCAGCCGCCTCCACCGCCGCCGCCCGATGCGTCCGCGCCGCGGGCCCAACCGAGCTTTTCAAACACAATTTCGCCGGCCACGAACGTCTGACTCGTGCCGTCGAGGATATCTCCGAACCGAACGCTCGAAATCGGAAACATCACGCCGTCGAACGTGCCCGGCTCAGTGCCCGAATTCGCCGCGTAGTTATTGACGGCAAATCCCGCAACCACAAGCGGCACATTGTCCGCCGACGGGCAGAGAAATTGCTCCACGACGGCGCCGGTCACTGTGCTGTTTTGCGGCACGCTACAGCGCACGCTGAAATTGTAGGCGTTGTAAAACGGATTCTGCTCGGTGTTCGACAAGATCATCGTCATCCACGTGTGCAACAGTTGGTTCTGCGCGGCGCCGCCGGAAGTACCGACGACGCTCGACGGTAGCACGCCGTGCGAACTCTGATAGTTATGCAGCGCGATGCCGATCTGGTGCAGGTTGTTCTTGCACTGCGTCTTCCGGGCCGCCTCGCGGGCCATTTGCACGGCCGGCAACAACAGCGCGATTAGCACGGCGATGATCGCAATCACCACGAGCAACTCGATCAGCGTGAACCCGCGCCGGCACGCCGTTGGTCGATTCGGAGTTTGTCGCTGCATTCGCCCGTCTCCTCAAATGGCACATCCGTACAATTTGATGGCAAACTATACAGCCGTGCCACTTGAGTTGGCAAGAAAGAAATGTCGCTGGCGGCGGGTCAGTTATCGAATCGTCGCGCGAACTCCCGGTCTACAACCTCCATGAGTCGTTCGCGCAGCGCGAGGAAGTCTTGCACGAGATCCCGCGCGGCGTCGGTCAAGAAACTTCGCTGCGTCCCCTGGCCACCCACCTGAGTATCCACAAGTGGCAGGCCGATGGCCGTTTCGGCGTCTTTGATGCGTCCCCAAACGTAGCGGTAGCTCTTGTGCAAATCGGCGGCCGCCTGTTTGATCGAGCCGGCCCGCTCGACCGCTTCGAGGATTTCGCTAAGTCCGAAGCCAAACACGTATCGGCCGCCGCATTCGATCCACACCTTGACGCGGGGCACGAGCCGGCGCCGCCGCGTGGTCTTGATCTGTTTCGTCATTAGCCACCTGATGTACTTGTGTCGATTCCCGCCCAGCACCGCGAACGGAGGCGCGCAGGATTATGACACATTACCGGCTTGTTCGCAGCAGTGCTGCGATCGAAGTCAGCGCGGATGCTGCAGGTCTCCGCAAGACGCGGATGGACTCGAATTGGAGCGATTCCGAGGCGTGATCGGCGAACGAACTACGCCGCCGCTGAGTTCGCTTGAGCCGGATTGGCGGATGGGGCAACGCGGCCACCGCTCGGCGACTCGACACTTGCATGAGAGAGTTCACGCGGCTCTGCAATCGATCGTAACCGTGTCGCGAACGACCAGAGATACATCAAAATGAACAATGCGAGCAGCAGTTCTTTCAGTTCCGAGTGCCGGCCGGCGAAGAGCATTTCGCTGTACCACGTCTGTTCGACCACGTGCTTGTCGTAGGTGCTGTGAATGCGTTGCGGCAGGCCGATCAAAATGGCCATGGCCGCGGCGGGCACGACGGCGGTCGTGGGCAAAATCCAAACCCACCAGTTCTTCCGCGGATCGCGTCGGCCGAGTCGCCGGCCCAAGACAAGCGGCACGACGGCGCACGCAGCCGCCGCCACGCTCAGCAGCGCACGTGGCAGGTGATCGAACAGCCCCGACGTATTGTGCAGGTTCGTCTCGTTCTGATCGTTGAATTGCGACCACTGTTCCGGCGTGGCCCAGCGGAAATAATTCTGGCCCCAACTGCACTCCTCGCCCGCGAAGTACACGGCGCCCGCGGTGATCACGAGGCACCACGCCGCCAGCCAGCGCCGCGGCAGAGCGCCGCGTCGCCGAATTGCCAGGACACCCATGACCGCCGCCGGCACAAGGCTGATGACCGTCGCCTGCTCGATCACGCCGGTCTCATGCCGCCGCACGTGCATTTTGTAAAACTCCGGGTTGGCAATGGCCGCGGCGAGGCACGCGATGAAGCAGCCGACCGGCAGACCAATCGACCACAGCGGCCGCACGTCACGCAGCTTGGTTCCATCCATGGAATGCCGTCCATAAAAGAGTTCCCGCCTGCCGGCGCGCCGCTGCTTGCTCGTTGGAATACGCGTGCCGCGAATGCAGATGAACGATGCGAACGCGCAGAGACAACTCACAGAATTGCGCGGCGGCGGTTAATACCGCAATCAGCAAATCCGGTCAAGCAGCCGTGCGTGTCAATGCGAAATTGGCCGCATGTGTCGTCTGGCCGGCAAGATTCACCGACAAAACGTCTCGGTCTGCGTCGGCGTCTGCACCCGCCAAGGCCGCAACGCGTTTGGACAAGACGATAACGTACGCAAGGCTGCCGATCGCCCAGAAAAACTCTTGCACTTCGCCCGGCCGTATCAGCAGCATGCCGCCGATCGCGTGCGATGCAATTGCATCCAGCCAAGTGATCGACTGAGCGACCAGCGCCAGGCCGACGAGTTCGCGGCGCGGCAGCACAAAATAGCTCCAGCGGCTTCGCGAATAGTCGCCGCGCAGGTACAACGCGACGACTGGAATCACAATCCAAAGTGCCGGAAGTCCCAGATTCGCGAAGTCGCGCAGCAGGCTCGAGATACCGCTGTCGTACAAATTGTGCAGATTGATTTCGGCCTTGCCGTTGTGGACCTGAAACCATTTCGGGCTGGACCAACCGAAGAGGTGCTGGCCGTAGCTGAGTTCCTCGAGTGCGATGAACCAAAACGTTGCGGCGAGCAGAAAGTAGAATGCCGTGTATCGACCGGCCACGAGTCCGCGGCTTTTGCGACCAAGTCGAATCGCCGCCACGCCCGCGGCGAGGAATCCGATCGCCGTACCCAATTCGAACAGCCCATTCTCCGAAAACAACATCCAACGATAGCCCGTCGGCACCACGAGCATCAGGGCGAGATAGGCCGCGACACCAGCGAGTGGAAGCACCACCGAGACGAGGACGGGTTTACGCATCGCCGATCATCACCGACGTGAACGAATTGCCTGGAAACGTCTTTTGAATAATCGGCAAATCCGATAAGGTTTCTTCATCCTGTCAGGACTACGGAACGGATCGCTGCCCGAACCGGCCCGTCGCGTTAACTTGGGTAAAGTTTGCCGATCATTCCGCCGATGAGGACGATGATGCGCCGAACTGCGCTGTTCAGAAGGCCCAACTGCTGTCATGGATGATTGCACGATTCCGCTGAATCATTTCGACGCTGGCGACGCGGCACGGGACGAACTCGGAATCGTGCCGGTTCGGCACGGCATAGCACCGCGGTCGATTGTCGCGATGGCGGCGATCGGGCACGGACGCGCGGCGCAAGTGCGGCTCGTCGAATGCCGGCTCGCGGACGGCCGCCAGCTCGTCGCGGTCGAGAAGGTATTTCGCCCGGCGCTGCTTACGCGGCTGATTTACCGGCTCGGCTTTCAGGCGCCGTTCGGGTACCAGACGAATCAGGACGCGATCGTGGCCTCGTTCTATCGACGCCGCGTCGCCGGCGCGATCATCGAAGCGATGGAACCGGGCACGCGCGTGGCCGAGCCGCTGTACGTGCGCTGGGACGCGGACGCGCACGCTTTTGTGCTCGGCAGCGAATTCATCGACGGTCGCGGGATCATGCCGCAGCCGCTCGACTCGCACATGATCCGGCGCCGCGTTTCACGCTGGTTCGGACGCGCAGCAGTTTGTCCCGACCGGCCGCGCGAGGAAGTACGCGACCTGCTCGGCGTGATGACGCGGCTCGAAACGCTCTTTCTCGATTGCGGCCTCACCGGCTCGGGTTGGCAAGTCTGCACACGGGCACTCGTCTCGACGGCGAACTTGCTGCACACGCCCGGCGGCTACGTGGCGGTGGACTTGGAGTCGGGAATTCCGGCCGTGCTCGTGCCGAAGTACCTGTTCGCCGGGCTGCGGCTCGGGGCGTTACCGCCGTTTGACGACGTCGATCCGAGCCGGCTTCGCGCGTGGATCGGCGAGCATCGCGACGAGTTGATCACGACACTCGGCGCCGCGCGAATCGAGCAACTCCAACAAGACGCCGAGCTGCTCATCGAGCACACGAGGAATTGGAAGGACTCGGAATTCGCGCTGGGCCGCACGAAGTGGCGGATTTTTGGCGTTCGATTTCGCGAGCGGTTCAAGGCGGCGTGCCTCGATCGCTGGCGGAGGCGCGACATCATCGACGAGTCCACGGACGCGACGATCCGGCCGGGCCGCCGCATCTTTAGCCGCAAGACGTTTCTGCTCGGTTTCGTTCCCGGCGCCGCGGGGCGGTTCCTGCAACGCCTCTGCGCTAACGCGCCGTTTCGGGCTCAAGTCGGCCGATTCTTCCGCGACGCCGATTATCGCCGCGACAAACTGCAGGCCGTCGCGGAAAAATACACGCGCCGCTGGCGCGGCCGCGTCGCGCCCAGCGCCGAACCCGCCCGATTCAATCTCGCGTTTCTTCGTGACGCCGCGCTCGCGCAGATCACGCCGGCCGCGCTGCACCGCTGGCTCGTCGATTCCGTGCAGCGCCGCAACGTGCTCGTCCGCATGCTGCTCATCTGCGTTTCGGGACGGTTTCAAAGCGAGTACGGCCGGCACGTGATCCGGTCGTGCATTCGCGAATGGGAACGGGCTCAGCGCCTCGCGCCGCGCGAAGTCGCCGAACTGAACCGCCAACTTGACTCGAGCGACATGGACGAATATGTCCGCTGTTTCGGCATTCATCTCGGCATGAAACTGCTCCTGCCGCTGCTGGCCCCGCTGAAGCTGGGCGGCATGGCGGCGTTTCTTGCGTCGGGCAATTTGTGGTTTCTGTTCCTGCTGTTTCTGATGCCGGTCTGCCGCACAACCGTGACGATTTGGCGAATGATCGCGAGCCAGCGGCCGCCGGCCGATTACATCGACGCGTTGCTCGTCGGCATGCTGCCGGTCGTCGGCACGCTGGCGTACCCGGTTCAGATGTACTCGAAATATCGCGCGCTGTCGGCGTTCTTGCTGCGTCACAACGCGGCGCGGCTCGGCCGCTGGCTGCCGATTTACGGCGGCAAGGATTCGCGGATCGAGCTGTGGGCGATCAAGTCCGTCAATCTGATCGCGGAGTGTTTGGAAATCGGTTTGGCCAGCACCGCGCCGCTGCGCCGCCGGCTTTCGCGTCCGGCCGAGTCAGACGCATCGGCACCGCAAACGTTGCAGTTTTCGCTCGGTCGCTGGCACCGGCTCGTGGACGAGCAACTGCAGATCATCACCGGAAACGCTGCGGCCGAGTCCGCGCCGCTGCCGGCTTCGGCAAGCAACGGCCGCCGAAACGCGCAGGCCGCGTGACGCACGCTGCGCGGCATGCTGCGATCGCAGTCCACGCGAGTGATCGAAAGGAATGACTCGATGAACACAACGCACGCGCAGACGTCGTTGGCCAGCCGCTCTCGCGCGGCAATTCAAGGTCACGTGCGCAACGGCTTGACGCTGCACGGGCGAAGTTCGTTCCTCGTCCTGCTGCTGCCCGCGACGGTCGCGACGCTCGTCGTACTGCTCTCGCGCACGCCGTTTCTGTGGCTCGCCGAAAAAGCGACGCAGGAGATCGTCGCGCCGAGCATCCTCGCGGTGGCCGTCGTGATCGCGTCGCTCTTCTGGGCCCGCGCCGGCCATTTTTACAGTCGTTGGCTGTTGCTCGTAACCGCTGGGCTGTTTTGCCGCGAGCTACATTTTGTCGGCACCGAAAACGGTATTTACGTCGTCATCCTCGCGCTCGTCTGGTACGCGTCGCGTCACATGGACGGCATGCAACCGATGCTCGAACATCGCACGGCGGCGAGTTTGTTCGTCGGCGCGCTCGTGACCTATCTGATTTCGAAAACGTTCGATCGCGCGTACTGGTCGTTTCTCGCCGGCTGGAGCAACTGGCAGGACACGATCGAGGAATCGCTCGAATCCACGGCGCACCTGATGATCTTGAGCCTGGTCGTCGTGTCGTATGTTGCGTGGGGCATTCGATCGCGTCGTTCGGCGGTCGCGGCGACGTCTGCAAACGTGCGCCGGCTCCGCTGGGGACTGCTGGCCGCCGCGATCGCGGCCGGCACGTTTGCCACGCTGCAACTCCTCATCGTTCAACACAAGCCCGGCCGCCCGCGCGGCGAATTTCCCATCGAACTGTCGTCGCTTTGCAGCGTCAGCCCGAATCTCGGCCCGAATTTGTTTCTCGCCAGTTCGGACGAAGAACCCAAGCTCGTTCTGTGGAGTCTGAACGAAGCGGGCCGGCCGGCCGCGATCAAAAACTTGCAACTGCTTCTGCCGCAAACTGACGGCAGTGCACTACATCTCGACGACCTCGAAGACATCGCGTGGGACGGCCGCGACACGTATTACGCCGTCACGTCGCACCGGCATTTGCTGCCGCAAGAAGACCGATCGCGCAGGAAGAAGTCGCACGGGACCGAGTGTACCCTCGCGAGCTTCAAGTTGGCCGCGACCGACGCGGGCATCGTCGTGTCGAACGCGCGGATAATCACGCAAGAACTACTCGCCAGCATTCGCGAACTCGGCGTGTTTCCCTCGATCGATTGGAACAAATCGAAAGTGTTCTCGTGGCGCAGCCTCGCGACGACGTGGCAGCTCGACATCGAAGGACTCGCGTTCGTCGACGGAAGACTGCTGCTCGGTTTCAAAAATCCGATCGAAGATGGCCACGCGACGATTCTGAGTTACGACCCTGCGACCGACGCGCTTGCCGTGGCCGCGCGGCTAGACTTGGGCGGGCACGGAATCCTCGGCCTGCACTTCGACCCTGAGAGCGACCGGCTGTTCTTGCTGTCGAATGATCCGCTCAAACACCGTTTCGGGGACTCATGCCTCTGGTGGTCGTTGCGCGGCCCGGACGACTCATGGTCGTTTTCGCCAACTCAGCGCGTCACGGTCGAGCCGGCGAGTGCCAAAACGCGTCGCAAGGCATCGGGCGTCACCGTTCGCCAGGACAAGATCGCCGTGTGTTTCGATTCCGAAACCGAGTCGCCGATCGACGTCTTCGCCCGCGACGAAATCCTGTCGCGGCGATAATTCGCAGCGTTTCAGCCTGCGTCACGTCAGTGCAACTGGCGGAGTGGCGACTGCACTAAAGTTGCGAGTATTTGGCCTGCGGCTTCGAGTGAATGATCGCCGCCGCGCCCGCGCTGAGCTTCTCAATCTCCGCTTCAATCGCCGCCACCTGCTCGCGGCTCGAACACACTTCGATCGCCAGCACGGCCTGATAGCTCTTGCCCGGTTCGATGCGGACGACGCGGCCACGCTCGCGCTCGAATTTACGGACATTCGGAAAGTTCGTGCCTGGTTCGAGGCCCGTAACGTACCCGTCCTCGAGTGCCGCCGTGTTCTTCCACTGCGTGAAGCACGGCAACTGCCGGCTGTCGAAGCGCAGCACCGCCGCGCGGTCGCCCGCCGAATTGCGCAGCGCCGCCAGCGTTTGATGCGTCCTCGCGCTCGCGGCCAGTTCGTGCCAGTAGACCTGTTCGACGTAGCCGGCCATCGGGCCGAGGTACGTGTTGAAGTGGCCGACCCCTTCCGTCGCCCGCGCGTCGCGCGGGGCGACCTCGCGATCGGGCGCGATCAACTGCGCGCCAGGATCGAGGAACGGCGGGCCGAAGTTGCAATGATAGAGCAGTTCCAGTTCGGACGGCGTAGCCTTCAAATTCACCACTTCATCGGCGATCGTCAGCGAGTTCGATCCCGGCCGCGTGCTGATCCGCGTGCGCAGCTCCAGTTGCGGGCAGAACAGCGCGGATTCTTCGACGTGGCCGACGACGGCGATTTCGTAAGGCGGCTCCGTCTGCACTTCGACCGTGACGTGATGTGCGGGACAATTCGCGATTCGCCCGTGCAACGGCAGCTTCACGGTCATCGGATTGCCGTTGTTGTCGATCACGGTGTCGTCACCGGGCGCGCCGTTGGAATCGAGTCCGCAACGCACGATCCACTCGTCGAAGCCCTGCAGCCAGCCGAGTCCGCCGCGATCTTCGAGGTGGACGAACTTCGGGTGTACTGGCCCGCGCACCGGTGCGTCCCAGCCTAGCGCCAGCCCGCGATAATTGCCCTTCCAAATCCCCATGCCGCGCGTCGGCACGATCGTGAAACCCAGCGCACCGTTGTGAACCTCGATCACGTCCACGCCGTCGCGCAGCCCGCCGCGCAGCGTGCGCTTGGCGATCGACCAGCTCACCTCACCCGGCAGCTTCAGATCTTTCGCCGACTTGGAAAACGAATCGAGCCATACGTCACGCTCGACGTCGGTCAATGTGTAACTTTCGCTGCTCATGATGCGTCGCTCCGGAGGTCGGTTTTCAACGACTGCATGCTACAAGAGCCTCGGCCCGAATTCCACCGTTCGCCGCGGACGCGATTGCTTATTGCTTGCTCCGCGCACAGACCTTACAAATCACGGCGTGGCGCCTGTTGTTTGACGGCCTTCAGGACAATCGCACATCGGCAACCATGATCATCAAGAAAGATCAGATTGGAATCGGCTTCATCGGTGCGGGCGATGTTTCGCTGTTACACGCCGCGGCGGTGCGCAAGTGCCCCGGCGCGTGGGTGGCCGCGCTGTGGAATCGCTCGGCGGACCGCGCGCGGCAGCGGGCAAAGGAATTCAACTGCACGCGTCACGAGTCGCCGCAGGCGCTCGTCGCCGATCCAGCCGTGGACGCTGTGTTCGTACTCACGAACTTGGAGTCACATCTCGAATACACCACTCTCGCGCTCGAAGCCGGCAAGCCGGTGCTCGTGGAAAAACCGGTTGCCGTCTCCGTCGCCGAGATCGAGCAGATGAAGCGGCTCGCCGACGCGAAGCAGCTCGTGTGCATGCCGGGGCACAATTACATTTACGAGGCCGGCATGATCCGCACGAAGGAACTGGTGAGCGAGGGCGAGTTGGGCCGCGTCGTGTCGGCCTACGTCATGTACAACATTCATCATCCGGAGGAAGTCGCGGCTCGCTACCCGGGCGTCGTGCGGCAGATTCTCACGCATCACTCGTACATTCTGCTCTATCTCGTCGGCAAGCCGCGGCGGCTCACGGCAATGAAAGCGACGCTGCACTACAAAGAGTACAAAGAAGAAGACATCGCGATGGTGCAGATGGAGTTGGAAAACGGGGCACTGGCCCATTTCTGCGCCAGCTTCGCGGCGGACGACCACGCGGCCGACCCGTGGACCGTGATGGTCAAGGTGATCGGCACCGCCGGTTCGACACGCTACAGCTACCGCGACCATGTTGAAATCAAACCGGGCATCGTACACTCGCAGACCTACTCTGCGTACCAAGGCTCGATCACCAACGAAGTCCGCCACTTCATCGACGTCTGCCTGCGTCAGGGCGGCCCGCCGCTCTCGCCGCTCGACGACGCGATCACCGCGCAGCAAATGATCGAGGCGATGGAGCGGTCGGTTGCGGAGCGGGCCGTCGTCGAGCTGTGAGCGGTCGCGAGCCGTCGTCCGCGGCACGGCGACGCGCGCGTCAGGACGGGCACGTCAACACGGAAAAGACATGTGCGGAATTTGCGGATTCATCACGGGCACAGACCTGCCGGCCGACCGCGTCATCATCGCGGCCATGAACGAGCGGCTGCGGCGCCGCGGGCCGGATGACGAGGGCTACCACCTGAGCGGCCCGCTCGCGCTGGGCATGCGGCGGCTTGCAATCATCGATCTTGAGACCGGCCAGCAGCCGATCTCGAATGAAGACGGCTCCGTGTGGGTCGTGCTCAACGGCGAGATCTACAACTTCGCCGAACTGCGGCGCACGCTGGAATCGCGCGGCCACCAGTTTCGTTCGCGGTCCGACACCGAGGTGATCGTTCATCTTTACGAAGAACACGGCGACGAATTCGTCGATCACCTGAACGGCATGTTTGCGATCGCGCTCTGGGACGAGCGGCGGCGGCGGCTCGTGCTGGCCCGCGACCGCATGGGCCAGAAGCCGCTGTACTGGACGCGGGTCGGACCGGGCCTCGCGTTCGCCTCCGAGCCGAAAGGCCTGCTCGCGCATCCCGACGTGCCGCGCGCGTTGGACCTGAACAGCCTCGCCCGCTACCTGCTCTATGAATACGTGCCGGCGCCGTGGAGCATCTTTCGCGGCATTCAAAAGCTGGAGGCCGCGCACCGGCTCGTCTTCGAAAACGGCAACGTGCGCGTCGACCGCTACTGGGAGCCGGCGCCGGTCGGCGACGACGGCCGCAATAGGGCGCCGCGATTCACCGATGCTGCGGAAGAACTGTGGCAGCGGCTGCGCGAGGCGGTCCGCGGGCAGCTCGTGAGCGACGTACCGCTCGGCGTGTTTTTGAGCGGCGGCATCGACTCGTCAAGCGTCGTCGCCGCGATGGCCGAGGTCATGCCGCCCGACAAGATCGAAACGTTCACGATCGGTTTCGATGATCCGTCGTTTGACGAGTCGGCTTCCGCGCGGCTCGTCGCCCAGCATTTCGCGACAACGCACCATGAAGAGATTTTTTCCGCCAGCCGGCTCGTCGAAGTGCTGCCGGAGGTTGCCGACTATCTGGACGAGCCGTTCGGCGACGCGTCGGTGCTGCCGATGTACTTGCTGAGCCGGTTCGCGCGGCAACGAGTCACGGTCGCGCTCGGCGGCGACGGCTGCGACGAAATGATGGCCGGCTACCCGACGTTTCAAGCAGTCCGGCCCGCCGCTGTTTTTCGCGCGCTGCCCGGCTGGCTGCAACGTGCCGCGCGCTGGACGGCGAACCGGCTGCCGGTCAGTCACGACAACTTCAGTTTCGATTTCAAGCTGAAGCAGTTCATGAAGGGTGCCGCGCTCGCGCCGGAGTTGGCGCATCAAGTTTGGCTCGGCTCGTTTAACCAGTGCGAGCAGGAGTCGCTGTTGACGGCCGACGTGCGGGCCGCGTGCAACGGGCGTAGCGTCGAAGCGGAGCATTGTGCGCTCGCCGAGTCCGTGCCGGGCCGCGACCTCGTCGATCGGCTGACGCGGGTTTATTGCCGCACCTATCTTGCTGAGGACATCCTCACGAAGGCGGACCGCGCGAGCATGGCCGTGAGTTTGGAGTTGCGTGCCCCGTTCCTCGACCCGACGCTGGTGAGTTTCGTCACGTCGCTGCCGTCTCGATTCAAGCTGCGCGGCCGCGAGACGAAACGCCTGCTGCGCCGCGCGGTCGCCGGGCGGCTGCCGCGATCGGTGCTGCGAAAACCGAAGAAAGGATTTGGCATTCCCGTCGCGCGCTGGTTGAATACGAATCTTCGCGAGTTGGCTGGCGACCTGCTCGCCCCCGACCGGCTGCGGCGACAAGGTCTATTCGAGCCGGAGGCCGTGAGCCGGCTGCTGTGGGACCACTGGAACGGCCGGCGCGACAACCGCAAAGGACTCTGGACGCTCGTCATGTTTCAGCTTTGGGCGGAGCGTTATTTGAAGTGAAGCGCTGACGATCATCATGCGAATTCTAGTTGTGGCCGACATTCACGCGAACTGGCCGGCGCTCGAAGCGATCCGCGAGCCGTTCGACGTCTGCCTGTGCCTCGGCGACCTCGTGGACTACGGCGTCGAGCCGAGTCCGTGCATCGAGTGGGTGCGCGAGCGCTGCGAGCACGTGATTCGCGGCAACCACGATCACGCGGTCGCGCAGAACATCGTCGCGACCGGCGACGTCGGCTATCGCTTCCTCGCCCGTGCGACTCGGCCGCTCATGTGGCAACTGCTCGGCGCGGACGAAAAGACGTACCTCGCGCGGCTGCCGATCACGCTGCACCTCACGCTCGACGGCTACAACTTCTATCTCGTTCACGCGACGCCGCGCGATCCGCTCGATGAAGTGCTGCTCGACGACGCCGCGCAGTGGCAGCGGCGGCTGCAAGGCACCGAGGCCGATTTCGTCTGCGTCGGACACACGCACAAGCAATTCCTGCTGCCGATCAACGGCGCCCAGGTGCTCAATCCGGGCAGTGTCGGCCAGCCGCGCGACGGCGACCCGCGCGCGGCCTACGCCGTGATCGAAGACGGCCGCGTCGAATTGAAGCGAGTCGAATACGACCTCGACCGCGCCGTGGCCGCGATCGAAGCATCGCCGATCTCCGACGACGCCAAGATACTCGCCATCCACGTGCTCCGCTCCGGCGGCATGAACGTGAGCTTCAGCGACCGGACGGGCGCGAACGCCGTGTTCGGACAGTAGCGGCCGAGTGGCTGTGGCAGAGTCGATGCCACGGCCGGGGCTTCGACGCGGCGGAACATCCAAACGCCGGCGTCGATCGTCCTCGCACACCGGCCGAGTCGCTCCACGGCGCAGTTGGTTGCCGAAATTCATCGGTCGCGATTCTTGACAGCCCGGTCGAATCGCCAAATCGACCGGTCGTGCATGCCGAACCGTCGGTAACCCATCCTGAAGCATCGGCAGGCCATCCTGACAGCGCGGTAGGGCAGCCGGAATGCGTGGTCGGTCTTCCGGATGGCGCGGTCGGCCTTCCGGATGACTCGGTAACTATCGCAAATAAGCATTTCCACATAAGGACTTACGTCAAATCACTGCATCTCGGCAGCATTTGACACGGCAATGCGACGTACACGTCCCAGTCTTCGTCGCGAATCAGGATCATGTCTCGCGCTTCCTTGAGCTTTTCCGCATGAAGTAACGAGACAAACTCCCTTGCCGTCCGTTCCGGCCACGTGACCCACGAGCAGCCGGCGGCGGCGACCGGGACTAGCACGCTCGTCGTGAGCATCGCGATCATCAGCCAACGCGGCAGTTTCATGGGTCAACTCCTCGTACCCCAACTCTGGCTAGGCACGCACGAGTTTCGCGGCTGCGCCGCAGCCGGGCAAGAGTACGGCAGCCGCGGCAGTAGTTCGGCCGCGCCGCGGCCCCACGGCACTCGTGATCGCCAGCCGCCCGCAGTACAATGCGCGGCAACGGTGGAATCACTCTGGAGGATTTGCGGTCATGAGCATCGCCGAACAAGCCGCACTCACGCTCGATGAGTTTCTCGAAATGCCCGAGACGAAACCGGCCAGCGAGTTCTGGAACGGCGAAGTGAGGATCAAGCCAATGCCGATGACCAAGCACAGCGTGATTCAGGGCGAGATGACCGAACGGCTCAACGTCGCGGCGAAGGCGAAGCCGCCACGTCATGGCCGCGCGTTGCCTGAACTTCGCTGCACGTTTGCCGGACGTTCGATCGTGCCCGACATCGCTTACGTGAAGCGCGAACGGTTGGCACTCGATGCCGACGGCCGGCTGGCCGATCGGTTTCTGGCAGCTCCCGATCAGATGATCGAAATCGTGTCGCCGGAACAATCGCACTTCGAATTGGTTGAGAAGGTGGCGTGGGCGATGAAGAACGGCGCGCTGCTCGGCTGGCTGATCGACCCGGACGGCGAGGAGATCATGGTCTTC
>Ga0247727_10008081_pt1 | contig 19689 bp, 19 predicted proteins | sample WisWelCaveWW1625_FD_202498 | JGI IMG/M metagenome (GOLD analysis project Ga0247727, IMG submission 202498) | Biofilm microbial communities from Wishing Well Cave, Virginia, United States - WW16-25 | ecosystem: Environmental > Aquatic > Deep subsurface > Groundwater > Cave microbial mat | place... | reverse complement strand
CTCTTTCGCGCCATCCATCCAGCCGTTCAGGCGCGCTTGCAACGCCGTTGGCAATGTCCATATCGACATAAAAATACACTCCATTGACAAACACAGGTGAAGTCGGTTCGGCAGCGTGACGCTCCGTTAACAAACGTTTGTAATCTGATTATGTATATACCTGCAATGCGGTGGTTAGCAGAGGTTTAGGAAAAATTTTCTCTTCCCTTTTATATAATTTTTTGTTATATTTGCAAAACTTGCAATTAGGGTAGACAACTCTCATTGAAAGGCAAACCTATGAAAATCGGCGTCCTGCGCGGCCAGGAAAAATCTTTTCCCGAGGCACTCATCGACCGCATTAATCAAAAAAATCAACAACAGAAATTGGGCATCACCGCCGAGTTTGTGATGCTGGAGGGCGTCAAAATGGCGGAGCCTTCCGGCTATCGCGTCATCGTCGACCGCATTTCCCACGAAATCCCGTTTTTTCGCGCCTATCTCAAAAACGCCATGCTCAACGGCACGGAAGTGATCAACAATCCGTTTTGGTGGAGCGCCGACGAAAAATTTTTCAACTATGCGCTGGCGGCGAAGATCGGCATTCCGGTGCCGAAAACGGTGCTCGTCCCGCATTTCGCGCATCCGCCCAATACCACGACGGAATCCATGCGCAACATGGTTTATCCGATTAATTGGGACAAAATTTTCAGCTACATCGGCTTTCCGGCTTTTTTGAAACCGCACAGCGGCGGCGGCTGGAAACATGTTTATAAAGTGAACAATCCGGAGGAATTTTTCAAAGCCTATCATCAAACCGGTGATTTGGCGATGGTGCTGCAGGAGGGGATCGCGTTCACGGAGTATTATCGTTGTTACACGGTCGGCCGCAAAAAAGTGCGCATCATGTGGTACGATCCGAGCAAGCCCTATCTCGGCGGCCAATACGGCGCCGACGAAGGCAATATCAATCCGGCGTTGCGCGATCGGATAACGGAGTATTGCATCAAAATCAATAAGGCGCTCGGCTACGATTTGAACACGGCGGAATTTGCGGTGCGCGACGGCATTCCGTACGCCATCGACTACTGCAATCCTGCGCCGGATGCCGAGGTCAATTCCGTCGGCGCGACGAACTTCGAATGGTTGGTGGAGGCGATGGCGAATTTAGCCATCGAACGCGCGCAACTGCCCGACAAACCGCCGAAAGAATACACCTGGTCGACTTTCATCAGCGGCGGGCAAGGGTGATAGCATCAGGCCGTGAGATACTGAAACGCAGGAAAAATTTTGAAAGGCTGCTTTATTTTATAAATCCATTTTAACCCGGAGACCCTGAGAACGCAGAGAGTGCACGGAGTGAAGATAGTTCGAAAATATTTTTAGAGCCTGCTCGGTGAAACTCCGCGAGCTCATTTGATCCGTGTTGAAAGGGCTTTTAATGGCGGTTCCCTTTTGTTGCAAGTTATAAATATTTTAATTGAAAGGTTCGTAGAATTATGAACGAGCCAGCCATACAGTATTATCACGAGCTGGTGTCAAAAATGGACGCGGCAACTTTGGCCGGCATCAGCGCGCATTTCATCAACGAACTGCGCGAACACAAAGCCTGCTACGGCGAACGGCCTCTCTCCACCTTCTTGCGCCCGAAATTCGTCACCTCCTCGCAACTTGATTTGATCAAAGACGCCTGCCGCGTTTTGCGCGAAGCCGTCGTCAAAATCAAAGAAGCGATTTTTGCGCAGCCGGATTTCATGGCGCAAGTCGGCTTGAGCGAACGCGAGCGTTCCCTTTGCGAAATCGATCCCGGATTTTCCCGCTTATCGATCACTTCGCGGTGGGACTCGTTTATGACCGAATCTTCGCAGGGCGTCACGCTGAAATTCGTCGAGCTCAACGCCGACACGCCGGCGGGGATCGCGTACAACGATGTGATGTCGGATATTTATTTGCGCTTGCCGTTCATGGTGGAATTTCGCCGGCGTTACAACGTTCAACCGTTCGCCGTCCGCACGATTTTGCTCCGGCAACTGCTCGACACCTATAAAGAATGGCACGGCAATAAAAGCGGCCGGAAAATGCCGCAGATCGGCATCATCGACTGGCGCGGCGTTTCGACCTGGACGGAGTTCGAGCTGATGCAGGAATATTTTGTGAGTCAGGGCATCAAAACCGTTTTGGCTGATCCGCGTGAATTAGAATACGTTCACGACAAAAGCGGCCGCGGCGTTTTGCGCGCCGGCGATTTTGAGATCGATTTGATTTACAAGCGCGTCGTCACCAACGAGTTCATCGAAAAGTTCGATGAAGTGCAGGCGATGTACAACGCGGTTAAAAATCATGACGTCTGCTTGATCAATCCTTTTCGCGCCAAGCTGGTGCATAAGAAATCGCTCTTTGCCATTCTCACGCACGAACGCAGCCGGCATTTGTTCAGCCCCGAAGAATATGAGATCATTCGACGGCACATTCCATGGACGCGCCGCCTCGAGCCGAGTAAAACCATATATCGCGGCCAAACTATCGATCTATGTGATTACATCGCGCAACACAAAGATGATTTTGTCATCAAACCCAACGACGAGTACGGCGGCAAAGGCGTTTGTTTGGGTTGGGAAACCTCGCAGGAACAATGGGAGGCGCTGATCAAACAGGCGCTCGATGATTTTTACGTCGTGCAGGAAAAAGTGCCGCTGGCGCGCGAAAGTTTTCCTTATTTCGACAACGGCCTGCGCTTCGCGGATTTGGTGGTGGATTTCGGCCCCTACGTCTTCGGCCCGATCGTCGGCGGCGTCTCGACTCGTCTATCCGCCTCCTCGCTGGCCAACGTCTCTGCCGGCGGCGGCACGACCTCGACGTTTTTGATTGCGGCAAAGTAAGTTTCAAATTTTGCTCGCGTAAAGCAGAAAGTAATTCGCATATAATGAAACAACCTGCCCCCGTGGATCGTCCCATTAAGATTTTGTTTCTTGCCGCGAACCAGAATGATACCTCGCAACTGGGTTTGGATGAAGAAATTCGCGGCATCGATCAAGCGTTGCGCCAGACGGAATTTCGCGACCGCTTCGAGCTCGAGCAGCAATGGGCCGTTCGTGTTGCCGATCTGCAAAGTTATCTGCTGCGCCATCAACCCGACATCGTGCATTTCAGCGGTCACGGCGGTCGAGCCAGTGAGATCATTTTGGAAGATAGCGAGGGAAATAGCCAATTCGTCCCGAGCGGCGCGCTCAGCCAATTATTCTTAATTTTTAAAGAGAATATTCGCTGCGTCGTGCTTAATGCCTGCTACTCAGAACAGCAAGCGCAGGCGATAGCCCAATACCTTGATTGCGTCATTGGCATGTCCAAAGCCGTTGGCGATGCGGCGGCGATCAGTTTCGCCACTGCTTTTTATCAAGCGCTCGGATTTGGCAAGGACGTTAAAACGGCGTTTGATTTGGGATGCGTTCAAATTAATTTGATTTTGGCGCCAGTTTAACCCGAAGGAGGAGAGCATGTACAAAAATTTTCACAGATGGTTGAAAGCTATTGCGAAGATTGGGCTGGCTTTACTCGCTTGCTTTTTCCTCGGAATTACTTCCGTGTATGGAAAAGAAATCAACAAGTACAGTCAGGTTCGAATTTACCTCGCGAGCAAAAATGACATTCTGGCTTTGCAAAAAGCCGGATTACAATTCGATCATATCGATTATCGCGGCGCTTATTTCGACGTCGTGCTCAATGAGCAGGAAGTTGCGCTGCTGAAAAAAACGGCGCAGCCTTACGATATTTTGATCGACGATCTCGAAGCCGAATATCGCCGCCGGCCAAAGCTGAGCCAAGCGCAGATGAGCGCGCTTGCCGCTGATACGAAGCGCCAATATAATGTGCTCGGCTTCGATTTTGGAAGCATGGGTGGATACTATACCTTCGCGGAAGTGGTGGCCGAGCTTGACAACATGCGCAGCCTTTATCCGAATCTCATCACGGTGAAACAATCTATCGGCAATTCGATCGAAGGGCGGGCGATTTGGATGGCCAAAATCTCTGACAATCCCGACAGCGATGAGAATGAAGATGAAGTGTTGTACACGGCGCTGCATCATGCGCGCGAGCCGCAGAGCATGGCCACCGTCATCTATTTCATGTACTACTTGTTGGAAAATTACGGTCTCGATCCCGACGTGAATTTTGTCGTGGAAAATCGCGAGTTATATTTCATCCCCGTCGTCAATCCCGACGGCTATGTTTACAACGAAACCACGAATCCGAACGGCGGCGGCTTTTGGCGCAAGAATCGCCGCAACAACGGCGGCGGCATTTTCGGCGTGGATTTGAATCGAAACTATGGCTATCAATGGGGCTTCGATAATAACGGCTCCAGCCCGAATCCGTCAAGCGATACCTATCGCGGCGCCGGCCCGTTTTCCGAGCCGGAAACGCAAGCGATGCGCGACTTCGCCATCAATCATAATTTTACGCGAACGTTCAATTATCATTCGTATGGCAATTACTTGATCTTTCCCTGGGGCTATATCGCGAATTTTTTCACGCCCGATCATGCGACGTTTGTGGCGCTGTCGCAGGACATGACCCAATTCAACAATTACACCTACGGCACGGCGAATCAGACGGTCGGCTATGTGGTGAATGGCGAAGCGAACGATTGGTTTTACGGCGAGCAAACGCTCAAAAATAAAGTTTTCGGTTTGACGCCGGAAGTGGGTTCGGGTTCCGACGGGTTTTGGCCAAGCATCAATCGTATCATTCCTCTCGCCGAGGAGAATATTTATCCCAATATGGTTCTGGCGCGCGGTTTAAGCGGCGGCGTTCCGCCAACCATTTCAATCACGCTCACGCCGACGAATCCGCCCATCACGATTCCGCCGAACGGCGGCAGTTTTCAATATAGCGTGACCTTCACCAATAACAGCGCGACCGCGCAGACTTTTCAAGCGTGGAATCTGATCACGCGCCCCAATGGCGCTTCGAGCACAACGTTCGGGCCTAAAACATTGACGTTGACGCCGGCGCAGTCGGTGACCAGAAGCTTCACGCAAAGTATTTCAAAAAATGCGCCGGCTGGACTATATACGCTTAGTTTCAAAGCCGGCACTTATCCTAACACGGTGATTGACAGCAAAAGTTTTACCTTTACAAAGTCGGCAACGATATTGACGACCGGCGTCGTTACCTCTGAAGATGATATCGCCTTGCCGGACGCGTTTATTTTGGAGCAGTGCCATCCGAATCCATTCAACCCTTCCACCAGCATTCGCTATGGTCTCAAAACGGAAAGTTGGGTGACGATCAAAATCTACAATGTGTTGGGAGAGGAGGTTGTGACTTTGGTTGACGAGCCGCAGCGCGCCGGCTACCAAACTGTGACGTGGAACGGTAGAAATCAAGCCGGCCAACTCGTGGCAAGCGGCGTTTATGTTTACAAAATGTTTGCCGGCGGCAGCGCACAAACCCGTAAAATGTTTTTGGCGAAATAATTATGGCTGACCGGTCACTATAACAGACGCATAATGCGATATCGATGCAGCAGTGACCGGTCAGAGGAACTACATGAAAATAAGCTTTCATCGCGACATTGCAAAAATCCCATCAGGAGGAATAGAATCTCATGAAAGAAAAATTCACCCTCGGCATTGAAGAAGAATTTCAGATCGTCGATCCGGTCACGCGCGAATTGCGCTCGCATGTTTCGCAAATGCTCGCCGAAGGCAAATTGCTGCTGCAGGAGCACATCAAGCCGGAGATGCACAAGTCTGTGGTCGAAGTCGGCACCGGCATTTGCGCCAACATCAAAGAGGCGCGCGAAAGCGTTTTGGAATTGCGCCAGGGCATTTGCCAGCTCGCGCAAAAGAGCGGCCTGCGCATCGTCGGCGCCGGCACGCACCCGTTTTCGGATTGGCGGGCGCAGGAGATCATGGATCACGATCGCTACAAAATGATCGTCGATGAAATGGGCGACATCGCCCGCGCGAATTTGATTTTCGGCTTGCACGTGCACGTCGGCATCGAAGATCGCGAAACTGCCATTGCGCTGATGAATCAAATGCGCTATTTCCTGCCGCACATTTTGGCGCTTTCGACCAGCTCGCCGTTCTGGCTCGGCCGCAACACCGGCCATAAATCGGTGCGGGCGAGCATTTTCAAACGCTTTCCGCGCACCGGCATTCCGGATTATTTTAACTCCTGGGCCGACTTTGAAAATTATATCAACATGCTGGTTAAAACCGGCTGCATCGACAACGGCAAGAAAATTTGGTGGGACATTCGCCCGCATGCCTTTTTCAACACCATTGAAGTTCGCATTTGCGATCTGCCGACGCGGCTTGACGAGACCATTGCGATTGCGGCGCTGATTCAGGCGACGGTCGTGACGCTGTATAATCTGCGCAAACAAAATCTCAGTTTCAATGTTTACCGCCCAATGCTGATCGAAGAAAACAAATGGCGCGCCGCCCGCTACGGCATTCGCGGCAAATTAATCGACCTCGGCAAGCAGGAAGAAGTTGACTATCGCAACCTGATGTACGAATACATTCGTTTTGTCGACGAGGCCGTGGACGAGCTCGGCAGCCGCAATGAGATCAATTACATCCATAAAATTCTCGCCGAAGGCACCAGCGCCGACCGCCAGCTCGAAGTTTACGAAAAAAGCGGCAACGATCTGAAAGCCGTCGTTGACTATCTGATCAAAGACACGATGGAAAATTGTCAGTGAGGCGGCCGCCCGTTATACATATGCAATGAATTCTTTGGCTCGATATAAATTGGGATGTTCGTCTTTCTGTTTTTTTTTCCACCTCCTTATGTAATGAGTGAATAAATTTTATTGCCTGCAAGCTTTTCAAGTTGCGCTCGAATTTCCCCAATTCATGGTTGGATCATCGCTGTTAGCCTTTTTCTCCGGTTGAACGAAAATACCGGTAGAAAGTCTTTTGTCGTAATTGCGTGCGGGAGGGACTGCTACACACCAAGTTCATTTGATAAAAATATTTATTGTGAATGCGCTGATAAATCGCTTGCGTACGGCAACCTTGCTTGCATTTGCGCGTATGAATGTGCGTTCTGTTTTAAACCAATTTTTAGGATGAGTTGCGGAGTATCAATAGATGAAGATGTCGAAAAAGCGGGAAGGAGAGAGCCGTCGTTTGCAATTGAACAAAAAAGAACTTGCCGCCGTCATCGAGACTTTGACCGGATATCTGCATGATCGAAGCCGCAAAGTCCGGATGTTTTCCCTGCAAGCGCTGGCCAATTTGGCGTTCGATGAAGCCAAATTGCGTCCGCAGGTTATTGCGGTTCTGGATGAAGTGACGAAAACCGGCAGTCCGGCGATGAAAACGCACGGGCGAAAAATTCTTGTCAATTTGCGAAAATTATAACCTTTTGCCGGCGGTGCAGATTTTTAATCGAACTTTGAAAGGAAGTCTCATGAAATCTCGTTTCCGTTTTTTGATGGTTTCCCTTCTTTTTATTTCGCTTTGTTCTCTTGGATTTTCTCTTAAAAATATCGAAGCGAATGATTTTCCGAATTCCAATCCACGCAGCAACAAATACAAAGGCGCGGAGTTGATTACGGCGGCGCAGTTGAAAGATTATCTCACGTTCATCGCCGCCGATGAGCTGGAGGGGCGCAACACGCCATCGCGCGGACTCGACGTGGCGGCGAAATTTATTGCGACGAATTTATCGCGTTGGGGCATCAAGCCGGCCGGCGACAACGGCGCTTATTTTCAGCGCTTCGAACTTGGTAAAAACACTGTCGACTCGGCGCAAACCACGCTGGAAATCAACGGCCAACGTTTTCGCTTTGGCAATGATTTTTTGGCGAGCACGAACTCGGGTTCTGGAACCGCCAGCGGCCCGCTCGTTTATGCGAGCCACGGCGCCATTTTTCCCAAAAAGAACATCAACGCTTTTCAAGGCCTTGATATCAAGGGCAAAATCGTCGTATGGACGAACGAGTTTCCGAAGGGCATCGGCAATGCCGATTATTTTGGCAAGGAGGGCGTGGATTGGGAAGACCCGATAAAGTATTGCAGCCGCAACGGCGCGGCAGGTGTTATTTCCATTCCGCGTTTTCAAAGCTTGATCAATTGGGAACAAACTAAAAGAAACGCAACGATCAACGGCTCTATCTTTGTCGAGAAATTCCGCGCCGAGGGCGAGCGAAAAGTTCCGGTGATTTCGCTCTCGCCTCGAGTCGTCGGCATTTTGCTTCAAGGTGAAAAGGAAAGCGCGACGAAATTGTTCAATAGCGCGGCCGCGGGCGAGCCGCCGGCTTCCTTTGAATTCAGGCCGGAGAAGCGAGTCACTTTTTCGGTTGCCGTCATGACCGAACAAGTTTATACCCAAAATGTCGTCGGCATATTAGAGGGCAGTGACGGTGATTTGAAAAAAGAATACGTTGCGCTCGGCGCGCACTATGATCACGTCGGCACCGGCAGTCCGATCAACGGCGACGGCATTTACAACGGCGCGGATGATGACGGCTCGGGCACGGTGAGCATTCTCGCGATTGCCGAAGCCTTCGCGAAGGGCGCGCGGCCAAAACGCTCGCTGCTTTTTGTCTGGCATGCAGGTGAAGAGAGGGGTTTGTGGGGCTCAAAATATTTTACGCAGTATCCGACCGTAGCCATTGACAAAGTGATCGCGCAATTGAATCTCGACATGGTCGGGCGCTCGAAGCAAGCGGACGACACCACCCCCGCGAACACCGGGCTTTCCGGTCCGCATGAAATTTACGTGATCGGCTCGAAGATGATGAGCACCGCGCTCGGCGAGTTGAGCGAGTTCGTGAACAAGTCGTACTTGAACCTCGTTTTCAATTACAAGCACGACGATCCGAACGATCCGGAAAAACTTTTTTTTCGCAGCGACCACTTCAACTACGCGCTCAAAGGCATTCCCGTTATCTTTTATACCGACGGCGAACATGAAGATTATCACAAAGTCACGGATCACGTCGAGAAGATCGATTTCGCGAAGATGCAAAAAATTTCGCGCACGGTTTACGCCATGGCGTGGGAGCTGGCGAGCGGAATCAAGCGGCCTGCGGTCGATAAGAAACTGCCGCCGGAGTTGACCGCCGGGTTTTTCTAATAATCGTTAGCTCGCCGCTCTGAAATAACCATTATTGTAAGCAGGTTCAGTGCAAAGCCGAAACAAGGAAAATGTCATGTCGGAAAATAAATGGCCGCGTTTTGCCGTGATCGGCGCTGGCGCGGTTGGGTGTTATTTCGGCGGCATGCTCGCGCGCGCGGGTGCGCCCGTTACGCTCATCGGCCGCGCGCAACACGTCGACGCCATAAATCAAAACGGGTTATTCATCGAAAGCATAAATTTCCAGCAACGGATTTCAGTTGCGGCTTCCACCGACATCGCGGCCAGCCGGGATGCCGAAATTTTGTTGTTGTGCGTGAAAACACTCGACACCGAAGCAGCGGCAAAAGCTCTTGCACCACATCTCGCGCACGGGGCGGTCGTCATGAGTCTTCAAAATGGCGTGGACAATGTCGCGCGGATTCACGCTGCCACTGCCATCGACGCTATTCCTGTCGTTGTCTACGTCGCCGCCGAGATGACCGCGCCCGGATACGTGAAGCACACTGGACGCGGCGATCTCATCATTGGGAAGCATTTGCAGCGAGTTCATAGCGACGAATCGCACGGGCGTGATCTCAAAAAAATCGCGGCGCTTTTCATGCGCGCCGGTATTCCGTGCCTTGTTGCGGAGAATATCGCAGCCGATCTCTGGACGAAGCTGGTCATCAATTGCGCCTACAACGCGATTTCAGCTTTAAGCCGCGCGCGGTACGGCCGAATCGCACGCACGAGTTGGACGCGCGAGGTGATGATACAGGCCATCGAAGAAGCAATTGCGGTGGCGCGCGCAGAGGGCGTGCGATTCCCGAATGTTAACTTGGTCGAGCTCGGATTGCGGCTCGCGGAGAAGATGGAGAACGCCACTTCTTCGACCGCGCAAGACATAGCGCGCGGCAAGCGCACAGAGATCGACTCATTAAACGGCTATGTGGCTCGTCGCGGCGCGGCGCTCGGCGTGGCGACGCCTGTGAATCAAACGCTTCATGCGCTCGTGAAACTGTTGGAGGAAACTGCGTGACTTGTATAAGACCTCAAACACTAACTCGGGAACCGGGAAAATGAAACGATCAAATCTATTGCTGTCCACGTTATTTCTTTTCAATGCTGTCAGCGTGTTTGCAAACGAGTCCGGGCCGAGCGATAACAACTGGTCGCAATGGCGCGGCTCCGAAGGCACGGGCGTTTCAACGGAAACCAACGTCCCGATGGAATGGAGCAGCGGCAAAAACCTCAAATGGAAAGCGCCGCTTCCCGGCAGCGGGCACTCTTCGCCGATTGTGTGGGGCAACAAAGTTTTTTTGACGGCGGAAATCGAAGGCGAGGTTGTCGTTGGCGCGCAGGCAGTCAAGCACGTCATCTTTCGGCACCGAAGGATTGTACTGTTATGATTTCAAAGGCAAGTTGATTTGGAAAACTTCGCCCGCCAGATCGGCACGCTCGGCATGGGCACGGCCACTTCACCGGTGTTGTTCGAGAATCTTGTGATTTTGCAATGCGATGAGGACAACGGCGAAAAATCTTTCATCGTGGCTTATGACAAGAGGAGCGGCAAAGAGGTTTGGAAGATGCCGCGCCAAGTGCAAGTAAGCTGGACAACGCCGCTGATCGTGCGCGACTCGCAACGCGCGGAGTTGATCACCAGCGGCAATGAGCAGATCATCTCTTACGATCCGAAGACCGGCAAAGAACTTTGGCACACGAATGGACACAAGAGCAACGCTATCGCAACGCCGGTCGCCGGACATGGAATGGTTTTCGTCTCAGCGGGTTATCCGCTCAAACGCACATTCGCGCTCAAGCTCGGCGCTTCCGGTGAATTGGATAGTTTGAACACAAATATCGCGTGGAGGTACAATAAAGGCACGGCCTACGTGCCGTCGGGAATTCTTTATGGCGATTATTTGTACGTGATGACGGATCGCGGCCTGCTCACGTGCATTGAGGCCAAAACCGGCAACGTGATTTACGAAGGCGCGCGCCTGCCGATTCCTGCGACGTTCACGGCCTCGCCGGTTGCGTGTGAGGGCAATCTGCTGCTCACCAGCGAAGACGGCGATACGTTCGTCATCAAGGCCGGCCCAACGCATGAAGTGCTGGCGACAAATTCCATTGAAGAGCCGGTGTTCGCCTCGCCCGCGATTTCCAATGGAATGATTTTCATCCGCGGCGAGAAGAATCTGTATTGCATCAGTAAGAGGAATTTCTCAGCCAGCGCGGCTGCGGGATTGCGCCGGTGACGGTCGACAACCCGGAATGGATATTTGCGCGGGCTTATGATAATGCCGTCGAGCGCGGCGACGAGGCGATGAGGCGGCGTATTGGCGAGGCCTACGTTCCATATATGGAACAAAAGTTTGTGTACTTTGAAAAGCAATCGCGCAATCTATTCGGTTACGAAATCAAGCAGGTGTTGCTGCTTCATGCCAATACTCTGAATGCCGATTATTTTGGTGCAGTGGCGGATAGACTTATCAAACGCGGCTATGTCTTCATTCGGCTTGAAGAAGCGCTGCGCGATCAAGCTTTTCGTTCAAACGACACCTACATTGGACTCGGGGGCTTATCATGGCTCGATCGCTGGGCCTTGACCCAAGGCAAGAAAGGCGATTTTTTTCAAGGAGAACCGGCCACGCCTGAATTTGTGCTCAATGCCGCAGGCGTTGTATCGGAGTAGAGAGCTTCATTCCAATTTAGATTCTCTAATTCATTTGCCGCCGTCCATAACTTGATCAGCAAGGCGTGGCCTATCGCGCCGAGGCGTTTACATCTTGTCCAACATAGAGCGAAAGGATTTTATAAATGGACTTTCAACCCGAACGCAGTATCGAGATTTTACAGAGAACGCCGGCAACATTGAACACGCTGCTGCGCGGCTTATCCGCTCCGTGGCTTTTCGCCAACGAGGGCCCCGAGACGTGGAGTCCGTATAACGTGGTCGGGCATCTCATTCACGGCGAAGAGACGGATTGGATCCCTCGTCTCAAAATAATTCTTGAACGCGGCGAGTCGCGCCCGTTTGATCCGTTTGATCGCACGGCCTTTTTTGAGAAGAGCAAAGGCAAAACATTGGATGAGCTGCTCGATACCTTCGTTGAATTGCGCGCGAAGAATCTTCAAATTCTCAACGAGATCAATCTCAAGTCGAGCGACTTTGATCGAAAGGGAACACATCCGGCTTTCGGAGTGGTGACACTGCGGCAGTTGCTCGCAACTTGGGTGGTTCATGATTTGGGTCACATTCGGCAAATCGTGCGCGTGCTGGCGAAACAATATACGGAAGCGGTCGGGCCTTGGAAGGCGTATTTATCGATTTTGGGAGAATGAGATTTTATGAGCAATTTTGTTTCGAAGAATCCGGGTTTCGAGCAAGTGATTCGCGCCAGCTTCGCGAAGCAGCGATTCATGCACGCGCTCGGCGCAACGCTCAGGCGCGTCGAGGCTGGTGAAGTCGATATTGAACTCAACTTCGACGATGCTCTCACTCAGCAACACGGCCATCTTCACGCCGGCGCGATCACGAGCATTGCCGACTCGGCATGTGGATATGCGGCGCTGAGTCTCATGCCGGCCGGCTCGGAAGTTTTGAGCGTCGAGTTCAAAGTTAATCTCTTGTTGCCGGGCCGCGGCAAAAAATTTTTGGCGCAAGGCCGCGTGCTCAAAGCCGGGCGAACGCTGACGGTTTGTTCCGGCAATGTTTACGGCAGCGATGATAACGGAACGGCGTTGATCGCAACCATGCTGGCGACTATGATTGCGCGTGCCTAGCGATGATTTTGGCATTGTTCGCTTTTTCCGGCATACTCACCGCCAACGCCGACGAAAAGAAAGCGGTGATGAGCGTGGTCGAAGAAGCTTATGTCAAAGGCGTGCATGCAGACCCCAGCGGCGAAGCCATGCGCAAAGGCTTTCATCCGGATTTCATCATGTTCGTTTATGGCGCCGGCAAAATTGCAAAGGTCACACGGGATGAGTGGATCGCTCGTATTGAAGCCGCCAAAGCCCAAAACAGCGGTGCGCCCAAGCCCGTCGTGAAGCACGAATTTCCGTTGGTGGAAGTCACTGGCAACGCCGCGATCGTGAAAGTCGAGTTGCACAGAGACGGCAAGCACGTTTTTACCGATTTCATCACGCTCTATAAATTCGAAGACGGTTGGCAAATCATCGGCAAGACTTTTTACCGCCATCCAAATTCGTAAGGAACTCTATGCTGACAACTCGCAACGCGCTTGCGTTCGTGTTGATTATGGGCGCCGCGCCCGCAACCGGTGAAATACACAAAGAAGCCGTCAAGGATCGTCCGCCGCCGGCGGCACGTTGCTCACTTTAACAGACGCCGGCTTTGCTGCTGAAGAAAGAACGGAGATCGTTGCGGGCTGGGTTTCGGTATTGTGATGGCGCTTAAAGCCGCAGTGGATTTCGGCGTCGACTTGCGCAATCATGACCGTGAGCGCGCGTGGGAGCGGGGTTTTGTGGAAAATTAATCCGGCAAGTTTTCTCGTAAGAAGCGAAGCGTGTTGCCTCCCATAATCAAGGCAATTTCATTTTCCGAAAACCCCTCCGCCAATAAAGCCTCGGTCAGTTGAATGATATTCGCGGCGTCGAAAGGAGTTTTAACGGCGCCGTCGAAATCCGAGCCGAGGCCGGCGTGCTCGACGCCGGCGAGATTCGCCGTATAACGAATGGCTTTCGCAATCGCTTTCGCATCGGTGCCGCAGACCGCCGTTTCCCAAAAGCCAATGCCGATCACGCCGCCGGTTTGCGCGATTCTGCGGACATGATCATCGCTGAGATTGCGGGTGTTGTCGCAGGTGCCTTTGACGCCGGTGTGTGAAACCACGAGGGGACGAGTCGAAATCGCGAGGACATCGTCAATAGTTTGCGGAGAAGCATGCGCCAAATCAACGATCATCTTTTTTTCTTCCATTTTTTTGACCCACTCGCGGCCCAAAGAGGTGAGGCCGTTTTTCTCGACGCCATGCGCCGAGCCGCCAATTTCAGTGTCGAAAAAATGGGTGGGCGCCATCATGCGAAAGCCCGCCTCGAAAAGAACGTCGAGATTTTTCAAATTGCCTTCCAAAATTTGCGCGCCCTCGCTGCCGAGAAAACCGGCGATGAGTTGAGCGTCATTTTGACGATGGGAAAGATAATTTTGTAAATCTTCGCGCGTTCTGATGAGCGCCAATTTCCCTTGCGAACGTTCGGCAAATTCGCGCAGCTTTTTTGCCTGATGCAACGCGCGTTGTTTCAGACTTCCCCAGGTTGAAGCCGGCCAGCGTTGCGCCACGGCCAGCACGGTAATCATGTCTTTTTGATCGCTGTTGCGTTCGATGTTGAGACCGAGCGGCACCTTGCTGACGACGGTAAAAGCCTGCAGCGCCACGTTGCCTGCGAGCAAACGAGGAATATCAACTTCGCCGCGACGGTTGCGCTCGAGGAGATTTCGATTCCACAACAAAGCGTCGCAGTGCAAATCGGCGATCAACAATTTTTGATGCAGCGCCCGCGCTCTTGCCGACGGCGCCGGATAGACGCTGTTTAAAACCTGGTTGGCAGTTTTATCGAGTTGCGCTGGCAGAACAAAAAAGAATGCGCCGAGCAGCAACAAAATGATGGCGAGAAAAACAAATGTTTTTTTCATAGCAAATAAAATGGCCGGCGGGATTAAAACAAAAAACCCCAACTCGCGATGAATTGGGGTTGGTGTTCTCAAAACCGGTGCTTAGGCTTTCGAGACGTTTTTGGCTTGCAAACCTTTGGGACCGCGCTCGACTTCAAACTGCACGCGATCGCCTTCTTCCAATGATTTGTAGCCTTCGCCAACGATGGCTTTGAAATGCACGAACACATCGTCGCCGCTTTCGCGCGCGATAAAGCCATAACCTTTGGCGTTGTTGAACCACTTGACGGTTCCGGTTTCCATGAAACATCCTTTCAAGAAAGGTGAATGGGACCGTACGACCGGCTTTTAGCCTGCTAAAACAAAAATCGCCGCATTTGGTTTATTGTTCAGCCACCTTTTGCCGCGATTCTAATTGGAACTGCCGGCCCGATCTCCGGAAAGGATGCACGGGTTTCCTACGAAAGCAGTCTTGCATTATACAGGGCGTAAAAACGGTGTACTGTTATTTACGCCTATATTGTAACAAAATTTTGTTTAAAAAGCAAGTTTTATTTTCCATTCATCATCTTCATTTGCCCCGAAAGCCTGACGCACCGCACCCACGGCTGCTTCGACAATTCTTCCACGGCGCGCGGAGAAACTTTGGCGGTTAAAATTTGCTGTCGCGGCGAACTCATTTTCACGCCGAGTTCTTTTAAAAAAGTGGCGACTGCGGAATCCGGCGCCTGCGTCATCAGAATGAAAACCGATAGCGCCGGTTCTTCCGGATTTTTCATACCGTCCAATGCCGCCGCCAGTTTGGCGTCGACTTTGCGATAGTTCATAAAGCACTCCTTTCCCTCAGTACGGGGGTTGCATCCCGACAATTTTTCAAGTTCGAATTTTGACTTGCACGCCGCCAATCCGCACTTTGCCACCCTCGGTCGCAATCGGGGATGGTGGCGCCGATTCAAAATATCGCGCCAAGCCAAACACATCGATCAAACCGTAGCCCCACTTTGAATCAAAAGCTCCCGGTGGTTGTCCGGGAATTTGGCTGCTGTCGCGCAAACGCGCTTTGATCGTTTCCGGATCCAACTGCGGATCTCGTTCCAACATTAGCGCGATCAGGCCGCTGACAAATGGCGTCGCCATGCTCGTTCCGGCCATGATGCGATAGCCGGGAGCAACGATATATGCCGGCGCGATCGCCGAATCGGCGGAAAGGGCGGAAGCGATCATCGCGCCCGGCGCCGTCACCTCCGGTTTGTGGCCGCCGTTGCGCAGCGGACCTTCGCTGCTAAATTCGGAAATGTCGTTCAGCTCGATGCCCATTTCTCGCGTGTTGCCTTCGTGATCGAGCCAGCGCGCTTTCGTGTTGTAGGAAGCGACAGTAATCGCGCTGGCCGCCGCGCCGGGCGAGCCGATCTTCATGGTGTCTTGCACCGTGCGCCCGATAAACACGACATTAAGTTGTTCGCTGTTGTCGAGCGCCCACACATCGACTTGTCCATTGCTTACCTGAACGCCGCGCAGGCGCAACCGCCACGTGCCGGGCGTCACGGCGAGATGGGAACTATCCGAAGGCATAATTTCGATGAGAAAATTATGATCTTCATTGACCGGATCGGTATCGGGCGTGGAGATGCGCACGCGGCCATCGGGCAGATCGTAAACTTGCACCGAATTGCCGGCGGCGATGATCTTCTGATAAGGCGTCTGAAAACCATTGGGCGAACGCACCGCGAGTTCGAATTTATCGCCGCCGGAATACCAGCCGTTCAGGGCCGCAAACCGAACCGCGTCTTCGCCGGAAGAAGGAGGAACGTGAAAAAGAATGGTGCGATTGCCGCCCTGCGGAACGGCAATTTGGGCATGAATGTTCTCGTTGCCCTCGTTGCCGGCGGCGCAACAGACGATTCGCCCCGGCCCGGACTCCGCATCGATAATTTGCGACAGCGGATCGCTGCCATCATGCGGATCGCCGTGCCCGCCCAAACTCAGATTGACCACCGCCGGTCGCCCCATTTCACTCGCAATGCGAAAAATGTAACGAACGCCGTCGGCAATGTGCGCTTCTTGGAAGGATGATTTGACGATGATCAGATCCGCGCCGGACGCGACGCCGCTGAACTTTGCATCCGCGCCGACGGCAATGCCGGCGACATGCGTGCCATGCCCGATGGTGTCGCGCGATACCAACATCATTTCTTTGGTAAATTCGGCGCCGTATTCGCCCTCGGGCACGCCCGGCCCGGGCAGCGTTTGATCCCAAATGCGCAGCAGGCGATCTTTAAACGCCGGATGTTTGGGATCGATGCCGCTGTCGACGATGCCGATGATGACGCCTTTGCCGCTCAAATTGGTTTTGAGGCGAAATTTCGGCAGATGAACCGCGCCCGGCGCCACGTCCATCAATGGCTGCAAATAACGCGACGGAATAATGCGCTTGACGGCCGGATCGTCGGAGAGCTGGCCCACATTCGCGAGCGGCAGAAAAACCGTGCGCACCTGGCCGCGCGCTTGGTTGACGCGGATTCTGTGCGCCTCGAGATGCTCGAGATTGGCCTGCTCTTCACAGCGAATAAAAACCACGGCCCGCGGCGGCCTCGGGTTGTCTTCGTCAACGATGACGCCCAATAATTTTTTATGCGCCGCCAAACCGGCCGCGCCTTTCGCGCGAAAATCTTCCAATGCCACCATCAACCCGGGGGCAATTTTCTCATGAATCATGTCCTGTCTCCGTCAAATCTCCCGCAAGTCGTCATCAGATCGGTATTTCAATTTTCCGTTTTAAATTCGCTTCCCACACTAATGTAGCCATTTTATCATCAAAAGCAAGCATGATTTTGCACCGACTATCCTGCGAAATTTTTTGCCGACAAGCCGGACAAATTTCGAGGGATAGTCAGCCAAGAGTTTTTGGTTGACATTCTCCCAGAAGATATTTATATTTTGCCGCACGCGGCGGTATTTTTCTCGCGCCTCATTCAAGCTCAAACGATAACCCCCGGACGATCCGGATAAAAAATTTTGATTAAGCCGGAAACCATGGCAACTTTCACCAACTATTTTTATGCTGTTTTGTAATTCAGTTGATTGGAGAGAATTGGCGTTATTCTTAATTATTGTCAACGGCGAGGAAATTTTTGTCTCGAAAGCGGCAATGAAGGCAAAAGCCATGGAAAACGCGTCTCGCCGCTACTGCCGGAATGATCGTGGCATCAACTCCACAAAACGGCATTGGCGCCGCGACAAGCGGAGTCAAAATTTTTGGCGCAAAATGGCAGCGCTCTGTCTGCTGGCGGCGGTATTGTTGAACGGGATCGAGAAACTTCGGGCGCAGGACCAGCAGATCAAATTTGACCGGATTTCGCGCGAGCAGGGACTCGGGCAGAGCTCGGTCACCTGCATCTTGCAGGATCGCCGGGGCTTCGTGTGGTTTGGCACGTACGACGGCTTGATTAAATATGACGGCTATAATTTTATCTTATATAAAAATTCCCCGCTCGATTCAAACTCCATATCGGATAATGGAATCTTTTCAATCTGCGAAGACCGTTTTGGCTCGCTGTGGATTGGAACGTTTGGCTGCGGGCTGAACCGGTTTGATCGTGACAAAAATCAATTCATCCGCTATCTTAACGACCCCAAGAATCCTCACAGCCTCGGTCACGATCGCGTCCTTGCGATCTACGAAGATCGCTCCGGCACGCTGTGGATTGGAACGGGCGGCGGACTATCCCGCTTGAATCGGAATCATCCCCCGGATTCTTCCTTAAAAAAACTTAATGAAAAATCGGCGCAATTTACCCGCTTCGTCAACGACCCGAATGATTCATCCAGCCTGAACGCCAACGAGGTGCGGTCAATTCATGAGGACCGCGCCGGCACGCTTTGGGTTGGAACCACGAACGGACTCCATAAATTCGATCGCGCCACCGGGCGGTTTACGCGCTTTCTCAACGATCCCAATAATCCGCACAGCCTCAGCGACAATCGGGTGTGGGCAATTTATGAGGATCATTTCGGCGCGCTCTGGATCGGAACGCCGGCGGGACTCAACAAACTAACTTTAAGCGCGGATGGCGGCGCGGCATTTATCCATTTTGTCAATGACCCGAATAATCCGCACAGCCTCGGTGCGAATGATGTCCGAACCATCTTTGAATCTCGTCCAGATTCAGGCCGGGAGAAGGCGACGCTTTGGATTGGAACTTGGGGCGGCGGCATTTCCGCGCTTATGCTGGATCGCCGCGCCGATGCTGCGCTCAAAAAACTCGATCAAACTCCGGCCAAGTTTACGCGCTTTCTCAACGACCCGAAGAAGCCGCATTCCTTGAGTGATAATCGCGTGCTTGCCATTTATGAAAATTCTGCGGCGCGAAACACGCTTTGGGTCGGAACCTCTGGCGGCGGGGTGAATAAATATGCCCGCCACAAAAACCGCTTCGCGCATTTTGCCAATGATCCGAGCGCTCCACATAGTCTCATTCACAATCGGGTTTGGTCGATCCACGAAGATCGTTCGGGCCAGCTCTGGGTTGGCACACAAGAAGGGCTGTCGCGCATGCGCTGGGCTGATCGTTCCGATATTTCCAATGGAATAAATAGGAATAATGATTCCGGGCAATTTACTCATTTTGTCAAGGATCCGAAAAATCCCTACAGCCTCAGTTCCAGCAGTGTCCGCGTGATCTGCGAAGATCGCGCCGGCAACCTTTGGTTTGGAACTGATGGCGGGGGACTTAACAAATTTGACCCTCGCACCAAACGCTTCGCGCATTTTTTAAACGATCCCGACAACCCTCACAGCCTCAGTCACAATCGGATCATTTCGCTCCATGAAGATCGCCTGGGCATGCTTTGGATTGGCACGTATGACGGCGGCTTGAACAGATTGGATCGCGAGCGTAAACGGTTCACCCGATTTTTCCATGAGCCGTCAAATCATCGCAGTCTCGGCCATAATCGCGTTTGGTCCATTTATGAGGATCGCGTGCAAACGC
>Ga0247727_10008080_pt1 | contig 19691 bp, 15 predicted proteins | sample WisWelCaveWW1625_FD_202498 | JGI IMG/M metagenome (GOLD analysis project Ga0247727, IMG submission 202498) | Biofilm microbial communities from Wishing Well Cave, Virginia, United States - WW16-25 | ecosystem: Environmental > Aquatic > Deep subsurface > Groundwater > Cave microbial mat | place... | reverse complement strand
CCCGCGAAAGCGCGCGTGGCCTGCGCTGTTACGCCCTGGCCCCCGATGTCTTTCGTTCACTGGCTGAGAAAGACAACCCGCAGGGAATTCTCGCGGTGGTGCGCCGACCTCACTCGACCCTTGACACTCTGACACCTGACAACCACCCGTGGCTGGTGGCGCTGGTGGCTCCACAAGACCCTGGCAACATCGGCGCGATCGTGCGAAGTGTGGAAGCGGTGGGGGCCAGTGGTCTGTTGTTGCTCGATGGTGGCGCGGACCCCTATCATCCCAACGCGGTGCGGGCCAGCCTGGGCGCGTTGTTTTGGATGCCGGTCGTGTCGGCCTCGTTTGCTGAGTTTACGCAATGGGCCAATGCCCATCACTATCACCTCTACGGCGCCTCGGCGCATGGCCCGGAGGACTATCGCGCAGTAACGTATACGCGCCCGATGATTCTGTTATTGGGGAGTGAGCAAAAAGGCTTGTTGCCTGAACAGGCGGCGGCCTGCCAGCATTTGGTGCGCCTGCCAATGAAAGGCAAAATCACATCACTCAATCTGGCGGTGGCGGCGGGGGTGATGTTGTATGCGATGATAGGGTGAATCCACGAAGGACACGAAGGAGCACGAAGATTTTATTCAGTGTGTTTCTTCATGTGATGTCGTGGATTTGTCTTTGAGGGTGGTTGGTAGAGTCCAGTTTCGTTCACGCCTAACAACCCAGCGGCGAGTGAGCGTTCATCGACTGGCGCGAGGCGGGCCACCATGCGCGGGGTCAGCAGTTTCACTTGCCGGATTTCGCCCAGCCGGCCCGCGATTTTGTCCATCGTCGCATCGTCGGTCAGCCAATTGAATTTATCAAACGCGGCCAGGTTAAGCGGCACCGTGTAGCCGCGCAGAGTTTTGTCCCCGCGCGCGTTGAAGTAATCCTCGAAATACGACAAGCCCAGTTCGCGCAGGGTCCGGTAAATCGGCTCACGAAAGCGCAGGCCGGAGAAATTTGATTTGGCCAGCGCGCCCCAATGCCTATCCATTTTGTAGAGCGCCAGAATATGGTCATCATCCCAACGATTGGGGAGCAGGTCGAGAATGAGCGGCGTATGACCAAGGCGGCGAAGCATAGCCGCCGCCAAAACCGCGCCATCAAAACAATGCCCCACCCGGTCTCGCCATACAGTGAGCGGACAACGATAACGTTCCTCAGGGCTGTATTCGAGGCTGTCCAGAAAGGTCTGGATTTTGTAGGGCGTGGTCAGGCCGCGAAGAAGCACGCGCTCGGCGGGCGTAAGGGATTGGTCGAAGTCAGGCATAGGAGATGTAGAGACGTTCCGATGGAACGTCTCAATGGGAACGCCTCTACCGCAAAATAAACCCTTCGCGCAGTGGGTCGTCGGGCGCGACGAGAAATTCGTGGCGGCCCGTTATCCACGCGCTCCCGGTCACTTCGGGAATAATGGCGGCGTATTCGCCAAAGCTGGTTGTCTGCGCCACGCGGCCTGTGAATGTGGTGCCAATGATGCTCTCCACCGTAAATGATTGGCCGAGGGGTAAGCGCCCGCGCGCATGTTCCAGCGCTACGCGCGCGCTGACCCCGGTGCCGGTGGGCGAGCGGTCTACCTCGCCTTCGGCAAAGATGCAGACATTGCGGCTGTGCGCGTCGGCGGAATGGGCCGCGCCGCAGATGATGGTTCCATACAGAAAACCCAAATCAGATTCAAAGGGATGATGGATGGGGAGCGCCTCCATCACCGCACGCTTGACCCACATACCGACATCAATCAGTTTGCGGAAATCATCGGCGGTGAGGCGCACACCCAAATCATCCGCATCGCAAAAAGCATAGAACGCGCCGCCAAAGGCCACATCGTAGCGCACCTGGCCCAGGCCCGGCACGTTCACCGTTTGGTCGAGCGCATACACAAACGACGGCACATTTTCAAAGGACACGCTTCGCACCCGAGTGCCATCCCATTCGGCGCGGGCGGTGACGCGGCCTGCGGGCGTGTCCAATCGCAAAATTGGGGTTGGCCCATCCGCCAACTTTAGCCCGGTTTCAAAGACGACGGTGGTGAGGCCAATGATGCCATGCCCGCACATGGTGCTGTAGCCCTCGTTGTGGATAAACAACACCCCAAAGTCGCCGTCGGGCGTGGGAGGCGGGGTGAGGAGGCACCCGTACATGTCGGCGTGGCCACGCGGTTCAAACATCAGCGCGCGGCGGAGATGGTCGAGGTGTTCGCGGGCATAGCGGCGTTTGGCGAGAATTGAATCGCCCGGCAAAACCGGGAAGCCGCCCTCGCTCCCGCTGATGATGACGCGCAGAGGCTCTCCAGCGGCGTGGGTGTCAATCGTGGTCAGGCGAAGCCAGTCAGCAGGAGAAGACCAAGTCATGTTCAACGACTCCGAATTAGCGTGCCGGGCGCGGCCTCGCCGATAAGCGCGGCGCGCACCAGGCCCACCTCATCACCGCTAAAGATGCGAATCTCAACGTCCGATACAGCGCGGGCCAGCGCCAACATCTCGCGCACTTTGCTGGTCATGCCGCCGGTCACATCAGCGGCGTGCGAGCCGGTGAGGCCGCTCAATGATTCAGTAGAGTTGATTTCGGGAATCACTTCGCCAGCGGGCCAATGAGTCAGCACGCCCGCCTCGCTGCCCGCCAGCAAAATTCGCGCTGGTTTTAAGTGAACGGCCAAATAGCGAAAGACGTCTTCGGTGGAAACGATGGTGCCGCCGCGCGCCTCATCCAGCGCTACATCCCCAAACACCAGCGGTATCAAAGCATGTTCCAGCGCGGCGCGAATAGGGTCAAGCGCCATGGTTTCAATTAAGCCATCCCGACAACGCACGGAGGCCGAGGGCGGAACGTTGACGATGGGCAACCCGGCTTTGTGCGCGGCCTCGGCCACGAGATGGTTGAGCAGACCGGCGACGTGTTGCACCTCGGCCAAGCCGCGCCATTGCTCGGGCGTATGCACGCCATTGCGAGTGCCGTATTTTTTGGCCTCGACATGTCCATACGAGCCACTGCCATGCCCCAGCACAATTTGCAAAGTAGGTTGAGCGGCGCGGGCCTCGGCAATTTCGGCCATGAGACGCATTAAGACTCCGGCGCGCGGGGTGCGGGGCGTGTGCTTGTCGGTGATGAGCGAGCCGCCGAGTTTTAAAAAGGTGAGCATGATGGAAATAACCAATAACTGGTCTGGACTTACGCAACGACGACCTTAACCACTAAGACACAAAGACACAAAGTTCTTTTCGAGTAACATTCTTCGTGTCTTTGTGCCTTTGTGGTGAAGTTTCTTGGCTTTCGTGGACGCCTGCGTAAGTCCTGCTGGTTATTGATTATGGGTTATGGTCGTTGAGATCACTCGCTTCGCGCCTGCTTGCTCCAATGTCGCTTGCACGCGGTTCTGCGTTTCGGTTGTGACGAGGGCAATCATATTTCCACCACGCCCGCCGCCGGAGAGTTTTGCGCCGAGCGCGCCCGCGCCAAGCGCGGCGTCTATTAACGCATCGAGTTCAGCACACGAGACGCCCATCTTGCGGAGCAAGATGTGGTTACGATTCATCAGTGGGCCGAGGGCCTCGGGTTCGCCGTTTTCAATGTGGGCGCGGGCGACGTTGGCAATTTTACCCACCGCCAAAAAGAGCGCGTCGTATCGCTCGGGTTCATTTTGCCACGCGGCGCGCACCTCGCCGACGGTGATTTTGGTCGGGCTGGGCAAGCCGGTATCGGCGATAAGTAAATGAAAAGGTTGTTTGACAGTGAACGGCTCGGGCGGGCGGCCTTTGATAAAGTACACGGGCTGTTCGTAGGCAATCACCGTGTTGTCTATGCCGGAGGGCGTGCCGTGTAATAGCTTCTCGGTTTCAAAGACGATGGTGGAGATTTGAGAATTGGAGATTTGAGAATTGAGATGCAACGAGAGCGCCCGCACGATGGCGGTGCAAATAGCCGCGCCGGAGCCGACGCCGGAGGCAAGGGGGATGTTGGATGAAAGCGTAATGCGTAATTGGTAATTGGTAATTGGTAATTGGTAATGACCGAAGGTGAGGCGGATGGCGAGGGCAAGCAGGTCGTGGGTTGGGGCCTCATCTAAACGATAAGTGCGGTTTAGGTTGTGGGCTTCAATCCAGATTTCCCCCTGTCCTGCACGCGGCTCTTTGGCGTTCAGGACAGGGGGGTAGGGGGGTGAGGTGATGGTGGCGGTGGCTCTTAATTGCGAGACCGGCACCGCCAACGCGGGCTGACCATACACCACCGCATGTTCACCAAACAGGATGATTTTTCCGGGCGCGCTGGCGGTCACCATTAGGCGCGCCCGAGATAGAGGATGGCGATGGCAGCCAGGCCCCACATGGCAAAGGTCACTTGCAGAGGGCGGTCGGTCAGCACCAGTTCATCAGGCGCGCCGCCCTCACCTTTGATATGAATGAGATAGAGATAGCGAAAGATGGCGTACATCACAAATGGGATGGTCAGCATCATCGCGTGATTGGCGGGCAGATTGGGGGCCGAGAAGGTGTAGAGCGAGTAGGCGACGATGGTGGCGGTGGAGACCAGGTTGATAAGTTCATCCAAAAAAGGCAGGCTGTATTCCTGTAAAACTTTGCGCGACTCGCCCGCCGCCCCCTGCATCAGCAGATACTCCGCGCGCCGTTTGCCAAAGCCCATAAACAAGGCCAGCAGGCCCATACAAATGTAGAGCCAGGGCGAGAAGCGTTCCACCGTGATGAGGGTGACGCCCGCGCCCACCCGCAGAAGAAAACCTGCCGCCAGCAACATCACATCAATCAACACCACATTTTTGAGTCGAAATGAATAGGCCAAATCTTTGATGAGATAAATGACGCCAATGACCCCAAAGCGCCAATCGAGCAGAAAGCTTAATGGAAGCGCGACGGCTAATAGAACCAGCGCAGCGATCACCGCTACGCTTTTTGGCAATCGCCCCGAGGGGAGAGGGCGTAAACGTTTTTTGGGGTGTTGGCGGTCCTTCTCGATGTCAGCCAGGTCGTTGATGACGTAGACCGTGCTGGACAGCAGGCACATCAGCCCAAAGCCTGCCAGCGTGTGGAGAAAGGGCGTGAGTTGAAAGAGTTGATTATCAAAGACCAGCGCGGCAAAGATGACGGCGTTCTTGGTCCACTGCTGGGGCCGCATGGTTTGGAGGAGGGCGAGCAACATGCGGCCGATTATATCGGATTTTAGATGAGCGTTACTTTTGGAAACGTCTGCCAGAAGTGCTAGAATACTTTGGATTGCGAGGAAACCCTATGCCTAATGCTTATAGCGATTTGGTGATTCGAATTCGCGCCTGGGATGATGCCGACGCGCATTATCCGGTTGAAGCCGCCACCGATGATGGCGCGCGCTTTGAGGGTGAACTGCGCCTTGACCGCGAAGCCTTGCTGACGCTTCAACTCGACTCGCCAGCCTACGGCCAGATGCTTTTCAATGCGCTCTTTGCTGGCGATATTCGCCGCGCGTATGACAAAGCCTCGGCCCGCGCGGAGGCCCTCAACGAGAGCCGTTTGCGCGTGCGATTGTGGATTGACGATGAGGCGGTGGAATTACACGCCTTGCCTTGGGAGCGGCTCTATCATCCCAGCCGGGCCTATGCTGTGCCGTTGACCACCTCGACTCAAACGCCGTTTTCACGCTACACCAGTTTGGAGACCGCCGAACCCGCGCCCATCACCGACAAGCCCATCAAGTTGTTGGCCGCCATCGCCAATCCCCTCCACCTGCCCGGTGGTCTCGCGCCCGCCAAGGTGGAGGTGGAAGTTGAAAGCCTGCGGCAGGCGTTGAGCGAATTTGATAAAACGAAACAGGTGCAAGTGACGCTGATGCCGGGCCGCACCGGACTATCGCCCGAACAACGCCAGCAGTTGGTGGCCGAGGGCTGGCGGATTGTGGATGGCAACACCAGCCTCGACAATCTCTTGCGCCATTTGCCCGGCCAACATGCCTTTCACTTTGTGGGGCATGGCGCGTTCAAACGGGCGGGCGACCACGGGCCGGGCCAGGCCGCGCTTTATCTTGAAAAGCCGGATGGCGCGTGGCAGGCGGTGAAGGACGACGACATTGTGGGCCGCCTCGCCGCCGTCGGTGAATTGCCGCATCTGATTTTTTTGGTGGCCTGTGAGAGCGCGGTGCGTGAGGCCAACGCCGAACATCCCTTCATCGGCTTTGGCCCCAAATTGGTGCGCGCCGGAGTCCCGGCCGTCGTGGCGATGCAAGATGTGGTGCCGGTCGAGATGGCGCGGCAACTGTCCGCCGAATTTTATCGGCGGCTGGTGGAGCATGGCGAAGTGGATCAGGCCCTCAGTCAGGCTCGGCTCGTCATCTTCAACCCCAAGCAAGTGGATTGGGCCATCCCAGTGTTGTTTATGCGGTTGAAGGAGGGTCGGTTGTTTGCGGAGCCGGAGAAAAAGAAAGACGATAAAAAAGACGGCGTGAGCATTAACATCTCCGGTGGCCGGGACGTGAATCTTGGCTCATTTGTGGGCCGGGACCGCATCGAAACCACGACTACGAATGTCTATCAGGCGGGGCCAACTGCCGCGCCGGGTAACCTTAATCTGGCTATGCTCGTCACTCAGTTTGTTCAGATTAAGCAGGCCATCAACGCTTTGCCCAACAAAGATGACGATGAGAAAGACGAAATTGACGATACCGTGAAACGCATCCAGGACGAAGTGAAAAAAGGCGAGGCCGCCAAAGCCGACAAAGTGGAACGCTGGCTCAACGCCATCGCCGACCTCTCGCCCGACATTGGCCAAATGACGGCGGCGGTTCTTGCCAACCCTGCTGTCGGCGCGAGCCGGGCCATTCAACAAGCGGCCGAGAAAATGAAGTAAAGAATGAAAAGTAAAATGTGAAGCGTAAACGCGCCATCACGCTTCACGTTTCACTCCATGCCCAAACAACGCCTTGACCAACGCCTCCACGCCCTCGGCCTGACCGAATCCCGCGAGCAGGCCCGTCGCCTGATCATGGCCGGAGAGGTGCGGGTGAATGGGCAGACGATGGATCGCCCGGCCTACGCCATCGCCGAAGAGGCCGTCATTGAACTTAAGGCCAAACCCCGCTTTGTGAGTCGTGGCGGCGAAAAACTGGAGGCGGCGCTGGCGGCCTTTGCACTCGATGTCACTGGCCTGACGTGCGCCGATGTGGGCGCGTCCACCGGCGGCTTCACCGATTGCCTCCTACAACGCGGCGCGGCCAAAGTGTACGCGGTGGATGTGGGACACGGCATTTTGGATTACCGCCTCCGCACCGACGCGCGGGTCGTCGTCATGGAAAACACCAACGCTCGTTATCTCGAACAACTGCCGGAGCCAATTCATTTCATCTCGATTGATGCGTCGTTTATTTCTTTGAAATTATTGCTTCCGGTGGCCAAAGCGTGGTTGCCCAATCTCCAATCTCGCGCCAGCGTCTCTAATCTCGTCTGTCTTATCAAACCCCAATTTGAAGCCGGCCGCCGCGACGTGGGCAAGGGTGGGGTGGTCAAAGACCCAGCCATTCATCGGCGTGTGCTGGAAGAAGTGTTGACCTTTGCCGAAACGATAGACCTGCATCCGCAGGGTTTGATTCGCTCGCCCCTCACTGGCCCGGCGGGCAATGTGGAATTTTTAGTTTGGCTCCGGCCCGATGACGCTCTAACAGTGGATCGAGACGCTTTGATAGCCGCCGTGCTTTAAACGGTACACGGATTTTCGCGGAAGAACACGGGTTTTTATTGTTTGAATCCGTGTTTTATCCGGGCGCTTCGCGGTCCGTGTGCCACAAAACCCGGTTTGTGTAATTTTGCGCTTCGCCCCACTTGACGTACAATCCCGGCACATTGCACTTCTTAGTCCTTCCGTCGTAGGAGGTTTTTATGGCGCTCAACAAAACATTTGGCATAGACGTTTCTCGCTGGCAGGAAAAGATGGACTGGCAGAAGATGAAGGCCCATGGCTTCGAGTTTGTCTTTGTGCGGGCCACCCAGGGCATTTCATTCAAAGACCCTCTGTTCGCCACCCACTGGGCCGGGGCCAAAGCCGCCGGGCTACTGCGCGGTGCCTATCATTTCTTTGAGCCGCATCAGGATGGCGTGACTCAGGCCCACTGGTTCCTGAAGACTCTCGGCGACGACTTCGGCGAACTACCGCCGGTCTTCGATTTGGAAACCAACCAGTTCCCCCTCCGGCCCAAGCCGGGCGACAAAGTGACCGTGGTGGACAATGCCAACCTCGTCAAGCGCTCGGCTGAGTGGATTAAGACGGTCGAGACCCGAGTCAACCGCCACCCCATCATGTATACCCGCGCGCGTTTTTGGAATGACTTTATGCGTGACCGGCAGGGCCAGTATCCGGCCTGGGCCAATGCCATGAAGTTGTGGACCGCTCACTATATCTTCAACGATAAAGAACCCACACTCGATGAAGTCGAGAAATTCCTGCCCTTTGTCCGCCTGCCCACTAGCTGGCCGACGTGGACCTTCTGGCAATTCACCGACGACGCCAAACGCGATGGCTTGACCAACAAAGACGGCGTGAAGAGCACCCTCGACATTAATCTCTTCAACGGCACACTGGATGAACTCAACGCCTTGGCCGCCGAAGCTATGCCGGTATCGTTCTCCACGGGCGAGCCAGCTGGCCCCGCCTTTATGCCGGATGTGACCAATCAGGAAATGATTGAAGCCTTTAGCCGGGCTTTTGGCGCTGGCTTCTGGGACATCGTGAAACAGGCCGGGCTGGAGAGTATGACTCAGGCCCGCGATGCCCAATACAGCGGCCAACCGGTGGATTACCTGCCGCTGGATGAGGTGGAAGTGGCGAAACTCAAAGTGGCCCTCAACGCATAGTCCCCTCGCCTCTCCTTTAGTTTAATCCGCATCAGCGGGAGGCGTCAGCCTCCCGCTGTTTGTTGCGCCTGGCGGTTCGCCATACACTCCACTGCTATTAAGTGATAACGAGGAACACAAATGCCAAGCCTGCCCACCGGCACCGTCACCTTCCTCTTCACCGACATCGAAGGCTCGACCAAACTTTGGGAGCAACATCCCGAGGCGATGAAGGTGGCACTGGCTAAACACGATGCCTTGTTGCGCGACGCCATTGAGTCTCACCATGGCCGTCTCATCAAAACGACCGGCGATGGCCTGCACGCCGTCTTTGCCAGCCCAATGGAGGCGATCGCTTCCGTCGTCGTTGCTCAACAGCATCTCCAAAAACCCCTGGGTCAACTCCGGCTGAACGTTCGCATGGGCCTCCATGCGGGAGAGGCCGAACAGCGCGATGGCGATTATTTTGGCGTGACCCTCAATCGGGCGGCGCGGGTGATGAGCCTCGCGCACGGCGGGCAGATCTTGTTATCCTCGGCCATCGCCGAACTGGCGCATGACCATTTGGCCGCCGGACAGGCTCTCAAGGATTTGGGTGAGCACCGGTTGAAGGGTATTGCCCGGCCCGAACATATCTTTCAGATGGTCGCCGCCGACTTGCCCGCTGACTTCCCGCCGCTCAAATCGCTAAGTGTGCTCCCCAACAACCTCCCCGTTCAACTCACCAGTTTCATTGGCCGTGAGCGTGAAAGGGTGGAGATCAAAACCCTGCTCACCTCAGCCCGTCTCGTCACACTCACAGGCTCAGGCGGCACGGGCAAGACGCGCCTTTCGATTGAAGTTGGCACAGAAGAACTCACGTCTTTCGCCAATGGTGTTTGGTTGATCGAACTTGCGCCGCTCTCCGATCCTGCACAAATCACCCCTGCTTTGGCGCAAACCTTTGGTTTGCAAGAACTGCCCTTTCGTCCGCTTGCTTCCCTGGTCATGGATTATCTGCGCGATAAAAAACTCTTGCTCATCCTCGATAACTGCGAGCATCTCATCGCCGCCTGCGCACGCCTTGCGGATGACCTCCTGCATCAATGCGCGGGACTCAAAATCCTGGCCAGCAGTCGCGAAGCCCTAGGCATCGCGGGCGAGATGGCGTATCGCACCCCTTCGCTTGCGGATTCCGAATCGACGCGCCTGTTTGTGGAACGCGCCCGCGCCGCTAACCCAAAATTTTCTCTCACCGATTCAAACGCTTCCTCCGTCGCCCAAATTTGCTCCCGTCTCGACGGCATTCCGCTGGCAATTGAATTAGCCGCGGCGCGCACGAAGTTGCTCTCCGCTGACCAGATCGCGGCGCGCCTTGATGACCTCTTCCGCCTGCTTGTGGGTGGCAGCCGCACCGCGTTGCCGCGTCAACAAACGTTGCGCGCGCTGATTGATTGGAGTTATGACCTGCTCTCAGAAAAAGAGCAACAACTTTTGCGCACTACCTCTGTTTTCGTCGGCGGCTGGACGTTGGACGCGCTCGAAGCGGTAGCTGATGACCCAAATGCTATCGAGCATCTCGAGGGACTTGTCAACAAATCCTTGGTGGTGACCGAAGAGCGCGGAAATGAAATGCGCTATTTCATGTTGGAGACGATCAGGCAATACGCAAGGGAAAAGTTATTCGACGCGAAGCAAGCTTCGGCGGCGCGGGATCGGCACTTCGTCTATTTTGATGAGTTGTCTGAAAAGATATGGGATGCCTTCCGCTCAGAAAATCTCATTGCCATGGTCAACAGGGCGAATGAGGAAGTTGAAAATTTCCGCGCCGCGCTGGAATGGGGCTTGGAAAACCATGTCGAAGAGAATGTCCGTTTAGCGGCGAACTTTTGCATTGCCTCCAGTCTGCTGGGTATCCTTGCCGAAGGGCTGACAATCGCAAACGCTGCCGTAGAACGCGCTAAAGCCCTGCCGCCTGTCAGTGGAGAGGCCGACCTGCGCCGACAAAAGTTAATCGCCAGGGCATTATTTATGCAGGGCATGGTGGGTATGGGTGTGGGAAACATGCCGCTTGTTTTGCAAGTTTTGAGGGAAGCCATCGCCATCTCACGCCTGACCGGCGATAAACAGATTTTAGGTTATAGCCTGGAAACATACTATATTGCCACACGATTCGTCCATATGCCGGATCGAGAAGAAGCCGCTCGGGAAGGGTTTCAGATATTTAGCTCGGAGATTAATGACCACTTTGGGCTGGGCATGGCCTATATAAACATGGCCAGAGTCGCCGCAGAAAAGGGGGATGAAAGCGAAAAGGAAATGTATTTTGGAAAAATCAGAGAAAAGATTCGGGAGGCGCCTGGGTCTTTTCAGGCTGGCATGTTCTTCCTCGGCATGGGTATGGGTGAAAAAGCGCGCGGCAACTATGCAACCGCGAAAAAACACTTTGAAGACGGGCTGGCAATATTCAAAGGCTTAAGCAACCTGAATTTTCAACTGTCCTTGAGGAGCGAACTTGGTCATATCGAACGGCAGGCAGGCCACCTGACTCAAGCCAGATTAATTTATCGGGAAACCATCAAGGACTGGCAGGAGATGGGCAACCGCTCCGCTGTTGCGCACCAATTGGAATGTTTTGGGTTTCTCGCCATCGCCGATGAGGAACCGCAACGCGCCATAAGACTTTTCAGCGCGGCGGAAGCCCTGCGGGATAAAGCTCAATCACCAATGGTAGATTATGAGCGCGTAGAATATGACCAATACATTGCCCGATTGCGCTCCATGCTCACTGAAACGGAGTTCAACACGCTCTGGGCGGAGGGTCAATCTATGACGATGGAGGGGGCGATCCAGTTTGCGTTGAGTAATACACAATAAGAAACCAATGACAATCATCCTTAAAACAAAAAGACTCATCCTCCGCCATCAAGTCATCGAAGACTTGGACGACCTCTGGGCGCTTTACTGCAACCCCAACATCACCCAATACATTCCCGATGCGCCCCGTTCGCGCGCCGAAGCCAAAGAGGAATTGGAATGGCATAGGCACGGACATCCTAAACATCCCGAGCTGGGACTCTGGGCCACCATTCACAAAGAGTCGGGAAAGTTCATCGGGCGCTGTGGCTTGCTCCCCTGGACGATTGAGGGACAGTATGATGTTGAAGTCGCATACACAATCGTTCAAGAATACTGGGGGCAAGGCTTGGGGACGGAGGCGGCGAAAGGTATCCTGCACTATGGTTTTGAACCGTTGCATTTGCCGCGCCTGATCTGCCTGATTGACCCCGACAATATGGCCTCCCAAAGGGTTGCCGAGAAGATGGGCATGACGCTGGAGAAAAAGGTAGATGGATATGAGGGGGACAATGTGCCGTTTTTTGTCTATTCCATAAATAAGCAGGCCGCGCTCTGACACTGGGCAGGCACTGGTGTACGCCCTGGAGGGTCGAATCACTGAGCACACCGAATGGGTGGCGCTCATTTTGATCTCAGTCTAATCAGCGCTATCAGTGATTCCGTCTTTTCGGTTATACTTGCGCCAGCGGGAGACTCTCTCTGTCTCCCGCTAACTGCGTATTCTGATGGACACCCCTCAACCCATTACCCTTTCCGAATCTATGGTTCGGGAACTATACGAACAGCAAAAATTATCGGTGGCTGAAATCGCCAACCAGCTGAACTGCAAACCAGCTTGGGTACGCCGATCTATGGCGCGGTGGGGAATAAAAATGCGGTCACGGTCAGACGCTATGCGGCTTAAGCGAGCCAATGCTCCCGACCGATTGGTTCATATTCCGCCCGAGGAACTGAAGTGTCTTTATGGGGAAGCCCGATTGAGCACAGCTCAATAAACGGATATGACATCGGCACAAACGATTCGTAATTTTACAATTGTGGGGCATATTGACCACGGCAAATCTACGCTGGCGGATCGGTTGTTGCACCTGACGGGAACCGTGCCAGACCGCGACACGACTCAACAAATCCTTGACTCGATGGATTTGGAGCGGGAAAAAGGCGTGACGATCAAGGCCTCCGCCGTGCGGATGAGTTATCGGGCGACCAATGGCGAAACTTACGAACTTAATCTCGTGGATTGCCCCGGTCACGTTGATTTCCAATACGAAGTTTCAAGAGCCTTAGCCGCCTGCGAAGGCGCGGTGCTGGTGGTGGATGCCACGCAGGGCATCGAAGCCCAAACGCTCGCCAACCTGTATCTGGCCCTCAACGCCGGACTCGAAATCATCCCCGTCATCAACAAAATTGATTTGCCCTCCGCCCGGCCGGATGAAGTGGCTCAGGAAATTGCGGCGCTCATTGGCGGCCAAGCCGAAGAGGTTTTGCAAATCTCGGCCAAAGAAGGCACCAATGTCCCAGCCCTGCTGGAAGCGATTGTGCAACAAGTGCCGCCGCCCAAAGGCTCGGTGGATGCGCCTCTGCGGGCGTTGATTTTTGACTCGCACTACGATTCCTACAAAGGCGTCATCGCCTATGTCCGTGTCACCGAGGGCCAGGTTCGCAAAGGCCAGGCCTTTAAGTTGATCGCCACGGACATCACCAGCGAGCCCATTGAGATTGGCATATTTACTCCCAAGATGATGGTGACGGATGAATTGAGCGCGGGGGAGGTGGGCTATGTGGCCACCGGTCTGAAGACCGTGCAGGAGTGCCGGGTGGGGGATACGATGACGCTGGCCGTCGGGGGCGCGACCGAAGCCTTACCCGGCTATCAAAAAGTGAAGCCGATGGTGTTCGCGGGCCTGTACCCGGTGGAGGGCGAGGACTACCAGAATCTCAAAGACGCGCTGGACAAACTGCAACTTAATGACGCCTCACTGGTGTTTGAGCCGGAGACCTCCCAGGCGCTTAATTTTGGTTTCCGGTGCGGCTTCCTCGGCCTGTTTCATATGGACATTGTCCAGGAACGGCTGGAGCGTGAGTACGATTTGAATCTCATCGCCACCGCGCCCTCGGTGGAGTACGAAGTGCATCTCACCAATGGCACCCTCAAGCGCATCGACTCGCCCGCCGACCTGCCCGACGAAACACGGGTTGAGACCATCGGCGAACCCTGGATGCGGGTGCAAATTTTTACGCCCGACACCTACTATGGCACCATCATGGATCTGGTCACGCGGCGGCGCGGAATTTTTGTGGAGCAGGAGTATCCAGCGCCCAACCGGGTCTTATTATCCTACGACATCCCCTTGGCCGAACTCATCATTGACTTCTACGACCAACTCAAATCGCGCACGCGCGGCTATGCCTCGATGGATTACCACTTTCACGGGTATCGCGAAGAAAACCTGATGAAGATGGAGATTCTGGTGAACGATGCGCCGGTGGATGCGTTGGCGATGATTGTTCACAAAGAAGAAGCGTATAGCAAAGGGCAGGCGCTGGTGTCCAAACTCAAGAGCCTCATCCCCAGCCAGCAGTTTGCCATTCCGATTCAGGCCGCCGGCGGCGGGCGCATCATCTCGCGCGCCACCGTGCGCGCGCTAAAAAAGGACGTCCTCGCAAAATGCTACGGGGGTGATGTCAGCCGGAAGAAAAAACTTTTAGAGAAACAGAAGAAAGGCAAACGCCGGATGAAGATGGTGGGCGCGGTGGAGATTCCGCAGGAGGCGTTTATGGCGGTGTTGCGGTTGGGTGAGGAATGAGCGGTCCTGAAAATGTCCTCATCATCGGCGGCGGCCCCGCCGGTCTCACCGCCGCCGTTGAACTGTGTCGGCGCAACGTGCCGGTGACGGTGCTGGAGAAAGACAAACTCGTGGGCGGTATCGCCCGCACCGAGAGTTACAACGGCTATCACTTCGACATCGGCGGCCACCGCTTCTTCACCAAGATCGGCGAGGTAGAAAAATTTTGGAAAGACATCCTTGGGCCTGACTTTATCACCCGCCCGCGCATCTCGCGCATTTTCTACGAAGGCAAATTTTTCGATTACCCGCTCAAGGCCTTCAATGCCCTCGCCAACCTCGGCATCGTCACCAGCATTGAGGTGGTGTTGAGTTATCTGCAATCCCAACTCGTCCCCTATCCCCGCGAAGACACGTTTGAAGAGTGGGTGTCCAATCGCTTCGGCAAAAAACTTTACAACATTTTTTTCAAGACTTACACCGAAAAAGTGTGGGGCATTCCCTGTTCGGAGATTCGGGCCGAGTGGGCGGCGCAACGCATCAAGGGCCTAAATTTGCCGGTGGCGGTGTGGAACGCCATCTTTGGGCCGGTGGGCGGCAAGGGCGCCATCAAGACTCTGATTGAACAATTTGAATACCCACGTCTGGGGCCGGGCATGATGTGGGCCAAAGCCGCCGAGGTGGTGACGGCGCGCGGTCATGCGGTGTTGATGGAAACCGATGCTGTGAAATTGAAACATGCTAATGGTCGCGTGACCGAAGTGATCGCTCAAAACCATACTGGCACGCACGCCCAGCGCCTCACCGGCGCGCACGTCATCTCCTCCATGCCCATCGCCGAATTGATTGAAAAACTTGACCCGCCCCCGCCGCCCGAGGTGCTGGCCGCCGCGCGCGGCCTCGCTTACCGTGACTTCCTCACGGTGGTGCTGATTGTCAAACAAGCCCACCTCTTCCATGATAACTGGATTTACATCCACTCGCCCGAAGTGAGGGTGGGCCGGATTCAGAACTTCAAAAATTGGAGTCCCGAAATGGTGCCCGACCCGGGCATGACCTCGCTGGGCCTGGAATACTTCTGCACCGAGGGCGACGACCTGTGGCGTATGACCGATGGAGACTTGATTGAGTTGGGCAAACACGAGATGGCGCAGATTGGCCTGGTGCGGGCCAAAGATGTGGTGGATGGAACCGTGGTGCGTCAACTCAAAGCCTATCCCGTTTACAACGCCACTTATGCGGGCTATTTGCAAACCATCAAAGACTACCTCGCCACCTTTAGCAACCTGCAAACGGTGGGCCGCAATGGTCTGCACAAATACAACAATCAAGACCACTCGATGTTGACGGCTATGCTCGCCGTTCGCAATGTGCTGGGCGAGGTGCACGATTTGTGGGATGTGAACACCGAGCGCTCCTATCACGAAGAGATACGGGTGCCACTGCACGATGCGTTGTCGGCGGATGAGGCCGGTAGCGAGTCGTAAAACAAAATGCTTCGTGCTGAATAGTCACTCTATTCGCGCATTGCGGATGCGGGGTAATCCGAAAGATACTAAAGCGGTAATGAGCAAAATAACACCTGCTATCACATAAGAGGCTCTTGCGCTCCAATGGTCGGCGATTAGGCCTGACAGCCCGATTGAGACTGTGCTGGCAACACTGCTACCCATGATTATGCTGGCCCACACTCGGCCACGATGTGAATCGGGGGTGTTAACATCCACCAGGGCTGAGATGGGGACATGAATCATTGAAAGTGACCACCCAATGGCGAAGCGATATACCAGTGCCAAGGGTATAGAAGACGTAAGGCCGAAGAGGATACAAAATAGGCCCCAAATTGAATTGGCCAGAAAGTAGCTCAACCCCGCATGTTTTTTGAACCACTTGTTATAACGGCCCACAAAAAAAGCGCCCAGAAAACCGCCAACCAGCGATACACTCGCCAAATATCCATAGAGTTGGGGCCCGCCTTTTAGAACCTTCTCCGCAAAAACAACGTGAACCGGCCAGGTAAAAGCCGCTCCAAAATCGCCAAGCGTAAACAAAAGAAATAGGCTAGCTAAAACCATGCTTTCGCGAATCAAACGCCATCCTTCCAAAACATCACCCAAGAGAGTCGCAATGGTGAGTGATTTCTGGCTGGGAGCTGTCGCTTGCGGAATCTGTGCTAAGAATATCGTCAAGGCAGATATAAAGAAACTCAGCGCATTGATTACGATGCCCCACTCCACGCTAAACGCTACGATGAGGAGGCCGCTTAATGCGCTTCCCAAAGCCTGTAGCAAGCGGGCGGTGCTTATCGTTAGCGAACGGCCTGTGACCAGGGCTTCCCTATCTAAAACACCTGGGATAACAGCTTGATAGGTCGGGAAAAAAAAACTTGATATTGATGTAAGAAAGAAATTGGTAATGTAGATATACCAGATACTAAAGGGAGTAAGCCCTAAGGCAATAGCTAAGGCTAAGACCAATCCGCCGCGTAAAAGGTCGCTACCTAACATCAGCCGACGACGGTTCCATCGGTCAGCCAGGACTCCCGCGATTGAACTGAAAACCACATCACTAATTACGGTCACTAGCAGGTTTCCACCCACTTGAAGAGCTGAACCAGTCTTTTCTAAAATGAGCCAATTGATCGAGAACATAAACATAATATCCCCAACCAATGAAATAGACTGGCCCATCCACAGAAGGGCAAAGTTGCGATTTCGCAAAACATCCAGATAAGTAACCGTTTTCGAATCGGGGGAGGCTGAGGTAATCACTGATATTTCTCCACAATCAAACCCGCCGCTAGCAGGCGATCAATAAAATCGTTGACATCTTGAGAAATAGCCGCTGGTGTTAGCTCGAATTGTGTAGCCAGAGAGGAAATGAGCAAGTCGAGCGTCTTTTGCCCGTCAAGCAAATTCCAAATTGAACATCCGGTAGCATTGAGGATAACCACACGCTCGGTCCCGAGTTTTGTTATAGCCAGACCCGTTTCCAGCTTTTCTGCCATTACCTCTGGGCTAATCACAAATATCGCCTTTCCGAGGGTCATGTGACCATCCTTTCATTGTTGTCGTAGTGTGTCCTCTTGGAACGCCGAAATGCCTGACAGCAATGATAGGGCATACATATAAGATAAAATCTGATGCAGGGTTACAATTGCCCACTGCGCCAGAGTTCGTCTGAACCGAGAAGCTTCATCGGTGTATTCCCACCATTTAGCCGACAACTTCGCCAACAATGTTCCCAGGAGGGAGTATGGCCAGGATGTAAATCGAACGACTTTTGTTCCAGGCTTACCCCATCGGATTGCAATAATTCGCCCAAGAAGGGCTTCTTGTGGGACCCAACCGCCCCCGAAATTGCCATCAATCAGACGGTCAGTCGTTTGAAAGATTTGGTGTTCACCATTGATTAGTCGTAAACGGCATATGCGATGAACCACCGGGAGTTCAAGGTGCGGCGAAGAAAAAAGGATTAACTCACCCGGATGGGGATTTGAGGATGCGCCCCACTCAACCAGTAGAAACACATTTCCGGAGATTGAGGGAGACATACTCTGTGTATCAATTAGACGAATCCAAGAACATATTCCTTTAGCGCCCCATACATTTCGTATGATAGATCGCAGTTTGGTCTTGTCATGTGGGCTAAGCGCGTTTTGAAGAGCCATCTTAACCTTAGAAAGCCACGGGGATAGTCTTGTAAAGGATATCTCTGACTTGCAAAGCGAAGTGTTCACACAATTGTCAACTGGACTTCGCTTTATCACTCACTAACCGTAATCTTGGTTACCTGGGCCTCCCGGTTTCTGGGCAGCGCACGCAATGCTCAGATCAGCTAACTCAATTGCTTCTTCCAGTGTGAGTTCGATCATCTTTGGAGGGGTCCATTGACTGTTCATGTTAATTCTCCTTGGTTGGGTGATAAACGGGTCTGATATCCCCGTGGCTTCCAAGTTCAAGGTGTGTTGCCTTGTTAGACGGAACGGAGGCTTCATGCTCTTCTCGCGGCAGACACGATAAAAACGGGCGTATTTTTCCTGGCGAATTGTGTAGCGCCTGAGATAGCTCTTCAATACAAATTTGAACTTCTATCGAGACATCCAGATATTCCAGCATTTTTTGCTCAATCCAGTCCTTCTTCACAATGGGTTGAATTGGGTAAGTGCTGTAACACTTCAGCGTAAAATTGCTGTGGTCGTTCTGAATGAGTGTTAGCGGACAGCCAACAGAGGCTTGCAAATTATCAACCAGTGGCATTGCATTTAGAATGCGCCCATTAGGCAACTTGATTTGGTCTACCACTCGCCCGTTAATTTTTGCAATCAGAGTTGGCAACGCGCGACCACAATCGCATGTACTGGTAGCTACGGTGGCGACATCGCCAAGACGATAACGAATTACAGGGGCCACATAATTGCACAAATCTGTCACCACAATTTCACCCTCCTGCCCAGGCTCAACTCGTCTGCCAGTTGAATCTACAACCTCAACAATCACATAATCTGAGTTCGTGTGAAAGCCATTGTAATTGCGGCATTGAAAGGCAATCAACGTTGACAATTCGCTGGAGCAGTAGACATCTACTACTCTAACACCGGTTTCACTTTCAATTCGGCGCCGAGTAGCCGTATCCAAACGTTCAGCAACGTTGACAAAAACTTTGGGGGGCCGAATGCGTTTGGCTGAGTAAACAAGTTTAGCGACGGCTTCCAGCTGTTGGGGCGAGCCAATGACCACATCTGGCTTGACCTGCGTAATCAATGTTGGCGACTCAACCAGATCCCAGAGGATAATCCAGAAGCGGCGCGTCCAGTGCTCATTTGGGAAAGCGCGATTACGGATTCGGTCCCGAGTGGTTGAATAGAGAAAAAGTACCGTGCTACCTGGTGAGACCCCATGTTCGGCAAAGTACCTGCACACCGTTACATTATTATAGATTTGGGCAGAGACATCTTTGAGGGCTAGTCGAGGAGTTCCAGTGCTTCCTGAGGTATGAAGCAGGCTTGTCTTGGAGCTTTTCTGACTGAGCAATTTGTGGATGGGTTGCTCTCGAAAGTCACTCTTTGAGACAAGCGGCAGATGGGATAAATCATTTATCGTGGCGATTTGGTCAACATTTACCCCTGACCGTTTCCACAGCGCTTGATAGAAAGGCACGGCCTCGTAAGCATGAGTTATGATGCGTTGTAATCTGCTGTCAGTTGTTGACTCTAGCTTGGCCTGGCTATATTCACGCTCTTT
>Ga0247727_10008079_pt1 | contig 19692 bp, 20 predicted proteins | sample WisWelCaveWW1625_FD_202498 | JGI IMG/M metagenome (GOLD analysis project Ga0247727, IMG submission 202498) | Biofilm microbial communities from Wishing Well Cave, Virginia, United States - WW16-25 | ecosystem: Environmental > Aquatic > Deep subsurface > Groundwater > Cave microbial mat | place... | reverse complement strand
CTTATCCACATATTCACAGAATTAACAAAGAAAGAAAAAGTAGCAAAAAGAAAGAAAGGCTACGACTATGTCTACTTTTTCTGTTCCCAACGTACACTTTTAAAAGTTACGTAACATGAATTTTTGTTGGTCGGTCGGGATCGAGGTATTTCTCTGGGCCCTCACCGATTACTTATTCATGTTCTGCAAGAATTCCGAATTATTCTTAAACCGTCCAAGCTTATCGACCAACAACTCCATCGACTCCGCGGCATTAAGGTCGTTGATGGCCTTGCGCAACAACCAGATGCGCTGCAGTTCGTCTTCCTTGACCAGAAGCTCTTCGTGGCGGGTATTGGAGCGTTTGATGTCGATGGCCGGATAGATTCTCCTTTGGAACAGAGAACGGTCCAACTGTAATTCCATGTTCCCCGTCCCTTTAAATTCCTCAAAGATGACTTCATCCATGCGGCTGCCCGTATCCACAAGCGCGGTGGCGATGATCGTGAGGCTTCCACCCTCTTCAACGGCGCGCGCGGCCCCAAAAAAGCGTTTGGGTTTATGGAGCGCGTTGGAATCCACACCGCCGGAAAGGATTTTTCCGCTATGCGGCTCAACGGTATTGTACGCCCGCGCCAGACGCGTGATACTGTCGAGCAAAATCACCACGTCCCGTTTATGCTCCACGAGCCGCTTGGCCTTTTCCAGGACAACCTCAGCGACCTGAACGTGCCGTTCAGCCGGCTCGTCAAAGGTGGAAGAAACCACTTCGCCTTTGACGCTGCGTTGCATATCCGTCACCTCTTCCGGACGCTCATCAATGAGCAGGACCATCAAAATCACATCCGGCAGGTTGGTGGTAATGGCGTTGGCGATTTTCTGTAAAAGAACCGTCTTTCCGCTGTACGGAGGAGCGACGATTAAGCCCCGCTGGCCCCGGCCGATAGGGGTCAACAGATCCATGATACGTGTGGAGATTTCTTCACGCTTGGTCTCAAGAGCGATACGGTCCCGCGGATAGAGCGGCGTGAGGTTGTCAAAAAGGATTTTCTCTTTGGCGTCCTCGGGATTTTCAAAATTCACCGCTTCGACCTTTAAAAGGGCAAAATATTTCTCCCCTTCCTTAGGCGGGCGGATATTGCCGCTCACGGTATCTCCCGTGCGCAGGTTAAAACGACGAATCTGCGACGGAGAGACGTAAATGTCATCGGGGCAAGGCAGGTAATTGTAATTGACACTGCGCAGGAAACCGAAACCTTCCTGAAGAATTTCCAAAGTCCCCTCGCCGAACATCAACCCTTCTTTTTCCGCCTTGGCCTGCAGAATCTTAAAAATCAGATCCTGTTTTTTGATCCCGACCAGACCGTTGATATTCAAATCCCGGGCGATTTTGTTGAGCTCGGAGACCTTCTTATCTTTCAGCTTGGAAATATCCAGCTGCTCGCCGCCTTTGGCGACGCTTATTTCTTCTTCATTCTCCTGATTTTGTTGCTTCGATTCTTTTTCGACAGTTTTTCCCATACTTTTTTCACCTGTTTTTGAGTTTCTGTTGTTGTTGTACGATTGTCTATGATGATATCCGCGCGTTGTATTTTCTCCTGAATGGGCATCTGCGCGCGGATTCTTTTGAGCGCTTCTGCCCGCGAGAGGTTAAGCCGGTTGACGGCACGTTTAAGCTGTAGCGCCAGGCTGGCCTGGACCACAACGACGTAATCAACCGATTCGTCCAATCCCGCCTCAATCAGAAGCGGGGCATCGATGATGACGATGCTATCACTTTTTTTCTTATAGAAAGCGGCCAGCCGTCGTTTTATCTCTTGGATGACCGCGGGATGAATGATTTGACAAAGCTTTTTTAATTTTCTGTCATTGTCAAAAACGATTTGCCCTAACTTTTCTCGATCAATCTTTCCTCCTTTCATAATATTTTTGCCAAAATATTTAATAACCGGTTTAAAAGAAGCCCCCGAGGGGGATAAAAGCGCGTGCGTCAACTGATCAGCGTCAATAACCTTCGCCCCCAGCTTCGCAAACATACGCGCCACGGTGCTCTTCCCCGTCGCCAAACTTCCTGTTAATCCCAGAATCAACATAAAAAACCTCAACAATATTTTTGGATTACCCCGATTGTAAGCATTCCTTATAAAGGTGTTGATATTCTTTCGCCGCCTTTTCCCAGGAGAAATTACAACTAAAAGCATTCTTGATGATACGTTTGAAATCCTTCTTCTGTCGGTAAATCTTCAGGGCCGTTTCGAGGCTTTTCATAAAGTCTTTTCTCTCATACCTGGTAAAAATAAACCCGTTCCCCTGGCTGTCAGCGGGATTAAAAGGGACAATCGTGTCCGCCAGTCCGCCGGTTTTAAAAACCACCGGAATTGTCCCGTAGCAGAGGCTAATCATTTGACTTAGGCCGCAGGGTTCATAATGCGACGGCATCAAAAAAATATCGCTGCCGGCGTAAATCCTGTGCGCCCGGGATTCATCAAAGGCGAGGTGGATAGAAATTTTATCGGGATAGCGGCGCGAGAGATTTCTTAAAATGTCCTGATACTTTTTTTCCCCTTCGCCTAAAAGGACCAACTGACAGTTTTCTTTAATCAGGTCATCGATGACTTGCACCAGAAGGTCGATTCCCTTCTGCGCAGAAAGGCGGGCGACAAATCCCAGAAGCGGGATATCGGCATCGACGGTAAAGCCGCATTCTTTTTGCAAACTCTGCTTATTGATCGCCTTGTCATTCACGGTCTTGGCACAATACGGCTGCGTGATATACGGGTCGGTCTCAGGGTTCCAGCGGTTGTAATCGATGCCATTTAAGACCCCGTGAATATGCCGTCCGCGTTTATGCAACACGCCCTCGAGCCCGCAGCCGAATTCCTTGGTCTGTATTTCCTTGGCATAACGGGGGCTGACGGTCGTCACCATGTCGCTCAACAAAATTCCCGCCTTCAACAAATTGACCTTGCCATAAAACTCAAAACCATCCATGCCAAAATAAGTTTCAGGCAGACCCAGCTTGAAATACTCAGACTTATGAAAAATGCCTTGATATGCCAGGTTGTGAATCGTTAAAAATGATTTTATATGACGGTAAAACGAATCGTCGTGCAATATCGTTTTCAAATAAACGGGGATAAGCGCCGTCTGCCAGTCATGACAGTGGATCACGTCTGGTTTCAAGTTAAGTTGCTTCATAAGCTCCAACGACTCACGGCAAAAAAAATGAAATCTCTCCAGGTTATCGGAATAATCCCCCGCCGGTTCACTGTATAATCCATCACGCTCAAAAAACGCGCGGTTTTCGACTAAATACACGTCGACCGTTCCGCCGAGTTTGGTCTTAGAAACTGCGTTATTTATTTTTTCGATGGGAAAGTTCTTGCGCTTGATGTTCTTGTAATGCGGCATCATGACGGCCACGTGAACCCCCACCTTCTCTAAGGCCGGCGGAAGTGAACCGCAGACATCCGCGAGTCCGCCGGTAGCGGCAAAAGGGAATACTTCCGATGAACAGAATAAAACGTTCATACCTTTTCCATCTCCAACCAATTGCCCCCAACCTTGATACTGACCTTGACGGGAACAGAGAGTTCTAGTGTATTTTCCATTTTGTCTCTAACTAATTCGATGACGGCCGCCTTCTCTTTTTTGAGGACGTCAAAAACCAGTTCATCATGGACGCTGATAATCATCCGCGACTGTAAATTACGTTTCTCTAATTCCCTTTGAATGTTAATCATGGCCACCTTTATCAGATCAGCCGCCGTCCCTTGAATCGGGGTATTCACGGCCTGGCGTTGGGCAAACTGGCGGACGGCCATATTTGAACTTTTAATCTCCGGCAGATAGCGGCGGCGATTTAAAATCGTCAAAACATAGCCCATCTCTTCGGCCCTTTTAATCTGTTCGTCGATAAAACTTTTTACCTGGGCGTAGCGTAAAAAATAACGGTCGATAAAATCCTGCGCCTGGGTCTGCGAAATTCCCAGGTCTTTGGAAAGCCCGAAGGCGCTCATCCCATAAATGACCCCGAAATTCACCCGTTTGGCCGTGTCGCGCATCGGGGGAGTCACGGCCTTGGCCTGAACATCAAAAATAAGGGTCGCTGTAAAATTATGGATGTCTTCGCCGTTTTGGAAGGCTTTGGTTAAATTTTCATCTCCGGACAGATGCGCCAGGATGCGTAGTTCAATCTGAGAATAATCGGCGGAGATGAGGACGTGATCTTTATCACGGGCAATAAAGGCCTTGCGGATCTGGCGTCCCAGTTCCGTGCGGATCGGGATATTCTGCAGATTTGGGTTATTCGAACTAAGCCGCCCGGTCTCTGTCCCGGTTTGATTGAAATACGCGTGGAGACGATGAGTTTGAGGATTAGCCAGTTTGGGGAGCACATCAAAATAGGTCGACTTTAATTTCATGAGCTGGCGGTACTCTAAAAGCAAGGCCGGGAGCCGATGGTCCTGAGATAATTTCACCAGAACCTCTTCGTTCGTGGAAAATCCGGTTTTTATCTTTTTGACAACGGGAAGTTTTAATCGTTCAAATAAAATTTGGCTGAGTTGTTTAGGGGAATTGATGTTAAACTCCGTTCCGGCTAACCCGTAAATCTCTCCCATCATGGTCTCCATCCTCTTGTGCGCCTCAAGCGAAAGATCTTCCAGCAGCCTTTTATTGAGGTGCACCCCATCGGTTTCCATGCGAAACAGGACATACGACAACGGAATTTCAATTTCCGTGAATAACTTAAACAACGACTTTTCCTGCAATTCCTTTTGAAATAACGAAAACAGAGAAAAAACCAATCCGGCCCGGGCCTCAAGCGAGGTATTAGCCGTCAGAGAGGTTTTAAGATGTTCCCAAGCCAACGCCTCCAGGTCATAATGCCCCTGCGCGGGGGAAAGTAAATAACCGGCCAGCATCACATCAAATACTTCCCCCCTAACCATAATCCCACGACTTAACAGAACCTTGCGCGCTTCCTTGATATCATGGGTGATTTTGCTGATACGTTCATCCTCAAAGACTTCTTTAAAGGAAGCCCATTCATTGTTCGCGATGGTGCAGACCTCGTCTTTTTTAAGACAAACCGCCAGGTTCGCGAACAGGTCATGCTCGCCGCTAGCCTGCCCCAGCAAAAATGTCATCTGGCCTTTTTTCTTAATACTATTAACCAACTCTGCAATTTCTTTCTGTGTATTGACGGTTTTAATTTTTGCGGCGGGAAGCTCATCAGTCTGCCCAGAAAACTCATCAGCGAATTTCTTAAATTCCATTTTTTTAAAAAGTTCAAACAGTTTCCGGCCGTCAGGTTCGCCGACCTTCATCTGTTTAAGTTCAAATGGCAAGGGAACGTTTGTGTCCAGCATGGCCAACGCTTTACTAAAAATCGCCTGCTCCTTCTGTTGTTCGATCTTTGCGCGCGTCTTGTCCGAACTGATTTTATCGCTATTAGCCAAAATCTGTTCCAGGCTGCCGAATTCCTTTAAAAGGCTCTTCGCCGTCACCTCGCCTATCCCCATAACACCGGGGATGTTATCGGTCGCATCCCCCGCCAGCCCTATATAATCCACGATCCGGTTGGGCTCGAATCCAAAATTAAGTTTGGCCTCTGTATAGCCGATGATTTCGTTTTTGCGCGCGTGAAAGACCGTAACGTGCTTGTCCAGTAATTGCATCATATCTTTGTCTTCGCTCACGATCACGACCTCAACGTCCCCGGCTATCTTTTTGGTAATCGTCGCGATCACATCGTCCGCCTCATAACCTTCCAGTTCAAAAATCGGCAGGCGGTAAGCCGCCACGATGTCTTTAATGAGCGGGATCTGACTGATCAGTTCATCCGGCATGACCGGACGGTGGATTTTATACTCGGCGAATTTCTCCTGACGAAACGTTTTTTTCCCGACGTCAAAACACACGGCCAGATATTGCGGCTTATGCTCGCGCAGAATCTTCCGCAAAGTATTCACAAAACCGTACACCGCGTTGGTTGGCTGACCGTAACTCGTCGAAAGCCCCCGGATGGCAAAAAAAGCCCGATAACACAGCGCGTGCGCATCGATTAAAAACAACTTATGAGGCCGGGGCATAAGTTAAATGAGAGATATGAAAAATTTCATCTTGAAGTACGAGACGTCCAGAACATCTGGGTTAAGCGATCATAGAATTCGGAAGAACAAGTAGTAAATTTAAAAGGGGTCGTTGGAAATCGGAGCTGGTTCTTTTGGGATAGTGGCGAGTGCACGACGTAATTCCATCTCGGCGGACGCTGTGTCACCGGTCTCTAACAACTGCATGGCCATATCCGCATGCCCTTTAGCTTCCTCCTTGGTCATAAGCATGCGCACTTTATTTCTCGCTGCAATATACGTGGGGTTATCGGGCGTAAGGCTGAGCGCCAGGTTATATTCTTCCAAGGCCTCCCGATAACGTTTCTGGGCTTGCCACGTTTGGCCTTTTTTAAAATGCTCTTTAGAAATAAAAACGCGTCGATAAAAAGCGGCACGGGCTTTCTTGGTCATTTCACGATTTAAGTCAATCGCTTCCTGCTCAATAAGCCATTTCTTTAATCCAGGTATTTTTTGTCCTAAAACCGATAATTCCTCTTTCGCCCTGTCTGTCCAGGGATCAGCGGGGTTCCCCATCTCAATACGCTTTTTGAAGTAAAAAGCGGCCTGGTTATAATCGCCGCGCTTTTTATAAAGATACGCCAGGTTGGAATACACCGGCAGATATTGACTATCGATCTTAAGGGACTGCTGATAATTGGACAGGGCCTTATCCGCTACTCCCAATTGTTCATAAATGACGCCGATGTCGTTGTAAACGGCGGCATCTTTGGTCCCCAGTTCCGCCGCCTTGACATACCACGATAGGGCCTTATCCAAATCACCGTTCTTCTGGGCTTCAAATCCCTTTAAGCGGTATTCCTCCGCCGTCTTTTCTTTAACACTGACAGCGGCGGAAACGACTGAGGGAAAAGTGATGAACACAGAGAAGAAAAAAAGAAGCGTTCTGAACTTTAGGGCGGTAATCTTTAACTCCTTCTGGCGGTAAGAATAATATATAAAAACACCGCGCGCAACATTTTTTTTGATTCTTTCGTAATATCTCCCGTCGTTTAATGGCCCTGGGTTGCCGGCTGGTTCTCCACGATCTGACAATAATCTGCATTCAGTATCAGGGTCACATCAAAGATAGGGATAGTCAAATGACGCGCAGGGGCTATATAAGAAGTTGTTTGGCCAAGAATGTTGAGTCCCACAACCCGGCCCTGTTCCGGCACATGGGTTGTCTGGAACTCGTACGCGTCACATTCTGGAGAGGAAAAAAGTTCACAGACATCGTCCACCGCAAAAATATTTTCCAGGTTCGTCTTTAGCTGATCGTTGACCGCAATCGCCCGCCCCAACGTCAATGGTCCGTTTTGAAGTAAACGAAAATCGGATTTCGGCTGCGTAAAAATGACCGCCTGGGCGGCTAAAACTTTTCCCGAAGGCAGGCGGACCGCCTTGGCCTCCACGTCCCCGAGGATTTCCTTGATGGACGTCCCGGGAATAAGATGGACTCCCTTGCCCTCGAGAAGTTTACCTATAGCTTGGGCTTGTTCCGAAGAAAGAGTCTGAGGACAAATTTGATGATCGGGAACAACCCAAATGACTTCCCTTTGGCGCTTTTTAAACGCGCACACCAACAACAAGGACGACAAATCACTACCTTCCACCGCCACTGTTTCAATGATGGGCAACAAATCCCCGATGGCTTTAATATCCCCCCAGGAACGGAATCCAAAAACATTCGTCTTTTGAATTCCTTTAATATCCGGGAAACGCGCGATCTGCACATCCGTAATGACTAAAACATCAAACTCGATATTTTCTTTCTCCTCGGTCATCAGCCGGTTCTTTTTAAAATCAATCCGGGCGATTTTCTTGTCAAAAAGCAATTGAACGTTATTTTTCTTATAAAAATCGGCCGGCTGAGCCAGGACGTCGAATTCTTTCAATTCTTTGGCCAGATAAGGGACAAAAAGATTTCGCCGGCAGGGCCAGTCCTGATTTTTAGAGACAATCGTCAGACGACTTTCCTGATCGCCTCTACGGATTTCTTCGATGGCCTTAACGGCGGCTAATGAATTTCCCAAAAAGACAATTTTCTTCATGCGATTTTACTCGTTAGTTGTGATTTAAACGCCTGTACACCGTTTTTCATCAGCATCGTGACTGTCACCGGCCCGACGCCACCGGGCACGGGTGTAATAAAAGAAGCGCGCTTTCGGGCCGATTCAAACTCGACATCACCGGTAATCCTCGAACCGCTTTTGTTGATTCCGACATCCACGACGATGGCGCCTTTTTTAATCCATTCTCCTTTAATCAGGCCGGCCTTACCTACCGCGACCACGAGAATATCGGCGCGTCCGACGTGTTCAATAAGTTTTCCGGCCTGGCTGGTGCCGATGTGGCAGACGATCACCGTGGCCAGTTCTCTGAGTAAAAGTAGCGCTAAAGGTTTGCCCACGATATCGCTGTGGCCGACCACCACCACTTCTTTTCCCTTAAGATCAACCTTGGTTGACTTGATATGTTCCATCACCGCCGCCGGGGTACAGGGGATCAAATGCGTTTCCCCAAGAAGCATCTTGCCGATATTGGTGACGTTAATCCCTTCTAAATCTTTACGGATATCGACGTAATTGGCGACCAAGCGATAGTTAATATGTTCGGGGACGGGTTTGTGGATCATGAGCCCATGGATGTTTTTGTCACGGTTGAGAGTTTCGATATGCTCAATAAGCTTTGCCTGGCTTAATCGTTCCTCGACATTGATAAGCCGGTAATCGATCCCGATCTGCTCGGCGACTTTTTTCTGGGAATTCGCGTACGCGCAGGAACCGACATCCTGGCCCATCATGAGGTTGACTAAAACCGGGACGCAACCGGTATTTTTTTTAAGTTCCTGGACTTCCCGTTTTAATTGTTCCCTGATCTGGCCGGCGAGAATTTTTCCGTCTAAAAGAAGCGCGCTCATTGATTAACTTCCACGTTAAACATCGCGGACTGAAAAGCGGCTTGTAAGAATTCAATGGCTACCTTTACGTCACTTAAAAGATACGGGTTGCCGAACTTGACTAAATCGGGAGTTAACCCGACGGCCTGATAACATAAACGGGAAACTTTCAGCGGGATTTCGCGGGCCTTTTTTAATGCTTTTTGCCGCGTCATTAAATCCGCTTTCCTTGTTTTAACGACATTCAAATAGGCCTGGGCATCTAAATCGACCAACTCAAATAAACCGGCGCGCAGCCGTTCACTTTTTATTAACAACGCTTTAATTTTTTTCTCAGCCTGTTTCGATTTCCCCTTACCGATAGAATAATTGGCCACCATGGAAATAAGTCCCGCGCCCAAAGCGCCAACGAGCGCCGCGGCCGACCCTCCGCCGGGGGCGGGTTGCCGGGAAGCCAATTGATCCAGATACTTTTTTAGGGGTTGGTTTTTGAATAATTTCATCGGGTGTGATAATTATGACAGCGGTATGATAGCGTAAAGGCAAAACTATTTCAAACAGTTTGGATTTTTTATTCTTAGACGTTTCAAAAAACATCTGGCTTTACTAACTTGAGTTTGGCACTTTTTCGGGCTTTGGGGGGTGTATTTTGGGATAGTTCTCGTCGATACGGTCCTTTTGTGGTATCGAAAACCTGTGTTTGTGGCTTACAAGACTTTGTCGATGGGAAGTCACAAAATTTGCCAAACTCAAGTTTACTAAGTTCACGAATAAAATCATTGCGCTTCAAACCTTCTCGGAATTGATTGAATGACCATCAATTTTTTATGCGGTTTTAATATGAACATCTGCGGGTATATGACTAATAATCAAATCCTTAAGATCCATCTTCTTACTGGCATTGTCGATATCTATTCCTACTAATGTGCCTTCACTATCATAATCCAGAACAACGCCTGGAGATATTTCCCGGCTTTCCGAACTCGTCTTCGAGGATAAATCGATATACAACGAATCGGTTTCAGGGTAGTAATTCAATTTCATCGTTTGAGCCTCCTATCTGGGAAAGCGTTGTGAATGGTTCGCTTATTTTCAAGAGTGACAACCCTCAAGATTTTCCCGGGGACTTCATCAATTTTCCCCCAGAATCGAAATCGGTTGTCCTCTTGCCTTTCAACTTTCAAAGGATTTTCAACAACTCGAATACACCACTCTTTCTTCAGATACGGTCTCTTCCGCAACACTTCATTCTCAAAATAAGTTGTAAATTGATACATTGGGCTAAATTAGAGAAAGGATTAATAATCAATTGGTGCCCAAAGCATATCATATTTATCAAGAAAGCAAATTGATTTTTCTAATTCTCTGCCAGGAAACTTCCTCTCGACATTTTTGTTTTGATTCGCCGGAATTGTGGACGGATTCGTCCTGACAATCGTCTATTTCGCTGGGATCCAGCCCCAACCATAACGGCAAACTGCCCACCGGGGCCATGTTCAAAATCACCGGATAAAGACCGGGGATGTCGAACTTTTCGAGCTGGGCGGGGTCGGTTGGTAAATTGCATTGCGTTTCGTCACCTTTGGTTTGAAGGTCGAGGTTGGAGGGATTTAAGTCGATCCCGCCTTTGTCCATTTTTGACCCGACTGATAAGGAAGTGTTGTTTTGTCTTTCACCAAGGATTAAGCGCTTATCATCAAATAAAGCACCTAAACCGCCGAAACTTTTCCCTAACCTTATATTGGGAGGTAGTCCAAGATCAAAATACTGATCATTTAATAATTTACGAGTAAATGGATCAATGGCTTTGAATAAAATAAGCCAATTATTCTTTCCGCTTTTTTCCAAACGATTTAAGAACGACATCCCTAACGAATATTCATCTTAGGACTTACGCAATTGGTAAAAAACAGTTAAAAGTAAAGGCATTTGAAGTTTGGCATGGGATAATCTCCGTGAAGTTTAAATTTCAGGAGGTTAGCCATGAGACAATCCAAATGCTCGTTAAAATTGTACAGTAATTTTCTTATAGCGAATCATAATCGTTATTCTGGTGTCGAGCTGTCAAAAGTTGTTGAAGATATTTCTCACGACACCGTATCACGATGGTTGTACTGATCAGAGTTTAATGCTACACAGTTGTGGCAACACCCCTTACCATTCCTGACTGACGCGCTTTTCGTGTTCATTGTTTCCTTCGAAACTGGCTGGAAATTCACAATAATTCCTTTAGTATTCTTATTGTTAGATGAAACACCTGAATTATAGCATACGAAGGACGGGGCGTTTGGTGGGCTTAAAAGAGCAAAAGAAAACGGTTGCCTGAAAAAAATTTAACTTGCTTAATTCCCTGTGGTCTTGCCACAGGGTTACCACTTCTAAGTCTTATCAAGGATTCTATGGAATACCCTGTGCTCTTGGCACAGGGATATTTATTGGCCTAATAGTTATAATCTCCCACCAGATCAAAGGCGTTTTGTAAGACTTCAATCTCGGGAAGACCCGTGGAACTATCTTCAACCGAAACGATATCAAACCGCGCGGGAACGCCCAGGGAATTCTTACTTTTGAGATAAAAAATCGCCATCCGGGAAAGTTTTCGTTGCTTGTAAGGTGTAACGGCCTCGAGAGGACTGCCCTGCTCCTGGGAAGCCCGCGTCTTTACCTCAATAAAACAAATGGCTTTTTGATGACGGGCGATGATGTCGATCTCGCCGAAACGCGTGCGGAAATTGCGTTCAAGGATCCGGTACCCCCGGCGCTCTAAAAAAACGACGGCGGCGTCTTCTCCGCTCTTCCCCAAAAAAATTCGTTCAAACGTCATAATCTTAAATTATTTTACAACGTGTGCTGAAACGTCCGGCGGTGAATAAAAGAAAGTCCATGCTCTTGGATAGCCATTTTGTGGGCGCGGGTGGGATAGCCTTTATGTTGTTTAAACCCATACTGCGGCAGAATCCGGTCATAAGATTCTAAAATCCGGTCCCGGGTGACTTTGGCGACAATGGAAGCGCAGGCCACCGAAAGGCTCAAGGCATCGCCGTTGATGATTGGTTCATACGTAAACGGTAACGACGATTTGAAAGCCGGACCATCAATCAGTAGGCAAACTTTTGATGAGAACTGTGGGTCTGGAGTTTGTTGGTTGGAAAATTTTCGGATAAGCCTATGAACCGCCGACGACATGGCCAGATACGTGGCCTCTAAAATATTAACGGTATCAATAACGGCCTCGCTGATAATGCCGATACCGACCTGCGCGTTTTCAAAGATTTCAAAAAATGCCTTTTCGCGCTGGGCAGCGCTTAAAGATTTGGAATCATCGATTTTGTTTTGAAATGTGTAACTTTTCAGCCAAACAGCCGCCGCAACAACAGGACCGGCCAATGGTCCACGGCCAGCCTCGTCAACGCCGATAATAATGTTAAAGCCATTCCGACTGGCTTTTTGTTCGTAATAGAGCATCCTCTTAGGATGCGGCAGGGACGGATTGAGGTTGCTCTTCCTTCTGCTGGACACGGGTCTTTTTACCAACCCTTTCACGCAGGTAATAAATCTTAGCGCGTTTAACTTTTCCGCGACTGACTACCTCAAGGCTTTCGATGGCCGGAGAATTCTTGGGGAAAACGCGCTCCACGCCCTCGCCAAAAGAAATTTTTCTAACAGTAAATGTTTCCCCGACACCGCTGCCTTTTTTGCTAATCACGATCCCCTCGAAAGGGTGAACACGTATTTTTTCAGCTTCCATGACTTTGATACGCATCTTAACTGTATCGCCGACGTTAAAGGCGGGGAATTCCTTTTTGACATGCTTCTGCGTGATGCTTTTAATTAACTCAAACCTATTCATCTTTTCCTACTCCTTTTTTAAAATAAGCGCTTCGCGCATATTTTATGAACATGTTGGAAACTTTCAGTTTCCAATATTACAATAAATCCGGGCGAATCTTTCTCGTCAGAGCGTGCGCTTGCTCTCTTCGCCACGCTTCAATCAATTTATGGTGGCCAGATAATAGCACAGCGGGAACTTTCATACCACGAAAATTTGCGGGCCGGGTGTACTGAGGGTATTCGAGCAAGTTCTGGTCAAATGATTCAAAGGAAAGCGATTCTTCTTTCCCCAGAACGCCGGGGACCAAACGGACCACGCAATCCGTGAGCACCATCGCCGCCAGTTCCCCTCCGGTTAAAACATAGTCGCCGATGGAGATAGTCTCATCGACGATTTTTGTCCGCACGCGCTCGTCAACCCCCTCATAATGTCCGCAGATAATAACCAACTGCCGAAATTTGGCCAGACGTTTGGCCAATTTCTGGTCTAAAACTTGTCCGACCGGTGAGGTCAAAATCACACAGGTCCTCTTTTTCTTTGATTTTATTTTCTTAACGGCGTCGAAGATGGGCTGAACGGTCATCACCATTCCCGGCCCGCCGCCAAAGGGACGGTCGTCGACTTTGCGGTGTTTGTCATCGGTGTAATCGCGCAGGTCGTGGACGTTGATCCTGACCTTCTTTTTTTCCTGCGCACGCTTGATGATCGATTCACCGAAGATCGGCACAAAAATCTTGGGAAAAATCGTTATGATGTCGAGTTGTAACATGAAAGGAAATCCTTTTGGAATTCGTCGAACCGGCCATCAGCGATGGCCTGACGGACGTTCTTCATTAATTTTAAATAAAAATAGACGTTATGATAAGACGTCATATACAACCCCAGGATTTCATGGACGTTTAACAGATGCCGGATATAGCTACGCGTATATTTTTGGCAGACAAAACAACCACACGCTTCATCCAAGGGCTTTTGATCAGACGAATATTGACCGTTACGAACAACGAGGCTACCCTGCTTAGTAAAGACCGTCCCGTAACGTCCGTAACGCGTCGGTATACAGGTATCAAACATGTCAACCCCGCGGGCCACGGCCATCACCATCTGGTCCGGCATGCCGATGCCCATCATATATCGCGCCGATTCCTCAGGTAAAAAAGGCATCACGTAATCCAGAGACTCAAACATCACGTCGACCGGCTCGCCAACGCTGATTCCGCCAATGGCATAACCATCAAAACCAATATCGACCATATCCTGCGCGCAGCGCTTCCGCAAATCCGCATACGAAGCCCCCTGGACGATGCCAAACAAGAGTTGCCGCGTATCCCCCAAAGGACGGCGATGAAAAAAATCTTTGCATCGTTTGGCCCAGCGGGTGGTGCGCTCCATAGCCTCTTTGGCCTCTTTATATTCGCAAGGGTATCCGACACATTCATCGAGCGGCATCATAATGTCGGAACCTAACGTCTCTTCGATGGCGATCACGTCCTCGGGCGTCAAAAAATTCATCTTCCCATCGAAATGAGATTGGAATTTAACGCCGCGTTCCTCGATCTTGCGAAACTTCGCTAAACTAAAAACCTGATACCCGCCGCTGTCGGTCAATACGGCGCGGTCCCATTTCATAAACTGATGTAGACCGTTGTGCTCTTTAATCAAATCAATCCCGGGACGGATAAACAGATGATAGGTGTTGGATAAAATAATTTCCGTATCCAGGTCGGTTAAATTCTCAAAAGGGATCGCCTTGACGGTCGCGTTGGTCCCCACGGGCATAAAGACCGGCGTCTCAACGGTTCCGTGCGCCGTCCTTAACGTCGCCCGCCGCGCCTTGGTCTTGGAATCTTTTTTATGAATGATAAATTCGCCGGATTTCATCATGAATAATACATGGTCTTTCGTACATCGTCTTTCGCACATCGCCCTTCGTTTCAACGATGTACGATGGACGACCTACGAAGTACTCTATTACACAACCAACATCGCATCCCCGTAACTGTAAAAGCGATACTTTCCTTTAATGGCTTCCCGATACGCCCGCATGATGAGGTCTCTCCCGGCAAACGCGCACACTAACATAAGAAGAGTACTAAAGGGCAGATGAAAATTCGTCACCAGAGCATCAACCACCTGAAAAGAAAAACCCGGATAAATAAAAAGGTTCGTCTCCCCTTCCAATTGCCCCGTCAAGGCCACTGTCTCCATGGTCCGGCAGGAGGTCGTTCCTACCGCGACAATCTTCTTATTCGACGCTTTAGCTTTTGCGACCGACTGCCAGAAATTTCTGGAAACACGATAAAATTCGCTATGCATCTGATGCTGGGTGATGTCGTCGACCTGCACCGGCTTAAACGTCGCGTCACCAACATGGAGCGTGACCTTACCAACAAGATGACCTGCTCTTTTAAGTCCGGTTAATAATTCTTTGGTGAAATGCAATCCCGCCGTCGGAGCCGCTACTGAACCGGCATGACGGGCGAAAACCGTTTGATAATACTCCCGGTCCAGCGATTCATCGTTTCTCTTGATATACGGTGGCAAAGGCATGTGCCCGATCTTGGGCAGATACCGTAAAATATTTTTTTTGTTAAAACGCACGATGCGGTTAGGGACGTCTTTTAACTGGGCGTAAACCTTCCCGCCGTTAAAAATAATTTTTTCATCCAGCTTAAGGCGCTTCAAGGGGCTGATCATCACCCGGTGCGAATAGCCGTCGGCAAGTTGGTTCAGCAAAAATATTTCCACCGCGCCGCCCGATTCCCGCCGGCCCCAAAGCCGCGCCGGGATAACCTTACTGTCGTTGAGCACCACAACGCTTTGTACAGGCAGATATTTCCCCAGGTTGGCAAACTGGTCATGGCGAATCTCACCAGTCACGCGATTAATGACCATCAACCGCGCCTTGTCGCGTTCCTTTAACGGATACTGCGCGACCAACTCCTGAGGAAGTTGATAGTTAAAATCCTGCAACCGCATTTTTATTTTTTCTATCCGGTTCTAAAGTAATCGCGTGGTAATCGACTAAATCCGCGCCAGGATAATAATATTTCAAAATCTCATCGTATTGATGGCGCGCCCGCGACATAAAATTTGCCCCCCACTGGCACATCCCCACCCCGTGGCCCCAACCGCGACCGAGGACATCCATGAAATAGCCTTTCATCACGACCTCGTAATTGTTACTTTTCAAAAAATTAGGGCCTACGATGTTACGAAAATCTTTCCCGGAAATCTCAACAGCGGCCCCGTCGCGGGTGGTAATTTGCAGTTTCCTTATCCGCCCGCTGTCGTTACGTTCACTGATGCTGATCTCTTTGATGAGGCCGAGATTATACCCTTTGGCGTTGAGTTTGTCCTGAATATCTTTCAGCCGAAAATTCTTCTTCCAGCGATAATGCGGCGACTGTTGACAAAATTTACAAGCAATGCCTTTGAGCGGCGGCAGATTTTCTTTCCACAGTTCGCTAACGTCTTCCGTGTGCCCGCCGCAGGTGGCATGAAAATACGTCGGCAAAATCCGTTTGTTATAGGCCAGGACCTGCCCCCGGGTGCGATTAACGGCGATGTTGGTCCGGTAACGCTCGGAATTTTTCCCGCCATACACTTGCGAATAAATATCGTCCGTCAGGTCGTAATCCAAAGTTTTGCCTTCTTTCATCCGATAAAGGGCATAGGTGCGCGTACAGACTGCCTGCGCCTTAAAAGCCTCCATAGTCCAGCGGTGGGAGACCTCATGGTACAAAACCCCTTTGATGTAATCTTCAAGTTCAACCGTGTTGACAACCGTCAAACCCTTTTGTCCCTTGCGCAGGATCTCCACCTCCCCACGGAACCTGCGGCCGTTGACGTAGATGGTCGCATCGCGCTTAGGAATAATTTTAAGACGATCCACAACGAATCTTTCACCACCAAGCCAAAATCCATCACTGGTGGCGACCACATTGCTTTCCTTAATAGGCCGCGGACGCACATCGAGTTCGCCGTTCCGGATGAACTGAAACTTCCCCTGCATGGTCAATTTGAAGGAGGAAACGTCTTTTAAAATGGCCACCCGGATATATTTTTCTGGCTCGGCCGACATGACATTGTGGTGCGGCGGACACAGATTCAGGCCGACACCAAGAAAAAGAATTAGAAGTAAAAATCGGATCAGTGTTTTCGCCATAGATACGTAACCAGACTAATCAATAAGCTCAGCAAAAGGCACGTCGTCAACGGAAAATAAAAAGAGAAATTCTCTCTTTTGATCATAATGTCTCCCGGCAATTTTCCAAAGCCGAGGATCTTTCCGCCGATTAAAATCAAGGCCCCAAGCAACATTAACAGAGCGCCAACAAACAACAATGTTTTTCCGAGCTCACCCATCTGACACCTTCCCAAAAAGGGCCACACCTAATTATCTTAAAAATTAGGTGTGACCCTTTCAAAATTACCACTAACACCTACGAGGTGTTAGAAAGGTCCATAATTAGAATAAATCTTTTGCAATGCCTTCCTTAACAAAAGCCGCGCCAATATGCTTTAAACCCACCTCACTCAGTTCACGGCCACGCGATGTTCTTTTGAGAAACCCACTTTTTAAGAGAAACGGCTCAATGACGTCGATGAGTGTATCGACTTCCTCGTTGAGGGTGGCGGCCAAAGTTTCAACCCCAACAGGTCCGCCCTTGTAATGCTCGCTGATGACCCGCAGGAAACGCCGATCGGCCTCATCAAGGCCCTCATGATCAATTCCTAAAACAGCCATGGAACTATCCACTAAACTCGCAGTGATCTTGTTGCTGCCCGCTTTCACCTGGGCAAAATCCCGCACCCGACGTAAAAGCCGGTTGGCAATCCTCGGGGTACCGCGGGAACGCCGGGCGATAGCGAGCGCCGATTCCTGATCGATGATCACGTTTAATTTCTGTGATGAATTTAAAACAATTTGTGAAAGTTCAAAGGGCTCATAAAATTCCAGATGATAATAAATCCCAAACCTGTCGCGCAAGGGCGAAGCCAATAAGCCACTGCGGGTGGTCGCACCGATAAGGGTAAAGGGCTTTAAATTAAATTTGATCGTTCGCGCGTATGGCCCCTTATCAACGATAAAATCAATTTGATAACTTTCCATGGCCGGGTATAAAAATTCTTCCACAGGTTTCGAGAGCCGATGAATTTCATCAATAAATAAAATATCCCCCCGCTCCAGATTAGTCAAAATCCCGATCAAATCCCCCGCACGGGTAATTGACGGGCCAGAGGTAATGGTGATCTTCGCGTTCATCTCGTGGGCGACGATGTGGGCAAGCGACGTTTTGCCCAACCCCGGCGGGCCGGAAAACAGTATGTGCTCGATGGGCTCACCGCGCTGGCGGGCCGCATGCAAGGCGAGCTTGAGCCCTTCCACCACTTCCTTTTGTCCGATAAACTCGTCAATTTTCTGCGGACGCAAGGAGAGGCTGATAATGGCATCTTCTTCCATTTCCTGCGTAAGGATTAATTTTTTTCGCTCTTCGATCATGTTGTCACAAATTCATGTTATTCACTGTTGGCATTATTCCCCTGCTCCACAGGCAGGATATTGTTTTTATTGCGAAGGATTTCGATGGGGCCGAAGGCCCGTGACTGTACCGCCACAATCTCGCGTAAACGGATCAACTCCAAAATGGCCATAAAGATAACGATTACTTCCAGCTTACTTTTCGCCCTTAAAAAAAGTTCCACAAGCTCAATCTTGGGGACCTCAAGCAGAATATGCAGAATATCATGGATCTTCTGCTCGACCGTGTATTCTTCCTTAATGACCTCGTAAAAAACTTCTTTCGGGACGGCCTTGAGTACTTGGCTGAAAGCGCTGATCAGGTCAAAAAGGCTGACCTCAAAATAAACTTCCTTGGCCTGCTCTTTAAGGTCATCGACTTTCTGGGTATCCACCGCCCGGGCAAACAAATCCTGACGAGAGGACTCGCGCTCCTGCAGGACCTGCGCCGCCTCCTTAAACTTTTTATATTCCAGGAGCCGGCGGACCAGCTCATCGCGCGGGTCAAGTTCGTCTTCGGGCGTATCACTTGGGTCCGGGGGCAAAAGCATACGTGATTTGATTTGCATCAACGTGGCCGCCATGACTAAAAAGTCGCCGACAATCTCCAGGTCCAACAACTTGATGGCCTCAAGGTATTCCATATATTGCTCCGTGACCTGAGCGATGGGAATATCATAGATATTGATTTCATCTTTTTTGATCAGATACAAAAGAAGGTCCAAGGGCCCCTCAAACATCTCAAGTTTCAGTTTATAGCTCATGTCTTCAGCACGACCTCTTTAACTTCCGCGATGGTTTTCCGGGCGATCTGGCTGGCCTTCTTAGAGCCCTCCTCCAGGATCTCCCGGATACGGTTTTTATCTTTACTGAAATCGGCCCGACGCTCTTGAATCGGGCCTAAATCCTTCGACAGGGCCTCGGCCAAATTTTTTTTACAATCCGTACAGCCCTTTTTAGCATGGGTGCACCAATCATAAACCGCTTTTGTCTGCCAAGGGGCAAATACCTCATAATAACTGTAAACGTTACACTCATGCGGATGACCCGGGTCGGAGAGTTTGATCCGTTTGGGATCGGTGATCATGCCCTGAACCCTCTTTTTTAACGCCTCCGGCGGGGCCGATAAGTTGATGGTGTTGTCGTAACTCTTGCTCATCTTGCGGTTATCTACTCCCAGGAGGCGTGGGGTTTTGGTCAAAATCGCTCCGCAGTCGGGAAAAATTTCTTTTTTATACACGTGGTTGAACCGCCGGGCGATCTCACGGGCCAACTCGATATGCGGCAACTGGTCTTCCCCGATGGGCACAGCGTTGGCTTTATAAAGCAGGATATCCGCCGC
>Ga0247727_10008078_pt1 | contig 19692 bp, 18 predicted proteins | sample WisWelCaveWW1625_FD_202498 | JGI IMG/M metagenome (GOLD analysis project Ga0247727, IMG submission 202498) | Biofilm microbial communities from Wishing Well Cave, Virginia, United States - WW16-25 | ecosystem: Environmental > Aquatic > Deep subsurface > Groundwater > Cave microbial mat | place... | reverse complement strand
TGACCCGCCTGTCCATCGTCGCCAGCAGGAGCTGCTGGAAGGATTTGAAGCATCCCGTTGAGAAGGGTCACGTCCTTCAGCGTCAAGCGCCCCGCAGCAGATACATGGAAGATACGGAAAGGAGGGGTGTTGGAGGCTGTGCTACGCTCGATGGTTGCGCCGCCACCGTTGATAGTGAGGTCGCCGGTGATGGAGGGCAGGCCGGTGGGGCCGTTGGTATTCGCATCGAGCGGATATGCTTCTGTCAATGTGTAAACGCAGCCTGTCGTCAGGGTCAGCGTGTCCGGCCCGCTACTGCTGTTCGCGACCTCAATGGCCCGGATCAACTCACTGGCACTGCAAAGGACGTTGCTCTCGCTGATCGCCGCCTGCGGCGATGACACGAAGTTTTGGGCCGCCAGGGCCACGACGGCCAGACCGGCAACGAAATGCAACGATTGTTTTTGAATTCCGGGGTGGGTTGGGGTATTCATGGTGTTCTCCATTGGCCAAGAGCTTTCCCGCTGGCTCTCTCCTTGAATGCCCCCTGCAAGTCGCGCCATGACTCGCGCATGGATCTTAACTCCGAGTGTTTGGATATGCTGTTAGTGAGTGCGACCTGCGGCGCTTGCCCGGAATCAAGTTCCGGCTGAATCAGGGTTGGATGGAAGCAGATTTTGCGGTTGCAGAAGATTTCGCCGGACAGCCTTTCCCGCTGTAGAGGGCTTACGGGCGAGCAGAGAGCGGTGGTTGCCCGAGGAGTAGGGGGTTGAAGGGGGCCAGTCTAGCCGGACGTGAGGCGGCTAGATTGGTTTTCTCGATGTCGTATTGTGAGATCGAACTTCCTCAACGGCGAACTGACTCACAACGGGGAATCACCCTGCTGAAATCAGCATACGCTTGTTCCGAACAAGAGTCAATCTGACATTCATCGGAGAGGAGGTAAACAGATAGCTGTGAAGATGAGAACAATCGCTAATGTTACTCGTTCATCCGTTCCCATCCGGCGACGCAAACGCCATCGTATACAACTCAAAGTAGCGCCCGCGCCGCTCCAGCAGTTCGGCGTGCGCGCCCTCTTCGACGATGCGACCACGATCCATGACCACAATCTTGTCGGCGCGGGTGATGGTGGACAGGCGTGGCGATGACAAAAGTGGTGCGGCCTTTCATCAGGTCGGCCAGCGCCTGTTGAATCAGAAGCCCGGTCAGAGTCATCCTTCGCATCGTCGGCGGCAGGGCAGTGGCCTCGGATAAGCGCCGCCCTCGTCAAAAGCAACTTCGTTCCTCCCGGCAGTAACAGCTTGCTCATCTGTTGTTGCCCGGCCAGCGGCAGCCCCCACTGCCAGTTGTGACAACAATACCGCGTCACCTGCCAGAATCTCCTGCAGTTTGTTGCAGAAGATGGCTTGATTGTCCGGGGAGCCTGGTTGGGCGATCAATACGCCAAGCGCTGCTTCAGCCGGAGGTTCGCTTCTAAACTTAGCGACAATGCTGCCCCAAAGCTCCTTAATGTTGTCAGGCGTATCTTCCGCCAATGGCTCATCAACACTCCGGGTTGCCCGAAAATAGGGCATGAGACTCTTAGTGGTAGATAATGCAACAGCCGCAATGTCCATACGAGTTTCCTTTCAGTTCCAAGCTTACGGCGAAGCCGTGATGACTCGTGCTGTCTCATCCTCAGTATTAGGGAGAAATGATACAATAGCCGAACGATGTTGTGAATGACCATTCGCCACAGTTCTATAGCCTCAGAAATCAACGCCTCTATGTTTGCGGTGCGCATGCCCGGCGGGATCGCCCCAGGTGATTGCATTCCATGCCCTATTGTATAATGAAATTAGCGCAAGAATTGGGTTGTACAAAACAATGCCGGCCTCTCCCTCAACTTTAACTATTTACACGCTGGGGCGCTTTGCTGTCTACCTAGGCGATACTCTAATTGCAGATTGGCAAAGGCAGAAAGCAAAAAAGCTCTTCAAACTGCTCCTGCTCGTCCCCGAGCATCGCTTGCACAAAGAACAGGCGCTTGAATATCTGTGGCCGGATAAGGCCGTTGAAACTGCGGCCAACAATCTTAATCGGACGTTATTCATATTGCGGCGCGTCCTGCAGCCGGAACTGGAAAGCGCCGCCCAATCCTTTTATCTGTGGTTCAAAGATGACTTCTTGGTCCTCAATTCGGGCGCTGTGGCCTGGATGGATGCTGACGCCTTTGAGAAGATGATCCAACTGGGCCGTCAACAAGGCCACAGCCTTGATTATTACAACATGGCGCTTGAGCTGTATAAGGGCGAGTTTTTGCCAGAAGATTTATACGAAGAGTGGACCCAGCAACGGCGGCATTTTCTCCGCAAGCAATATGTGGAATTGCTCAAACAGGTAGCAACACTCTATATCCAACAGACGGCTCATCAAAAAGCCATTGCCACACTTAATACGTTATTGCACATTGAACCCACCGATGAAGGCGCCCAACGCGATTTGATGCGGCTGTATTCTCTGGTTGGCGAACGGCACGGGGCCATCCGGCTTTACCAGCAATCGAGCCGGATCTTGCGCGAGGAGCTTGGCGTTGAACCTTCTTATGAAACGACTGCTCTCTATCAGGCCGTTATTCAGGAAGTTGCGCCTTTGCCGCCCATCTTCATGTCGTTTCGCCAACAGGGCCAGCCAGAGGATTCTTTAGCAGAGGTCAGGGCGCAGATTCCGCTGATTGGCCGCCGCTCCGAAATGGATACGCTATTGGCCTATCTGCAACGCGCTCAAAATAGACAAGGCCATGTTGTTTTTGTGGTGGGGGAACAGGGCGTTGGCAAGACCCGGATCGGTGAAGAGCTGGCTGCTCGGGCCTGGGCGGCGGGGTTCAATGTTTTGCAAGGGGCCGCTTTCGATGGCGAAGGCCGTTTGCTGTACACACCTTTCGTCGGCACTCTCCGCCGGGGGCTGACCCCTCAATTAATCGACTCCATCCGCCAGCGCCTCGGCCCGTTCGCCAATTACCTGGCCCGGTTATTGCCTGAGTTGACGGCTGCCACGGCTCATTCTCAAGCGCCAGCTGAAATTTCGCCTAATCGGCTGAACATTGAGACCGATGAACAGGAAAGACGGCGTCTGTTTGATGCGATTGCGACCACCTATATTTTGTTTTCGCAAAACGCGCCGCTGCTTGTCTTCCTCGACAATTTCCATACGGTAGGCGAGTCTAGCTTGCAACTATTGCATTATCTGGCTCGTCAAATTACCCATCAGCGAATTTTATTTGTTTGCGCTGTCGATCAGGATCGGCTGCATCGGGGAACGCCGCTGACTCTTATTTTGAGTGAACTGCAACGGCACAATCTGGCCCAACGGCTGAATGTAGCCCGGCTCAACCAATCCGAGGTCTTTGATCTCTGCGCCCGTTTGCTGAATGACTCGGTGCGCGATTCAACTGTGCCGGACTCTATTTATGAGTTGACGGAGGGCAATCCGTTCTTCATCATCGAGTTGGTTCTGTCGCTGACGAAATCAGGTCAGCTTGAGCGTCGGGCGAATACCTGGTATTTGGATGCAAAAGCTCCAGCCGTTGTGCCCTCCAGTGTCAAAGAGGCCATCAGCGCGCGGCTGAGCCAGTTGAGTGACGATGCTTACCGTTTGCTTGGCATGGCGGCGGCAATTGGCAATACTTTGGCTCACCCTCTTTTGCAGGCCACGACCCACTGGGAGCGCAGTCGTTTGTTGGACGCCTCGGACGAGTTGTTGCGCGAAGCCTTAATTGACGCGACCGAGACCGGATACCGTTTCCGCCACGCGATGATCCGGCAGGTCGTCTATGGCGAGCTTTCGCCTGAGCGCCGGAGTTGGCTGCACGAGCAGGTGGCTCGGGCTTTGGAGGCCCGGGCCGCCTCACAGTTGGATGAACATGCGGCGGTGTTGGCGTTTCATTACGAGCAGGCGAAAGACTACGCCGCCGCCCTGCGCTATCTGGTGCTTGCCGGTGACTGGGCGCGGCGGGCTTACGCCTCGCGTGAAGCTCTGGAACACTACAGCCACGCCCTGACTTTGGGCCAACGTTATCCGCACGTCATCGCGCCTGATACACTGATTAGTCTGCTTGAGCGCCGGGCGCATCTCTACCTGGCCCGCTCAGATTTCGATTCAGCCATTGCCGATCTGGAACAACTACTCAAAACCTATCAGGCGACGGGTCTGCGGGCCAAAGCCGGTGAAACGCTTTATCAAATCGGCTTTGCCCATTATTGGGCCCATCGCTTGCTGAAGGCCTCCCTGTTTCTGGATCAGGCGCTCTACGAATCAGAAGCGCTTGACTACTACGAGCTTCGCAAGCGGGTGCTTCACCTGCGTGACATTCTGAACTCTACGCAAGGAGCGGTGGCCGATACCACCGCGGCTGAAGCCTCCTTATCAGCCGAGGCCCCCTCGTCATTGCAGGCCGAGGAGTACTGGGGTTATGCGATGTTGGCCCATCTGCGGTACGACTTTGAGGCCGCTCATCGCCATGCCCAAGCCTGCATCCGGGTCGGCGAAGCCACCGCCAACACTTTCCTGACGCTCGGCGGCTATTTCATCTCCGGCATGTCGCAAGCCAGCCTGGGCCATTATCAGACCGCTCTGGACTCCCTGCTGAACGCTCTTAAACTTTCCGAGGCGACGGATGATCATTTCTGGCGAGCCAGACTGCTCAACACCACGGGCTGGGTCTATCGCGATCTGTTTAGCTTGGAGAACGCTATCCAGTACGACAGGGAGAGTCTCAGTCTGGCGCAAACCAGCACCCCCCGCTTGACCGAGGCTGAAGGGAACGCTTTAGCAAATTTGGCGACGACACACCTTATGTTGGAGCAATATGAAGCCGCCGGCGCCTATGTGGATGAGGGACTGGCCTTGTCGGGCAATGAGCCGTTTATGCGGTGGCGTTATTTGACTCGCCTGCTGATTGTGCAGGGGTATCTGGCTCTGGCAGATAATGATCTTGCTGAAGCCATGAGCGCAACCGAAAAAGCTCTTGACCTGGCTCGCAACACCAAAGCTCGCAAGAACATTGCCCGTTCATGTTTGTTGCGCGGCCAAATCCATCTGGCGGCTGATGAGATGGAAAAGGCGCGGGCCGCAATGTACCATTCCTTGTCGGTGGCGCAAAGTCTGAAGAACCCCGGCCTGATTTGGCCCTGCCGACTGGCGCTCGCGGAATTGGAGGCGGCCAACCATCAGCCCGAAACGGCCCAGACACATTACGAAGCCGCGTGGGACATCGTCAACCAGATCGCCAACCAATTGGCCGACCCTGCCCTGATCCAGAGCTTTCTAAATGCCAGCCCCGTCCGCAAAATCGCCTCACGCGTTCTTCCGCAAGAGCAGTTCGCCGTGCAATAAGGACTGAGTGCCATGCCTGTTTATGAATATGAATGCCAAGTCTGCCGATCTCGCGTCAGCATTCTGTTCAAGAGTTTTGCGGCGGCCTCGACGGAAACTCCGATTTGTACAGCGTGTAGCAGCAAAAGGTTGAAGCGCCTCCTCTCCTCTTCAACCATCTTCAGAACCAGCGCCTCGACAACTCACAAGGAAACCGCCTCTCAGGCCAACGACGAAAGCCCACTGGCGCTCGCTCGCGCCATGCGCGAAGCTGCCGCGGGCCGGGAGATGGGAAGCGAGTTCAACGAAGTCGCCGCCCGTCTGGAAAAAGGGGAGAAGTCCAAAGCGATTGAAAAATCTCTCCGTAAGCGAGCCGGGCAAAAGCGCGGAACGCACTGATCAGACGCTCAATTAACCCCCTCAAGTAAGTCAAAAGTAAGTGGCGGGCAATTGCCCTAGTGTAAACTATTAAGAATCTTTTTTCGGTAATATAACCGAGCCCACCCTTGCACTCGGTATTCTTGCCGTTTTGCCATGGAGGCCGCATGGAGATAAAGCGCAAACGTATCTTTGATAACCACAGCCACATAGGCCCGGTTCCGGGGGCCGCCTATTATGGCTTGCCGCAGCCCGTTAAACCCACTTACGATTACGATACAACTGAAGATTATTTAAAGGGCATGGATGCCAATGGCGTCCAGCGTGCGCTAGTCATGTCCAACTATGGGTATCCCGACTCGGCCCAACCCTTCACCCTCAACCCGCTGGTAGCCGAAAGCGCCTCCAAGTCAAGCGACCGTTTGCTGGGTGCGATCTGGGTGTCGGCTTTGCCCAAAGATCGGGAGCGCACGACGGAAGCCCTGAAGCTGATTGGGTCGAAGGGCCTCGTTGCCTTGAAAACCACCTGCCTGCTGGGCGGCACCTTCAACCCTGAACAGTGGGAGGCGGAGGCCACTGAATTGTGGACGATGATTTTAGATGCGGCGGCCCAACACGACATGCCCATCCACTTGCACACCAGCCCCGGCGGCGGCTCCGATATTGACAACGCATTTGCCATGGTTCGCAAGTTTGGTCAGCGCAACAAGATTCATCTCGTCCACATGGGCGGCGGGGTCAGCGGCCATATTAAGTTCGTGCCGCGCTTCTTCGAACTGCTGGCGGAAGGGCATCAAATTTACACCGACTCCTCCTGGGCGGTTGGCTTTGGCTCTACCTGGTTGTTGAAAGAAATTCAGGAACGCGGCGTGGGCGGCGACCGCTTCCTGTTTGGCTCGGACATCCCGTGGAGTGATTTCGCCTCGGAGTACTGGAAGATTGAAGGTGCGCCGATATCAGAAGAATTGAAGGAAAACATCTTCTGGAACAACGCCGAGCGCCTTTATTCGAAACATTGGTAATCCCAACTCTCTATCCCATATATATAAAGGAGACAAAACATGAGCATGGTATCTGTCGCAACACCGAAGGCCGGCGATCGGCTGGTCAATCTGGAGGAGAAACTCTATCCAGATCACAAAGCACCGGAAGGGGCGCGGGCGCTGATCATGATGCACACCGTGCCATTTGAAGGCTCGGTGGGTCTGGTGAATATGCTCACCACGACTCGCATCAACCGCAAGGGTTTCAAGACGACCCTAGCTCTGTACGGGCCAGGGGTGCTCATGGCCAACGCCGGGCGTGGTTTTCCCGATGTGGGGGCCGAAGGTTTTCCGGGCAACCTGTCTGTCAACAAACAACTGGGCGTCATGATGGGCGAAGGCGTCACCGTTCATGCCTGCCGGTTTGCGATGACGGCTTTGTATGGCATGCGCGAGAGCGATCTGATGCCGGGCATCAAGCCTTACCATCCGCTCGACGTGCTCGACTGCTTGCTCGACCATTGGAAGAGCGGCGCGTTGGTCGTTAGCACGTGGACCGTCTAAGACAGTGCATTCACCATTAGTCACCTGTCGCCGCAAAAGCAGGCGCATGCACGGCCTCCCTTTGCTGACAGGTGACTAACTTTCTGTTGTTTATAGCAATTTCCGTTTGCAATTACGCTACGACAGGTATTTTCGTAAGGGCGTTCAATTGAACGCCCTTACGGGTCTGACGTAAATCAATTTGGAACTTGCTGTAGAACCCAAAACGGGCTCAAGAAAAGGAGTAAGTCATGACCCTCCCACTTGTTAATCCCCTGCCGCTGACCGTGCTTCTGTTCCTTCTCGGAATGGCCGTCTGGGTTAACGCTCTGTTTTTCCTTGGCATGGGCGCCGCAGCCGCGGAAGGTGGCGCCCACCCGCTGAAAACCGTTGGATGGATCAGCCTGGTTTCAGGGCTGGGCGCTTTTGTGGTCGTCTGGTACCTGCTGGTCTACCGGCCGGCTCCCTTAGGCGACAACGCAGTCGCCGTGGCCGGCCTGGCCTCGCTCTATGTTCTGTTCTTCGTCGCCCTGGGCGCGGCGGAGATCGGCGGCCTTGACCTGAAACCCATCGCCAACCTCGCCATCCCCATCGCCGTCGCCTCGCTGCCGTTCATCCCGTTCTTTGCCGGCTCCATCTTGTTCCAATCCAGCATGGTGGTTTGGACCGTCGCCTTTGTCTTGGTAGCCGCGACGGTATATGGTCGCACGCCCGCCAATTTGCTGGGCTGGGTGCTGGTGGTGACGGCCATCTGGACCTTCTGGCTGCCGGCGGTGATGATTTCCCTGGGCATCCCGATTTTCTAGGCAAGCCGGTTTCAGGAATTGGCCTTCAGAGCCTGTTTAATAATTGTTCCCCAACCGCGTCCTCGCGGTTGGAAATTCGCGGGTAGAATACGTGCAGGAATTTTTGGGGCTGGTCACGCCGCAAAAGTTCAACGCGCGTGGTTTGCCTCGGCGCGAATCGTTTAGTGTAGGTCATCCAAGGAGAGACCATGTCATCACAGCAAGTCATTCTCGATCTGCAAAGCCTTGGGGCGCGAATTGACGTTCCGGTGCAAGATCGCGGGCGGCGCGGCGGCGCTGGCCCTTCTGACGACAAAGCCTTTATGCTGGCCGGGGTGGCGGCCATGGTGCCGACCCTGGGGAGCTTTGCCCAGAATTCACCCTATGCCGTCGTCGCCGGTGAGAATGGCGGCTACAACTTGACTCACAACGGCATCCCGCTCATGCCGGTAGAGTTCGCGCCCACGCCCAAGTTCTATGGCTTATCCACCAAAGATGGCATCCCCTATCGCAAGATCGCCGTGTTGCATGGCCGCGACGTGCTGGCGACCACTGTTTCGCAACGGTGTGTGCGTTGGCGGCACGAAGGCGAGCGTTGCCAATTTTGCGCCATTGAAAACTCGCTGGAAGCCGGATTGACCGTCGGTCTGAAGACGCCCGAACAGTTGGCCGAAGTGACCGAGGCCGCCGTGCGCCTCGACGGCATCCGCCACATGGTTCTTACCACCGGCACGATCAACTATGACGATATGGGCGTCAAATATCTGGCGAAATGCATCCGGGCCATCAAGGCCGTGGCTGATATTGGCATTCAGGGCCAGTTTGAGCCGCCCGCCCATTTGGACGACATGCTTCTACTACGCGAGGCGGGGTGTGACACCGTCGGCATCCATTTGGAAAGTTTTGCTCAGGCCACCCGCGAACGAATCACGCCCGGCAAGGCCACCATCAGTGTCGAACGTTATTTTGAAGCCTTCAAGCGCGCCGTTGAAATTTTTGGCCGTAATCAAGTGTCGAGTTACATCATTGTCGGTTTCGGCGACAGCGAAGAAACCATTGTCGAAGGCAGCCGCCGCCTGGCGGAGATCGGCGTCTATCCGTTTGTAGTGCCGCTGCGCCCGATCATCGGCACCCCGTTGGAGCATAGCCCCGCTCCCGACCCAGCCCTCATGCAACGCATCTATAAGCAAGTGTCCGTTTTCAATCGCCAGCACGGCTTGAGCTATAAAAATAGCAAAGCCGGGTGCACTCGTTGTGGCGCCTGCTCCGGCGTCATCGCCTTCGAGTAGCGCCAGGGGCTCTATCCATGGACGAGATTATTTTCAAACTTGTTGAAACGGACGCTGAACGCCAGGGCTATTACGCCGTTCGCCAGGCCATCTTCGTGGACGAACAGCAGATGTTTCATGGGGCCGACGTGGATGAGCATGATCAGAATCCTGAGACCATCCACATCGTCGCCGTCGTTGCTGAGTCCGGAACTGTCGTAGGTGCGGTGCGTTGCTACCCGGCGGGTGACGACGTCTGGTACGGTGGACGGTTGGCGGTGTTGGCGGACTATCGCCACCACCCGGCGACGATTGGCCCCAATTTGTGCCATCTGGCCGAGGCCTCCGTCATCGAACGGGGTTGCCGCCGCTTCCTGGCTTACATCCAAATTCAGAATGTCCGTTTCTTCAAACGGCTGAAATGGACTCCCGTCGGCGAGCCGGTGGACTATCACGGCCAACCGCATCAATTGATGGCGGCCTCCATGACCGTGACTCATTTTGAACCGATGGCCGCTGAGATCAAACAAGCTGTGCATGCCTGAATTTTCTCTGACGGAGATCGCCTCGCGCTTGCAGGCCGCTCCGGCCTGGCAACGTAAACATGAAATAGACCTGATCGCGAGCGGCATGGTGCCGCTCGCGCCTATAGTGCAGGGCAAGCCTGTCCCGCTCGGCGATGACACCGCCGTGATCGAATTGCCGGAGGGGAATCTGTTATTAGCCTCTGAAGTCATTTACCCGCCGCTGGTCGAGGCTAATCCATACCTGGCGGGGCGTTCGGCGGTGCTGGCGAACGTCAACGACGTTTATGCCATGGGCGGCTACCCGTTGGCGTTGGTGGATACCGTCCTCGCGCCCAATACCGAAGTGGCCGCCGAAATCCTGCGCGGCTTGCGTGATGGCTGTGCGCGATACGGCCTGGCTCTGGTGGGCGGTCATTTGACGGCAACCGGCCCTGTCACTTCAGTGGCCGCCTGTATCCTGGGGCGGGCGAAGCGCGTGTTGAGCAGTTTCAACGCCCAGCCCGGCGATGTCATTTTGCACATTGTCAACCTCGACGGCCAGTTCCATCCTCAGTTTCCATTCTGGGACTGCTCGGCGCATCTTTCGGATGAAGAACTGCGGCGTGACCTTGCCCTGTTGCCGACGATTGCCGAGGCCGGTTGGTGTGACTCGGCGCGCGATATCAGCATGGCCGGACTGATTGGATCGTTGATGATGATTTTGGATTTGTCCAAAGCCGGCGCGGTGGTGGATGTCGCCTCTATTCCCCAACCGCCCGCCGCCGCCGACCGTTATTTCGATTGGTTGCTCGGCTTCCCCAGCTACGGCTTTGTGTTGTGTGCCCGGCCTCAGCAGGTGAGCGCGATTCAGGACACGTTTGCCAAATACGCCATCACCTGCGCCGCCATCGGGCAAGTGACGGGAGACCGGCGCGTGATGTTGCGGCGCGGCCACGACGAAATTTTATTACGCGATTTAGCCAAAGAAAGTTTTATGGGCCTGACGCCCTGAAATAAGGAGAAGACAATGGCTCGCATTGTTGTCATTGGCGGGGGCGGGGCTGGCACCGGCGCCGCAACCATGGCCAAACAAACCGACCGCTCAGCGGCTGTTACCCTGCTCACCGAGTTCGAGGACATCGCTTATAGTCCGTGCGGTATCCCCTATGCGTTTTCCCGCGAAGTCCCCTCGTTCGACAAACTCTTTTTGCAGGACAAAAACTTCTACGCTCAGATGGGCCTCGACCTGCGGACGGAGACGGTAGTTGAGCGCATTGACCACAACCGGCGCGTGGTTTACACCCAAGGCGGGGGCGAGTTCCCCTACGACAAGCTGATCATCTGCACTGGTTGGGAATACGAAGTGCCAAACCTGCCCGGCGTTGATCTGGAAAACATCATCTTCATCAAAAACATCCGCCGGGCAATGGAACTGGACAAACGTCTCGATGAGGTGAAGAAGGCTGTCGTTTGGAATTCCAAGCCGCTCGGCGTGGAATTGATCGAAGCCCTGCCCCAGCGCGGCATCGAGACCCACCTGGTTGATCCCAGTCCGTGGTTGATGTCTGACTTCACAGACGCCGATGTGATGAAGCCTCTGCAAGATCATCTCGTCGAAAAGTTTGGCGTGAAGTTGCACTTTGGCACTGAACTACAAGGTTTCAAAGGCAAGGATGGCCGCCTGACGGCTGTGCTCACCGACAAAGGCGAGATCGAGGCTGACATGGCTTTTTTGGTCGCGCCGATGAAACCCTCCACCAGGCTGGCGAAAAGCATCGGCGTCAAGACCGGCTCTACCGGCGGCATCATCGTGGACAACCACATGCGCACCAACGTGCCGGAGGTGTATGCCGCTGGCGCATGTGTTGAAACCATGCACGGCCTGCTCAACATCCCGATCAATTTGATTCAAGGCCCGTATGCCTATGGTCAGGGGCGTCTCGCCGGTATCAACGCCGCTGGCGGCGACGAGTCCTATCAACCCGTGTACGTGCCCTGGGGGCTGGGGGCCAAAGTGCAAGTCGGCGGCGCCCTGGTCTCGGAGACGATGGCCAAAGCAATGGGCATGCCCTACATCGTCGGCACGGCCACCGGCATCACCGCCGCGCGCTATCACCCCTCGCACGAAAAGATGTACGTCAAACTTTTGGTGGACCCTGACACCCACCGCGTCATTGGCGCGCAGTTTGCGGGCGGCGAGGGAGTCAAAGAACGCGCCGATTTCCTCGCCTTCGCCATTCGCAAAGGTACTGTCATTGAAGAACTGGCGACGATGGAAAATGTGTACTCGCCCGCGATCGGCGCCCTCAACGAACCGATTGCGACCGCGGCCAAGAACGCGCTGGCAATGCTCAAACAAATGAAAAAGTAATTTTGAGGACTGGCCCGATGCCGATCACGACTAAAGAACCCGCTCCGCCCAGCCTCCTGCAAAAGTTCCGCTACATTACCGAAAGCTATCTGTTGCAGGTGGCGCAAGATGAAACCATGCGTCAAACCCTCAACGCCGAAGCGCAACACGCGCCGAAGCACAGCTTCATCTATAAGTTGTTGCCCATCTTCTTTTTGCCGGGCTTCCGCCTCACCCCGTGGCCCATCCGTCGGCGGTTGTTGAGCCTGTTCTTTGTCCACAAGCAACAGAAGTGGCCGGAGCGGCCCTGGGAGCAGAACAAGCGTTGACCAACATGCGGCGGGTGAACGTCCGCTGGCTGGGCGACTACCGCACTCAAATTGAAGTGCGCGGCGTGCATCATCTCCATGGCGACGAGACCCCACAATACGGCGGTCAGGACACCGGCCCGATGCCCACCGAGTTTTTGCTCATCGCCCTCGGCGACTGCATGTGTCTGGCTGTCGCCCACGTGGCCCGCAAGCGCGGCATCCCCCTCACCCAAATTTTGGTGGAGGTGGGCGCGGAAAAAGATATGCAGGCTTTCCGGTTTCAAGACATGTTCGTCACCATCCACGCCGACTTGCCCCAGGACCGGCTCGAAGACCTGATCGAGCGCGCCCGACACTATTGCTTCGTCAGCAACACCATCAGTCGTGGTTGCAACATCCATTACGCCGGGGCCTCCTCTATCGAGCCAACTTCAGAAGCAGGTTCATGACCGAGACTGTTCCGCCCCTGTTTCAAAATCCACTGCGCGTGATCAACGCCGGGGTCGGCGGCTTTGCCGATGCCCTGCGCCGCCAATCCATTCCTGTCATTGATCTGGATTGGCGGCCACCCGCTGATGGCGATCGCGCCCTCACCGAAACCCTCCGCGCCTTGTATTCTCATCCCGACCTGACCTCTCGGGTGGAGGCCGCCAACCATGAAGTCGTCCGCCGCATCGTGGAGTCCAATCCCCAGGTGATCGACGTGACCCCGGCCCACGAAGCGATGGGCTTGCCCGATCACACCCTCACCCACGCCGGGCCGCCCATCTCGTGGGAGAGAATGTGCGGCCCACAAAAACGCGCGGTGCTGGGGGCCATCCAGTTTGAGGGGTGGGCGGAGGGCAATGAACAGGCGGCGGCGCTCGTCGAATCGGGACACGTTGCCCTCGCGCCCAATCACGCCTACAACGCCGTCGGCCCGATGACGGGCATCATCTCGCCCTCGATGCCGGTGCTGGTAGCGCGCAACGAAACGTTTGGCAACCATGCCTATTCAACTTTCAACGAAGGGCGGGGCAATACACTTTGGTTCGGCCTTTTTGATCACGGCACGCTCAATCGCCTGCGCTGGATTCGTGACACGCTCGGCCCGGCGATGAAAGCTGCGCTCAAACAACATGGCCCGTTCAGCGTGTTCGACATCACCGCTCAGGGGCTACAGATGGGCGATGAATGCCACGCCCGGCACGCCGCCTGCACCTCACTGCTGGTCAAACGACTCATGCCGCATATGCTGGAGGCCGGGGTAGACGGCAAGACCGTCGCCGAGATCATCCGCTTTGCCGACAACAACAATCACTTCTTCCTCAATTTCACAATGGCGGCAGTGAAGGCCACAATGGATGCGGCGCACGGCGTCCCCTATAGCACCGTCGTCACCGCCATGTCGCGCAACGGCGTGGACTTCATGATGCGCGTGGCCGGCTTGGGGGATCGCTGGATCGTCGGCCCGGTCTCGCCGATGGACGAGGCAGTGTATTACACCGGCTACGGCGTGGCCGATGCGGCGGGCGACATCGGCGACAGCGCCATCATTGAAACTTGCGGCCTGGGCGGCATGGCGATTGCCGGCGCGCCGAGCCTTGCTCCCTTTGTCGGCGGCAAACTCTCCGACGCAGTGGCCTCAGTCGAATCACTTGCCAATATCACCGTGGCTCGCCACCCCAAATTCAGTCTCCCCCCCGCCGATGGCGTTCAAACCCCCCTCGGCGTTGACGTGCGCCGCGTGGTCGAGACTCGCCTCGTCCCCTTCATCACCACCGGCGTCCTGCACGAAAGCAGTCCGACGGTTGGGCAGATTGGCACGGGCGTAGCCCGCGCGCCTGTGGCCCTTTTTGATCAAGCACTGGCCGCGTTGGCGCTCGAGTGGGGGATACCGACTCCTCTGCCTGCCCCCACCCATACCGCCCAGATCACCCCCGCTCCGTAGGCCATGTCACCGCAGGAAATCCGTGAATACATCACCCAGTGGCGTAAGATTGAGGATAAGTTTTATCGCACCGTCCTCAATGAGCCAGAGATGTATATGCTGGCCATCCGGCTGGTGCGCGCTATCGCCGATACCCTGACGCCGATCACAGGGTTGACGACGCTGATCGAACAGTTTCAACGTTCCAGTTCAGAAGATATAATCCCCATCGCCGACTCGCTCGAAGCCCCGCAAGTGATGATGCTGGATTATCAGCTCGCCCTCGGCGCGGCGTTCTATTTGCGGGCACAGGAGATTCAAGATGAACTGGCGCTGGCGGAGATGCAAAACCGGATCGCCGGGGCGCGGGCGCAGGGGCAACGCTGGGTGATCATTTATGATTACGAACAAAAACGTTACGGCAAGCGCCTGCCGCAGCGATTGGACATGCGCCTTACCGATGGCCTCGGTTTATATGCCGCTGGCGAACTGGATATGGAAAAGGGCCTGGTCTATGCCGTGGAACCGATGATGTTTGACCTGGCGACTGGTAAACAGCGCCAGGATATTGCCCTGCCTGAACCGCGCCAGGAGTTCACCACTTACGAGGCGATGATGCAGGCATTCGAAGCGTTACGCCAAAAATACTCTTAGGCATTGACATCGCATGTCGAAACTCAGTTCAGTTAAGCCCAAGACTTATCACGACTCCGTCAAACTCATGCGCGTCTCGCAGACCCTCTCGGCTTTGCCGCAGGTGACGCAGGCGATGGTGGCGATGGGGACGGACGCCAACAAACGGGTGCTGGAAGAGATTGGCTTGCTGACATCTGAGGTAGATGCCGCCGGGGCCAACGATTTGGTGATCGTGGTGGAAGCCGTCTCTGACGACTCCGCTCGCGCCGCCCTCACTCAGGCTGATCAGATTCTACTGGCGAACGATCACACCGGGAGTGGCGACGGCCCTAAAGAGACTCCACCGCAAACACAGGAGCAGGCCCGCCGCAAACTCGCCCATGCCAATCTGGCTCTGATCTCGGTGCCGGGCGCGTATGCCGCGCTTGAAGCCGCGAAGGCATTGCAGGCTGGCCTGCACGTCTTTTTGTTCAGCGACAACGTGACGTGGGAGGACGAACTGGCCCTGAAAAAGTTGGCGGCCGCCAAAGGGCTATTGATGATGGGGCCGGGGTGCGGTACGGCGGTCATCAATGGCGTCGCCCTTGCTTTCGCCAACATCCTCAAACGCGGGCCGGTAGGCATCGTCGGCGCCTCAGGCACAGGCTTGCAGGAATTAACAGCCCTCGTGGATCGTGGCGGGGTGGGTATCTCGCAAGCCATCGGCGTCGGCGGGCGCGATCTCTCGGAGCAAATCGGCGGCCTGATGATGTTACAGGGCCTAGCCATGCTCGCCGCCGATCCCGGCACGGAATTGATCGCTTTGATCTCCAAGCCGCCGCATCCGTCGGTGGCCCCGAAGATTCTGAACGCGGCGCGGGCGGCAGGCAAACCGGTGATCGTCAACTTTCTCGGCAACAAAGAAGCCGGGGTGAAGGCGGGCCTTGAGTTCACGACGACGATTGAAAATACTGCTGAAGTCATCTTGCGCCGAATCAAGGGAGAGGATAAAAATTATTACCTCCCCGCCGAAGCCGAGTTCAAGCGTCTGGCGCGGAGTGAACGGCGCAAGCTCAAGCCCGGCCAAAAGTATCTGCGTGGTTTGTTCTCCGGCGGGAGTTTGTGCGACGAGGCCATGGATATCTTGATCGCCCGCTTGGGCGGCGTCTATTCCAACATCCCGCTTTCACCTGAATGGGCGCTGGCAGATGCCTGGCGGAGCAAAGGCCATTGTTGCGTGGATATGGGCGAAGAAGAATTTACGCGGGGCCGTCCGCACCCGATGATTGACACCCGCCTGCGGCAGGAACGGATTTTGAAAGAAGCCGATGACCCGGAGACGGCCGTCATCCTGCTGGATGTCGTCATCGGCTATGGCGCCCACGACGATCCCGCCGGAGCATTCGCTGAGTCGATCCGGGCCGCCAAAGCGAAAGCCAGCGCCGAGGGGCGTTATCTTTCAGTGGTGGCCCATGTGTGCGGCACGGCGCAAGACCTGCAAGGGCTGGAAACTCAGGAACAGAAACTGCGCGATGCGGGCGCGCTGGTACTGCCGACCAATGCTCAGGCGGCGCAACTCGCCGCCGCGCTGGTGCAGTAGGATATTGAAATGCCAATCTACGAATACCTGTGCAAAGCCTGCGGCAAACGATCGTCGTTGCTCTTTCGCTCTTATTCGAGCGTCGAAGAAAAGCCGCGTTGCCCGCACTGTAACAGCCTCAAACTGGCGCGCGCCCTCTCCACCCCGGCCATGATCCGCGCCCGCAGTGCGTCAGACGCGGCGGGTGAACTGCGGGCGGTTGACCCGCGCCGGGCGGTGGAGAGTCTCAGCCGCCAGTACGATCAGGCCGGGATCGATCCTGGCGGCGGGTTTGAAGAAGTGGCTAGACTCGCCGCCCGGGGCGATTCGCCCGACACACTCAAGGAAGCGGTGCAGGAAGCGAAGCAAAAAGAAAAGAAAAAAGTTGCGGCCAAAAAGTCAAAGAAGAAATGAAAGACAGGTTGCGAATTGCGCTGTTCACTTATTCGACCAAGCCGCGCGGCGGCGTGATCCACACGCTGGCGCTGGCCGAACACCTTCAGGCGCTTGGGCATGAAGTTCATATTTTTGCGCTGGGCAAAGACCAAAAGGGATTCTTCCGCCCGCTGACGGTGGCGTATTCCCTGATCCCGTTTGGCGAACTGCCCGACGATACTGAGTTGGAGGTGCGTATCAACCGTTATATCGAGTCGTACTATGTTTACCTCATGGCCGATGCCTCGCTGCCTTTTGACATTTATCACGTTCAAGATTGCATCTCGGCCAACGGGGTGTGGCGTGTCCGCGAGGCGGGCCGCCTGCCCTCTTTCGTGCGCACCATTCATCACTTGGACGATTTCATCAACCCCAGACTGATTCAATGCCAGAACGACTCGATCCATCGTCCGAATCATCGCCTCGTCGTCAGCCGATACTGGCAACAACGCCTCAAAGATGAGTTTGGCGTCGAGGCCGAAGTCATCCACAATGGCGTTGATCTGGAACGTTACCAACCGCCCCGGCCCGCTCAACGCGCGGCGGCTCGCCGCCAATGGGGCCTGACGGACGAATTTGCTTTCCTGAACATTGGCGGGATCGAACCGCGCAAAAACACCATCCGCCTGCTTCAGGCCTATCGCCGGGTCAAAGATCACTTGGACAGGCAGGGCCGGAGAAGTGTTTTGCTATTGGCCGGCGGCGAGACTATTTTGGATTACACAGCGTACCGGCAGCAGTTCTTTGATCTCCTCGACAAATCAGAACTTCAAATTGATCAGGATGTTCGATTGCTGGGCAGTGTGGCCGATGAGGCCATGCCCTCACTTTATCACGCGGCGGATATTCTGGCCTTCCCCTCAGTCAAAGAGGGCTGGGGCCTGGTGGTGCTGGAAGCCATGGCCTCCCAACTCGCCGTCCTCGCCTCGGATCTGCCTGTGTTTCACGAGTATCTCCGGTCTGACGAAAATGCCCTATTGGTGGAGCCGCTCGATGAAGAGGCGATTGCGAAGGGGCTGTTGCGATTGGCGAAGGATCGAGATTATCGTGAGCGCCTCGCTCAAGCCGGGCCGCAAACCGCACAGAAATTCAGTTGGGAAGCCACCGCGCGGGCGCACGAGGCCTGCTACCGCCAATGGCTGACCGAGGAAGGAAGAGTATGACTCAAATTTACCCCGGCCCGTTCGGCCTCAACTTTGTGCCCCTGCCCTATCGTCAGGTCAGCGTGCAACCCTACGATGGCGCGATGACCGAAGCCGCCATCGTGGATCATTTGCGGGGCCGCGACTCGTATCGGCGCACGCGCTTCGTCATTCTGCATCAACAAAATACCTGCGCCATTGCCTGGGTGAACCGGGATGGTGACGAACCGCTCTTCAGCCCCATCACAGACGTGGCCGTGTTAGCCCTGCCCGATACCTGCCGCTGGATAAACGATGACTCAGTGGACACCGCCAACCCCAGCGCGCTGGCCGCGGCGGCCTTGAAGCACGGCGCGGCGGAGACCGACACCGTTGTCGTGCGTGGCCTCGATGGACACGTTAACTTTATTCACCATCCTTGCCCGATCAAGATTCGAGTCGTGGATGTGACGCCGCCGGAATCGGCCAAACTTATCCGCATGGCGGAGCATGTGCTGACTTTCGCGGATCTGCCCGCCATTCAACTCATCCCCGAACGCATTGACCTGCGTGACCTCGCTCGCGAAGCGCCCGAAGCCGAGTCCTATTTGATCCCCTGCCGCGCTTCCGGGTTGGACTTCGATGTCCCAACCTATTTCCTCGATGAGCGACCCGAGCGCCATAATTGGACGATGCTGGCCTGCGAACGCAGTTGCCAGATCCACCGCCACTTTTATGGGGAGACCGACGCGCCGCGGATTGACTTCTGTCCGCGCAACCGCGTCCTGCCTGATGGGTGTCCGACGCTGATCAAGTGTTGCTTGCTCGAAGATCGTGTTGAAGTCAAGGACGGGTGCGCCGTCGTGTCGTGGGGGGCGACGTTGAAGCACGTGCAAGCCGCCTTGCAAGCCTTGACCGCCAACGACTCGTCCCGGGTGGATGAGACCCCTGCTTTTGAACTGGACTGTTGAGGTATGACCATGACCGACCCGACGAAAAACAACGGCCACCGCCCCGGAGCTAATCCCATCCACACCAAAGCCTGGGGAGATTTACTGACCGACCTGACTCCTGATCGTGAATATACGAAGCCGCGCCGCCGCGGCCTGACGATGATTCTGGATCGCTGTCAGGGATTGACCGCCACCAAAGATATTCTGGAAATGGTGAGTGATTATGTCGATCAGGTGAAATTGAGTTTTGGCACTTCGGTGCTGTTGGACGAAACCTTCGTCCGCCGCAAGAATGATCTCATCCGTTCTTACGAGGTGGACGTTTATCCCGGCGGCACCCTCGCCGAACTCATGCTGGTCCAGGGTGTTTATCCGCAATACCTGACTCGGGCGAAGGAACTGGGCTTTACGATGATTGAACTATCGGATGGCACGATCACCCTGCCCCGCCCAGCGCGCCGCGACGCCCTCCAACGCGCTCTCGACGCCGGGTTCAAAGTCATCAGCGAGGTAGGGAAGAAGGACCCGGCGATTGAACTTTCTGTGGCGGAACTTTGCGATCAGATCGCCGACGATCTTTCACTGGGCGCGGAAAAAGTGATCGTCGAAGCCCGCGAGTCCG
>Ga0247727_10008077_pt1 | contig 19694 bp, 19 predicted proteins | sample WisWelCaveWW1625_FD_202498 | JGI IMG/M metagenome (GOLD analysis project Ga0247727, IMG submission 202498) | Biofilm microbial communities from Wishing Well Cave, Virginia, United States - WW16-25 | ecosystem: Environmental > Aquatic > Deep subsurface > Groundwater > Cave microbial mat | place... | reverse complement strand
GATGGCATCGTCTTTGGGAGCAGGCCTGCCCGATTGCTGATTTACCATTTTGTAGAAGAAAATGAGCAACGAGGGTCGAAAGCGTTTTCCCCCTGATTTCGCCAGGTGCAACCCTAACTCCGATACGATGGACATATCCGATTGCAAGAGTGTTTGCAATCGTCGCTCGACCGCTTGCAATTCAGGCTGAATCAAATGAAGATGCTCTTGGATAGATGCTTTCATCGAGTGCGTGAACCTCCGCACGATGATAACAGAAGCCTTTTCTAGAGACAAGGCGCGTTTTCGGGGCCTCTATTAATATAGGCATCGATAAAACGCATCAAGCGCAGTTCGTCATAAGAGTCCATTTTGTCGATGCGGCCCCACGCAGTCACCACAATTTTTTTATGCAGATCTCCCCAGCGTGCTAAAATCAACTTGCAATAGTTAGCTTCACTGCGAAGGCGTTTGACGAATTTTTCCAACTGATCTCGATCGGGATCAGGAAGAACGGGATTGCCTTTGGGGCGATATGTAATAATCACGCCGCCTTTTTCTAGATTACTTACTTGTAAGAGTTCATCGATTTTTTCGTAGTGTATGCCCCAATCAGCGATCCGGTCAGCATAATGTAACCCCGACGTGGGCGGCTTGCTGTTGTAACTCAAAATATCGCCCTGCGCATAGTGCTTGCGGCCCAGAATGCGCACGGCCTCGCCAGGCAGGCTGAAATAACCCGTCAACCACAGAATCACCAAACCGAGCAGTGTTACTACGATAAAGCCCACCGTCACCCACCCCAAATAGGGCGAGGGTTGTCGTGAAACAGAATGTCGCGTTTGCAGTTCGGCTTTCTGAGTTGATTTGGCCTCGGCCATTATCCCTCACTACCGAGACGGTGCGCTATCCCTCTCTTGGCGACATTGTATCGAGTGTGGTCGGAGCGATCAATCGCCTTGTCTCAATGTAGGTTGACGTTGACGGTACAAGCTGCATACAATGGGCCAGGAGGCTATGATGCAAGATTTAGCACATTTACAATTAGTGAGTCTCAGCGAGCAAGAGTGGGAAAAGGGTATTGTTCCAGGAATTGCGCAAAAGCCAATCTTGACCCGAAAAGAGTCGAATTCTCACGCGCAAATATATTTGGTCAAGATGGAAAAAGGCATCACATCGCCCGCGCATCGGCACCCGCACCCGCAGCTTTTTTACGTGATTGCGGGCACGGGGCAAGCTCGGCTCGATGGCAAAGTCTATGAGTTAAAGCCCGGCAGCACCGTGCGCATCCTCAATGGAGAAATGCATGATTTTGTCAATACGAGCCAGCAAGAACTCATTATGATAGAAATGCAAATGTTCGATATCAAGATTGACATTCGTAAAGCTTTTGGGCTCGACGCCAAGCCTGCTGTCTAATTCTAAACTATGATCAAAGCACTTGTAATGACAATGAAGCCGCAGTCGTTTCTCATGTCTATTATTTCTGTCAGCGTGGGTACGGCACTGGCAGCGGGGCATGGTTCTATTGACTGGTGGGCCTATGCATTGTCGATCTTAGGTGTCGTATTCCTTCATGCGGGAACCAATGTTCTGAATGATTATTTTGACTACAAAAACAAGGTTGATACGCCCGACGTCCCCGGCAGTTTTTCGAACGAGAGCCGAGTGTTAATACAGAAAATGTTGACGCACAAGCAAGTGCTTGCGCTGGGGCTGGGTCTTTTTGTGTTAAGCTTGCCGATCGGAATTTACTTGACGCTGGCTAAGGGATTTACGGTGCTCATCGTTGGATTGCTCGGATTCTTAGCAGGATTTTTTTACACGGCTAATCCTATATCATTCAAATATTTGGCGTTGGGCGAGCCGATGGTCTTTCTCATGTGGGGCCCCTTGATGGTGAGCGGTGCTTACTTCGTGCAGCAGGGCGAGATCACCTCGCAAGCGATTTTGGTATCAATTCCCTTTGGTATTTTGGTCGCATTGATATTGCTGGCGAACAACATTCGCGATATTCAGTACGACAGCAAAGTCGGCATCAAAACCATGCCGATACTGCTGGGGCATCAAAAAGCCGTATGGCTATACCAAGTGTTAGTTTTTCTCGCTTATCTTGGACTCGTTGTATTATGCATCATACAAGAGTTGAGTTGGTGGGGGTTGCTAGTCTTCATTTCTGTTCCTTTAGCGATGAAACTGATCCGAGCGATAAAAGACGAAGCCCCGCCCGATGCCGATGCGCGTACCGCACAGTTAGACACTTTGTTTGGCGTCTTGCTAATTATTGCACTGATAATCTCAAATTATCAACGATGAAAACGCTTCATTGGGCTCTGCTGACACTGCCACTCGCGTTCGTACTCTGGTATTTTACGTTTGCTGTTGAGGGAGGCATATTTTGGTTCAAGCTTGCGCCCTCGGCGGCAATTTTAGCGATCATCGGGCTCATTCTCAGTCGACACCATTTTTCAGAGTTATTTCGATTCAAGCCTGCACATCTTTGGATCGGGCCCTTATCGGCGGCTATCTTGTACGGAGTTTTTTGGCTGGGCAACTTGGTCTCGCAGCAAGTGCTGCCCCTGCTTTTCCCAGGCTTCGACCCCTCTATTCAAATTCAGAATGTCTATTCGAATAAGACACAACTCAGCTCCTTCTATATTGGAATGCTTTTACTCTTTGTGATGGGGCCTGCCGAAGAGATCTACTGGCGAGGCTTTGTCCAGCGGGCTTTGGGAGCGCGCTTTGCAAAAGCGATACGAATAGTGATCGCATCGAGTGTCTATACATTCGTGCACATCGTTGCATTGAATGCGATGTTGCTCGTCGCAGCAGCGGTCTGTGGATTATTCTGGGGTTGGCTTTATGTACGAGAAAAGAGTTTGGTTCCAGTCATCATCTCTCACTCGCTCTGGGATTTGACGATCTTTGTCTTGTTTCCGTTAAGCTAAAACCAAAAACAAGAGGAGCGAAGCCTCGCTCGCCCCTCCTGCGCTTTCTTAATTCCTATTTCTTGATGGCAATGAACTTGGCTTGGACATCATTCCAATCTAGATTTTTAAAGAAGACTTCAATGTAGTTTGCTTTGGAGGCGCCATGATCGATAAAAAAAGCGTGCTCGAAGACATCCATGGCCAGGACGGGTGTGGCGTTCCAGAAGGGGAACGTATTTTGCTCATCGCCGAGACAATTGTACAGACGCTTCCAATCGTGATCCCAGGCAAGCCACGCCCAACCGCGCGCCGCCATGCCTGTCGCTTTGAAATCCGAGAGCCAGCGATCAACAGAGCCAAAATCTTTGGTCATTTGATTGAGCAGATCGCCGCTCGGCGAGCCGCCTGCGCCTGCCAGATGCGAAAAATACAGCTCGTGGTTCTTGACGCCGCCGACCGCGCGCGTCAAATCTACTTTGAGTCCACGAACCAAACTGTATGTGGGATTGGCGGCTTTGTGATCGTCTGTTGTGAGCGCTTCGATTTTTTCCATCATTTCGTTGTATTTGTTGACATAACCTACGTAGAGTTTGTAGTGCTCGGTCATCGTTTTGTCCGAAATGCCGTCCATGGTGTGAAGTGCGGGCTTCTTGGCTTTCCAGTCTATCGCAGTCAATTGGGTAAATGCCATCGTGTTGCCTCCCTGGTTGAAATTGGTGGATGCTGAAATTGAGATTAGCAATCGTTGTCGTCAGTGTCAAGTAGGTTGTGAATAGGCTTTAGCGTTGTAAGAAAATTGCCACAGCTCCATTTTTGATGTTCAATACGGCGATATCAGGCCGACGATCACGATCGAAGTCGCCCACTTTGACTCCACCGGGTCGAAAATCGACGGATATGTTGTTGGCTTTGCCGAACCCACCCACCCCATCGCCTGTCCAGACGACAACGGATTTGCTGCCATTCTCAGTAACGACGAGGTCCAATGCCGTATCGCTATTAAAATCTCCCATCGCGACAGAAAATGGGGTATCGCCTCCGGCAAAAGAGTCTTTTCTGAATCCGCCCAAGCCGTCGGCCAAGAGCACCGTAAAAGTGCGGCTGCCGCTGTTGGTGACAACGAGATCAAGGCGACGGTCCGAATTGAAATCGCCACTTAAAACAGCTTGGGGATTGAACCCGACCGGCACCAAGACCAGGGCGCTCAAGAAATGGCCCGCCCCATCTCCATACAAAAGCGTGATCGTTGCGCTGCTAGTGTTAACGATGGCCAAGTCTTGATTCCCATCACGATTGATATCTATAGGCTCGGCCCAGTGCGGGTCGCCGGAAACAGAAAAATGAGAGGCGCGCCCCAAATTGCCCTTGCCATCGTTTAACAAAATAGAGACACTGCCACTCACATTCACGGTGACAATATCGAGAGCAGGGTCTTTATCAAAATTTCCGGTTCCGACGAAAACGGGAAAAAGATCGACGGTGTACCGCGAGGTTAGACGAAAATTGCCGCGACCGTCTCCTAAGAAGAGAGCAATGTCATGCTCCATCATGTTGGCCGAGGCCAAGTCGGGCCAGCCGTCTCCATTGAAGTCGGCGACGGTGACGAAATGGCAACCACGACCACTTTCCAGATCGCGGCGTCGGGGGAAGGCGCCATTTCCGTCGCCAAAGAGAATAGAGAGTGTGCCGCTCTTGAGATTCGCTGTAACGATGTCCAGTATACGATCGCCATTGAGGTCTTCAATCGCCAGAGAGAGTGGCTCATCTCCGACAGCAATAAATTGGGGCTTGTCAAAAAATGGACCTAAATAAGCATTGGTGCTAGAGCTCATGCCGAATAAAAGAACAGCTATGACAAGAAAAATTCGCAAGTGCAGAAAAATCATAGTGCTACTCTCCTTCCCTGAGTCAAGCGTAACAGGTTGGGGAGGGATTCGTCAAATTTTAGCCAGAGATAACGGTGAATCCGTTTGGGATGAGTTCGATGCGCGTCGTTCCGGGACTGACGACAAAAGGCTCTCCATCAAGATGAGCCAAGAGCGTTTGCGATGAAGAGAACTCAAGCCATGGTGATCTGTGCATGTGCACTTCAGGCAAGGTCAAGTGTTGGCCTTTCTTCACTTTGGGAATCTGGCGCAGTCGGCGCAGGGGATGCATATTTGTGATCAGATGAATGTCAAGAAGCCCATCGTCGATTTTTGCTTGAGGAGCCAGTAGAAAATCGCCGCCGTGGCACTGCCCGTTCGATGCCCCCGCCATCATGAAAATGCCCTCATATTGCCAGCTTTCGCTTCGCATTTTTATAGTCTGGGCTTTGTAATGAAGGGCTTCATAGACAGCCGACCAGAGATAAGCGGCTTTGCCCTTGAGTTTTTTGATGCTGCGATTGCGGTGGGCAGCGGCTCCATCAAGACCGATGCCCAGCCCGTTGACGAAATAACGATCGTTCAGTTTTGCTATATCGACTCGTCGGCGATGGCCGTTTTTTAATGCTTGAATTGAGGGAGAGACATCGGGTGCAAGATGCAGACACTTAGCGAAATCGTTGCCACTGCCGATGGGAATGACGCCGAAAGCCGCGTTGGTGCCGACGAGACCATTGGCCACCTCATTAACGGTTCCGTCCCCTCCGGCGGCAACGACCACTGAAAATTTTGCGGATGCCTCGTTCGCAACGCGCGTAGCTTCGAGGGGTTGAGACGTTTTGTAAATCTCAAAATCAAGTTGGTGCAAGGCTAAGAAATACTCGATTTGAGGCAAGAGACGCTCGCCTTGTCCGCGCCCGCAAGCCGGGTTCAGAATGACAAAAAACGTATCGGGCATAGGAGTGAGTATAATCTCAAAATTCTTGAAAAGCCAAACGAACCCGGTTACAATGACGCTCGACAGAATCTGCTGGGGTGGCGGAACGGCAGACGCGCTAGTTTCAGGAGCTAGTGGGTTCACACCCGTGAGGGTTCAAATCCCTCCCTCAGCACCAAAAGGGCTCTCTAAAGAGGTTTTCAGTGGATCTCCATAAAAAAACGTTGCACGAATTGGTATCGCTTTTAGATCAAGAAGAAATTCAAATTAGCGAAGTTATAGCCGATCTCTATGCTTCGATCGAAAAGCAAGAAGCGAGCGTTTGCGCATATCTTAGTCTGGCGGATCGGGCTGAGTTGCTAAGACAGGCTAAAGCGAATGCGCATTTGCCTCTCAAAGGAATTCCAATCACCATCAAAGACAATATCTCGACTGTTGGGTTTAAGACAACCTGTGGTTCTAAATTTCTCGAAAATTTTACGCCCGTCTACGATGCAACAGTCATCAAAAATTTACGAACTGCCGGTGCGACCATCTTGGGTAAATCCAATTTGGATGAATTTGCGATGGGCTCATCTACCGAAAATTCAGGTTTTTTTACGACCAGAAACCCAAAAAATTTGGAGTACGTGCCGGGCGGTTCTTCGGGCGGTTCGGCAGCCGCCGTGGCAGCCAATGAAGCGATCGCAGCGCTCGGCTCAGACACGGGCGGCTCGATTCGCCAACCCGCGGCGCTCTGTGGCGTCGTCGGCATGAAGCCTACTTACGGGCTCGTCTCACGTTACGGGCTGGTGGCCTTTGCTTCTTCTCTGGACCAGATTGGCCCGCTTACAAAAGATGTCCGGGATGCTGCGCTCGTTCTAAATAACATCGTTACATACGATACAAGTGACTCAACTTCTATTCGATCCAAATCTACAGATTTTACTTTGGAGCTTGGGCGAAGTATCAAAGGTTTTAAGCTTGGATTGCCCAAAGAATATCTGCAAGGACTGTCCGACGAAGCGCAACAGCGTGTAACAGAATGGAAGAGTATTTTCACGTCCCTTGGCGCCGACATCGTGGAAATTTCTTTGCCCTACACCGAGCAGGCTATTGCCGTCTATTATGTTCTCGCTTCGTCTGAAGCGAGTGCCAACTTGGCGCGCTTTGATGGCGTGCGGTACTCCAAACGCAGCAGCAATTTTTCTGTTGAAGCGATGTATTCCGAGAGTCGTGATCAGGGTTTTGGGGCCGAAGTCAAGCGCCGAATCATGATCGGTACGTATGCGCTCAGCTCAGGTTATTACGATGCGTACTATACAAAAGCGCAAAAAGTGCGCAGGCTGATCAAGCAAGATTTTGATCGAGCCTTTCAAACGGTCGATGCGATTATCGGGCCTACGGCTCCGTCTCCCGCATTCAAAATCGGAGAAAAAAGCGACGATCCGATGGCGATGTATCTCTCCGATGTTTATACCGTGCCAATTAACTTGGCGGGCATACCGAGCATTTCTGTCCCAGGAGGCCTGGTCGAAGGGCTGCCGTTTGGGTTGCAGATTATCGGCGACAAATTGCAAGAATCTAAAATCCTACAAATTGCGTACGCTTTTGAACAATCGATGCGTGCCTGGTTCGTCTTCCAATAATTTGACCGTAGCGTCCGTCAATAAGACACGATAACGAAAGAGTGCTCGCTGCGTGTTGAGCAACGATTGGCGGATCGGGCCTTGCAGTTCGTCAAACGTGCCCCAGCGCACGTCAGCGATTTCATCTGTATCGTGTGCCCGCACTGTGTCACTCAACGCATCAACCCAGAACACATCGGTTACCCAATCAATGCTCTCTTCTGAGTGAACAAAATGGGCTTGAATTGTGAGCAAATATTTTCGCAGTTTTATCACTAGTCCAGTTTCTTCGTAGGCTTCGCGCGCGGCGCCTGTCTCGAGCGTTTCTCCTCGTTCCAGCCCGCCGCTCGGGGCACGGTAGGCTCCGTCGGGAAAGAAGTGCTTTTTTATCAGCACGCGTTTTTCATCGTGCACAATGAAAAAAGTAATATAATGCGAACGATCATCGCGCTGGCTACGTCGTACCATCTCAAACTCTTCGAGGCTGATCTCCAGTTTCAGGTGCATTTGCTGGGGTATGCCGTAGCGCGTTTGCCAGTCTTTTCGTGTCGTTTCAGTCACGTACATTAGTGCCTAACGATACGCGAAGACACCCACCAGCGCCATCAATGCGGCGACAATCCAGAAACGCAAAGTGATGAGCGGCTCAGGCCATTCGATATTGGGCAACATGAAGGTATAGTTTACGCCTTTGGCTCGTTCAAAATGATGATGAAAGGGAGCGACTTTGAAGATGCGCTTTTTCAGCAATCTGAAAGAAGCGACTTGCATAATGACGGTGATCACTTCAAGCATCGGAATAAATGCCAACAAGGGAAGAAAGAGTTCTACCCGTAATGAGATCGCAATGGCCGCGATCAGGCCGCCCAGCGCAAATGAACCCGCATCGCCCAGAAAAATTTGTGCCGGGTAGACGTTCCACCAAAAGAAGCCCAGCAGTATGCTCATACTCACAAAGATGAAACCGAGGATGGCCATCTGATGTTGCAAGAAAGCAACACAGCCAAGACCGATGAGTGCGATAAGTGTAGTCCCTACACACAGGCCATCCAAGCCATCGTTAAAATTGACAGCGTTGACCGTGCCCACCAAAACCAAAATGACGAGTAAACCAGTAATAATCGTTGAGGGCAGCCACGTATTTTGTACGAAGGGAAGCAAAAGAGGCAGACTGAATAGATTTTGAGTACGTCCGAGCCAGAATAGAAAAAAACCCATGCCTGTAAGCAAAATCAATTTATGCCGACCGGCAAGGCCATCAGAATTTTTCTTCAAGAATTTGAGCGCGTCATCCAATAAGCCGATGCTCCCGCAGCCTATGGCTGTCACAAAAATCAAATTCAGCAAATCTGTTACCTGTCCCAGCATGAGTAAGACGAGCCAAGCAATGCCGAGCGCAATGAGAATTGCCAAACCGCCCATTGTCGGCGTGCCCTTTTTGTGTTGATGGATGTCAGGCCCATAGTCTCGAATTGGCTGTCCCAAACCTTCTTTGCGCTGATAGGAAATGAGTTGGCGAGTTAACAAAGACGAGAGAATCGCTCCGCCAAGTGCCAGCCAGAGATAGGATTCCATGGAGACAAGACTAACCGAATTGCGGGAGTTCGTGCAAATAACGCTTTGTCTCGATCTCTTATTCTGCATTCGGCTCAGTTCCCGGTTGATATGTGATGGCTATCACTGCTCGCGCCCGTTCTTGACGAATGATCTGAGTTTGAGGGACATCCGACCTCGTCCGTCGCCTGGCTTACCGCTATAAGTAAACCATGCCAGCAGGACGGACGCATTTGAAGGTGGAGTTGCTTTGTTTACCCCTGGCTATGGGGGCATTCTGGTACTGGGTTGGGCCCTCTTTGGGCACGCAGTATCGGTGGCATGGTTTCTTACTCTTCTCGTTGGCTTATCTTTTCTCCAGCTTGATGCTCAGTCCTGATTTGGACTTAAGACACAATAAGGCCCGCTCGAACTGGGGTGTGTTGGGTTTTGTCTGGATACCCTACACGAAAATTTTCAAACATCGTGGGCTCAGCCACAGTCTTATCTTAGGCACGTTTACACGGTTGGCTTATTTGGCTCTGGTCGTCGCCTCGTTCGTTTTGGGAGTAGGCGTTGCAGAACGTTACTTGGTGGGGAATGAGTTGAGCATTCCGAAAGTTCAAATTGATCTGTATGCGTATTATTGGCTAGGCACACTTGCCGCAGGCTTGTGGCTGCCGAACGCGATTCATATTATCACTGATCGTGTGCACAGCGCCTGGAAGGGAAGATAGGAAACTATGCGCGAATTTCTTTTGTTGTCGTTTGCGTTTTTTGCTCTCACAGCGGCCCATGTGCTTGCCTTCCTCGCGGCCAACAATTACGACCAAATTGGCATTGCCTCGTGGTATGGCCCTGGTTTTCATGGAAAACTGACGAGCACTCGTGAAGTCTATGACATGAACAAGATGACAGCCGCACACAAGACCATCCCGTTGGGCGCGACTGTGCGCGTCACCAACCTTAAGACGGGCAAGAGCGTCGTCGTGCGCATCAATGATTGTGGCCCGTTTGTGGAGCCGCGCATTATTGATATGTCCTACGCATCGGCTCAAGAACTTGATATGATTGGCCCCGGCACGATCAAAGTCGGCATCAAGATACTGAGTCTGCCTGACCCCTTGCCGGAGAAAAAATGTCCCTTGACTATGCCCGAGAAGAAGAAAAAGACCGAGAAAAAGAAATAAACGACTCCGACTATCTTCGTTTTTTGCACCCCTGGGTGCGCCATTGGTTCACTCAAAAATTCCAAAAACTGAGCCCGCCGCAACGCCTTGCTATTCCCCTCATTCACGAAAGAAAGAACTGTTTGATTTCGGCTCCAACGGGTTCTGGCAAGACCCTGGCAGCCTTTCTTTCGGTCATCAATGAGCTGATTCATCTCTCGCTAGAAAACAAGCTCGAAGACAAAATTTATTGTGTGTACATCTCGCCGCTTAAAGCCCTCGGCAACGATATTGAGCGCAATCTCGAAGAGCCCTTGGCTGAAATTGCAGCGCTTGCTGATCGCGATCTGAAAATTCGTGTCGATGTCCGCACAGGGGATACGACCGCCGCTCAAAAAGAAAAAATGCTGCGCAAGCCCCCGCATATTCTTATTACGACGCCCGAATCGTTTGCGATTTCTTTAACGGCGAAAACATTCTCACAACACTTCAAGAGTGTGCAATGGGTGATTATCGACGAGATTCACTCACTTGCAGAGAACAAACGCGGCGTCCATTTGGCTCTCTCGCTCGAGCGATTCCAAGAGAGCGCAGCGTTTGTGCGCATTGGTCTGTCGGCGACCATCAGCCCGCTCGATGAAATCGCCCGTTTTCTGGTGGGGCGCCGCTTTGGCCAGGTACTTGACCCTTCAGAAAAAAATAGCGACTCGTGGCGAGATTGTACGATTATTGATGCTCGGTTTGAGAAGAAACTGGACTTGCAAGTGCTGAGCCCAGTAAGCGATTTCATTCACGCTTCACACGAAGAGTTGACCGGAAATCTATTTAAGATAATGCACCGATTGATACAAGAGCATCGTTCCACGCTTATCTTTACGAACACGCGGCACGGCACGGAGTGGGTGGTGCATACACTCAAAGAAAAATATCCCGAGTATACAGACGTGATCGGCGCTCATCATGGGTCACTCTCCAAAGAATTGCGTTTCAGTATTGAAAAGCGACTCAAAGCCGGAGAGCTCAAAGTCGTCGTCAGTTCGACCTCTTTGGAACTGGGCATCGATATTGGCTATGTCGATCTTGTGATTTTGCTGGGCTCACCGAAGAGTGTCGCGCGCGCGTTGCAGCGCATTGGCCGCTCGGGGCACAAATTGCATGAGACAATTAAGGGCCGAGTACTGGTTACCGATCAAGACGATTTATTAGAGTGTTCGGTTATTTTGAAAGGTGCTTTCGAGCATCAGTTGGAGAAAATACATATTCCAAAAAATTGTTTGGATGTCTTGGCACAACAGATTTTTGGCATGTTGTTGGATAACTACACCTACGCCGACGATCTGTATGAGATTGTCACCCGCAGCTATAATTTTTCCGAGCTCTCGCGGGAATTATTCGAACGAGTCTTGGAGTATTTGGCGGGCGAGTATACATCTCTTGAAGACAGACAGGTCTATGCCAAGATATATTACGATCGTGCGACGGGGCAAATCAGCAAGCGCGGTCGTATGGCTCGTGTCATCTATATGTCTAACGTCGGCACCATTCCGGATGAATCGTATGTGGTAGTCAAAATGGGCGAACAACGCATTGGCCATATTGAAGAGTCTTTTCTAGAACTGTTGAAAAAACAGGACACCTTCGTGCTCGGCGGACAAACTTATAAGTTTCGTTTTTCGCGAGGCATGACCGCTCAAGTTGAGACGAATTACGCTGAACGCCCCAACGTGCCTAGCTGGTTCAGCGAACAGCTTCCGCTGAGTTTTGAGCTGGCGCTCTCCATTCAGGAGCTGCGCACGCAGCTCGCGCATTTATTTGGGCGTGGCGCTCCGCCTGGAGAAATACGCGGTTTTATTCGATCAAGACTGGCGCTAGACGAGCGCGGCGTCGAATCGCTTTATCGCTATTTTTATGAGCAAGCTCATTTTGCAAAGTTACCGCATCTACAGAAAATTTTGGTCGAATTTTATCAAGAAGGTCCGAAGATGTGGGTCATTTTTCATACGCTCTTTGGTCGCCGGGTCAATGACGCATTGAGTCGCTCTATTGCATGGATGATCGCACGCAGAGAAGATCGCGATGTGGAGATCAGCATCACCGATCATGGATTTGCGCTGGCTTATGAAGGCAAAGTAAAAGTCATCGAAGCATTTGATTTGCTCAAAGAACGCGATGTGCGCGAGATGCTCGAAGAAGCGCTCCGTGACACCGAGATTTTGCGCCGTCGCTTTCGGCACTGCGCGAGCCGCGCACTTATGATTCTAAGAAGCTATAAGGGCAAACGGGCGTCGGTGGGTCGTCAACAGATGAAGTCCTATATTTTGCAACACGCAGTAGAGCGGATGGATGAATACTTTCCTATTTTGAAAGAAGCCTATCGCGAAGTCATGGAAGATGCGATGGATGTGGCAAACGCGCAACGCATTGTAGATGAGATTCGTCAAGGCAAAATTGAGATAGAAGGATTGACGAGCGTCAGCCCCTCACCATTTGCGGTGCACATTTTGATGCATGGCCATGGCGACCTGATTAAAGCCGAAGATCGGCAAAAATTTTTACAGCGGATGTACGAGCGCATCACAAGTGTTAATCCCATAGAAAGCTGAAAAGCGACTTAGGGCAAGCAGACTTGGCCCAGCTTATTCCCAGAAACTTTATTATCTATTGTTGTGAGTTGACCAGAAAAACTATTATTGTTGAATCCGCAGTCGCGCAGCCAGGCCGTGATTCCCCATCCGCCATTTTGAGTGACTTCGTTGGCGCGTATCTCGGCATTCGCCGAGCCCGTCACGAGCAGACCGTGACTCGCATTTTCGCTAATTGTGTTGTTAAGAATTTGCGCTGATTCAAGTACCAGTTTTATCCCATCGTTATTTTTTGAAACGCGCGTATTTTTGACGATGACAGAAGCCCAAGCCTCAATGCCTACTTGTTTATTGTTTTGTACGCGTGAGTTTTCAATGGTCACCTGGGCATCGCTGGCAAGATAAACGCCCCAGCCATTGTTACTAATATCCGTCTCTTGGACGAGCGCACGACTGGAATCGAGTACGTATACGCCGACCCATGCGTTGCCGGAGATGGTGGCGTTGCGCAAGACAGCATGTGCTTTACCACGAACTTCAAACCCAGAAGGACAAATCAGTTCGGGGTAAAAAATGGCGCAATCTTTTTCAGCCGAGAGCTTGGGGGCATCGTTCAAACTTAGACTTTCGACGAGTACTTCAATTATTTGTTGATTGTTCTCGATATACAAGACGGGCTTGCCGGGCAGCGCACCTTTGAGAAAAGTCTTGTTTGCCCCGGCTCCACGCAGTGTGATGCTTTTCGTTATGACCAAATTTACGGAGCAAGTGCCGGCCGGAAGAACTAAAGCGCTTCTTGAGGCGGCTTGATCGATGAGCGGCTGCAAATGTGCACAGTCGAGCGTCAATTGCGCAGAACTGAGCATACCTGTTGTAATTACTAAGAAACAACAACTCAGACATAATTTTAGCCTGCGCATAATAGCTCAATTCTAACAGAACGTAAATAGATTGCCTAGAGAAAGAGCTAACCCCCAGTCCGATAGGCTTGGGGGTTCGCTAGAAGAGGTTACTATGTTTAGGAGTAACTTTAGCCTAAACTGAAAGATTGGCTTATCGGAGGAGCCGAGTCTGCCTAGCACTGTAAAAATGTGTAGCGTGAGCGAGCCAAAAGAGATGTAGAGCGTAAGACAGGCGTCCTAGGCCCGTGTGCGAAAGTAGCGCGCACTACAAATATAATCAGTCTGCGCTTGACACCGAACGAGCGCGACGCTAGAATAAGCGCGCTGCTCTGTTAGCAAACTTATGAATGCACTGAACTATCAAACCAAGAGTAAGCCTAATATTTTCTGTCTGGCTCCAATGCATATCGCCCTTCCATTCTCGGTTAGCTTCTTTTTTGCCCCCTAGGGGGCATTTTTTCGTTGCGCACAATCCCGTCTTTGTTTGTAAACTAACTAAGTTTATTTTATTCAGTAAACCAAGGAGATTCTGTGAGTCAGTTAGATGAACTAAATAGACAGATCGCGTTTCTCGCAAGCGAGGGCAATACAGCGCTGGCTGCAGCCCAAAATGTACAGAACTGTGAAGGTATCCGTGTAGCGTATTTGGGTCGCAACGGAAAGTTAGCTGGCCTTTTCCGCTTGATGCCGACCTTGACCGATGCAGAGCGCCCGGCGGCGGGCAAGCTCATCAATGACCTAAAGATGAGCATTGAGTCGAGCTTAGAAGCAAAGATGGCCCAACTTGCCTTCAGCGAAATAGAATCAAAACTCAAGGCCGACGCAGTCGATGTAACCTTACCCGGGCGGCCCCTGTCTAAAGGACATTTGCATATCACCACAAAAACGCTACGCGAGCTTTACGCCATTTTCGGCCAGATGGGTTTCCAAGTTGTGGAAACTCCGGAAATAGAAACAGATGAGAATAACTTCTTGGCCCTCAATATTCCCGAAGATCATCCTTCGCGAGACATGTGGAGCACTTTTTATACAACGCAGCCCGGTGTGCTCTTGCGCACGCATACATCACCGGGGCAGTTGCGCGTAATGCGGGAGTTCGCGCCTCAGCCGATTCGGGTCATTTTGCCCGGCAAATGTTATCGCTATGAGCAGGTCGATGCGACGCACGAATGGAGCTTCTATCAACTCGAAGGCCTTGCCGTAGGCCAACATATCACAATGGCCGATCTGAAAGGCGTTTTGACCGAATTTATCAAGCAACTCTTCGGACGCGAACGCAAAGTCGTCTTTCGTTGCAGTTATTTCCCTTTCACGGAGCCGAGTATGGAAGCAGGCATGGATTGCTTTTCTTGCGGAGGCGCCGGGTGCAGCGTCTGCAAAGGGAGCGGATGGATCGAATTTCTCGGTTCGGGAATGGTGCATCCGACGGTGTTAAAAAACGGGGGCTATGATCCAAAAAAGTACTCTGGGTTTGCCTTTGGCATGGGCGTTGAGCGCATCATGATCTTACGCCATCGCATCGACGACGTGCGACATTTTTATAGCAATGATTTGCGATTCTTGTCCCAATTCTAGTTCTAGTTTATCTGTTTTGTCTATTTCGAGTTAAGAAGGAGTTTTTATGAGAGTGCCGTTAAGCTGGCTCAAAGAGTTTGTCGATATCAAGATGCCGATTGAAAAATTAGCCCAGCGCCTGGGTGTCTCGGGCATGGAAGTAGCGAAGATAGAATATGTGGGCAAGTCTTCGCCCAAAGGGGATGGGCTCAGCTGGGAGCATGTTTATGTGGGCAAGCTTGTTGAAGTGAAAGCGCATCCGAACGCCGATCGGTTGAAAATTGCTGTGGTTGATTTTGGCGAAGGGCTGATTGAGAGCGTAACGGGCGCGCCCAACCTCAATATCGGCGATGCAGGGCATAAAGTGGCCGTGGCCAAAGTGGGGGCTCAACTCTACGATGGTCATGTCAAAGAAAAGAAACTCATGACGGTACAAGCAGGTGTCTTGCGTGGAGTCGCATCGCAAGCAGTCCTTTGTTCCGAAAAAGAGCTGGGACTATCTGATGATCATTCCGGTGTAATGATTTTGGACAATGGAGTCAAAGTGGGCATCGCTCTAAGTAAAATCTTGGGCGACATTGTGCTTGAACTGGAGCTGACGCCTAATTACGCGCGCTGTCTCTCGATCGTCGGCGTAGCGCGTGAGATCGCTGCCTTGACTGGCCAAAAACTAAAACTAGCAACACCAGCGTGGCAAGCCAAAGGAAAACGGATCAAAAGCCAAATCGAGCTTCAGATCAAAGACAAAGATTTATGCTCGCGTTACACTGCAGCATTGATTCGCGACGTTAAAATCGGACTATCGCCCTATTGGATGCAGCATCGGCTTCGGCTCGCCGGGCAACGCCCCATCAACAATATCGTCGATATTACGAACTATGTCATGCTCGAATGGGGTCAGCCTTTGCATGCCTTTGATTACGACAAATTGAGACCGCGCCTCGGCAAAAAAGTCCCAACCATCATCGTGCGGCGAGCAGAAAAAAATGAAAAACTGAGAACACTTGATACTGTTGAGCGCGATCTGACCGACGATACGTTACTGATTTGTGATGGACAGAGCCCAATCGCATTGGCGGGCGTCATGGGCGGAGCGGAAAGCGAAGTAAATGAGGCGACAACAAATATTTTGCTCGAGTCGGCGAACTTTCAAGCGACGAACAATCGTAGAACGGCGCAGCGATTGCAGCTGTTCAGCGAAGCCGCACGACGATTTACGCGTGGCGTTCCCGTTGAAACTACAACAATAGCAGCCATGCGCGCCGCTGAGCTGATGCGCCAGGCGGCAGGCGGCACGATTGCAGTGGGATTTGCTGATAGCTATCCCAAAAAGCGAAAGCCCCGAACAATTACAATTGCGTTGAACGAGTTCTGTCGTCTTCTGGGGATGGAATTGTCGACCGAAGAAATTATTAGAGTATTAAAATCGCTGGAATGCAAAATGCAGGCAACGAAAGCAGCTCTCAAAGTTACGCCGCCTTATTATCGACTGGATTTGGAGATAGAAGCGGACTTAGTAGAAGAAGTCGCTCGTGTTGTGGGCTATGACAAGATTCCCACAACGCTGATGCGGGATACGCTGCCGACGCAACAACGCAATTGCCCTCTTGAACTCGAACAGAGGGTGCGCGATGTATTGACTTCGGCTGGCATAACCGAGGTCATCAATTACTCACCGACCAACTTGGAAAGTATCGCGAAGCTTGACCCGCAGAAACAAATCGTGGACGGGTCACAGTATGTGCGTATCGCCAACCCTATGTCGGCAGAACGCGAGTATATGAGGAAGACCTTGATGAACGGGCTTTTAGAGACCGTTTGGGCTAATTTGCGCCACTCCGATCGAGTCGCCATCTATGAAATAGGTCGACTTTATTTGCCCAAAAAAGGCCAGGTCTTACCCGATGAGATTCGGAGCCTGGCTATCGCTCTTGTAGGTCCGCGGACTGGGAAGTCATGGAATGCCGAAAAGGGCGAAATGGATTTCTTCGATCTTAAAGGCGCGATTGAATCTGTACTAAACGCACTAGGTGTGACGCAGATAGAATTCAAGAATGATACACATCCATCGGCGCATCCTGGAAGATGTGCTTGTCTTTATCTGCAGGGTGAAGTGGTTGGCGGTCTCTGCGAAGTGCATCCGCAAGTTCGTGAAAATTTCGACCTGCCCAAAAAGCGCATTGCTGTCGCTGAGCTAAATTTAGAGAAAATTATAGCTAAGGCGAGCCTGGTCACGTTCTACGAAAAGTTGCCACGGTATCCGTCTGTGGAACGCGATATCGCAGTGATTATCGATCAAAGCGTGGTGTCCGATCGCATCTTGCAGGTCATTCGCCAGCACGGAGGCGTATTGTTACGGCGTACGATGTTGTTTGATCAGTATCAAGGTGATCCGATTCCCGTCGGCAAAAAGAGCCTTGCTTATTCACTGACTTACCAAGCCGAAGATAGGACGTTAACCGATGAAGAAGTAAATCGAACGCACGCGCAAATTATGAACGCGGTCGAACGCGAATTGAGTGCGCAAGTACGTTCCAGCTAAAAAACTAAAAGACCGAATTAGAGCGTCGTAGCCGCGTAGCCGTTTTCATCAAAACGGATAGAGCCGGGTGTCTAAAGCCCGGCTCTTTTCTTTTTCGCTCTGCAAAATCACCGAATTGGTTGCAAAACTTTTGTGAAGGATGGTTTTTAATCTATCAAGAACTTTGTTCTCTTGATAAGGTGATGTAGATCACTTATAATAATGCAAAGTACTTTGTAATACAAAGTCAAAACCATGAAAATACTGAATAGAAGAAAGCAATACCCACAAGCAAACCCAATTTCCCTACATTTGGGGAAATCTGTCACTTTTCATCATTACTGATTCCATAGCATTGGGAGGAGCCACTTGATGAGTGTTCAGGATTTCGATTTTCGCGAGATCGATGACCAAATTCATGCCCGCCAACGACTTGCCATCATGAGTATTTTAGTGAAGTCGGCGGCGGATGAAATCGGCTTCAATCATCTAAAGACGAGACTTGCTCTCACCGATGGCAATTTGAGTTCACATCTCCGGCGATTGGAGAATGTCGGCTACGTTGGAGTTCGCAAGGAATTTGTCGATCGAAAACCACGTTCGAACTATTTTATTACCGCTCGTGGGCATAAAGCATTTCAAGCTTACTTGCTTCAATTAGAGAAATTGATTCGCAAACACAAATCTTCATCTCCGCCATAATTTTCGATCGTATGCGTTCAGTCTTTTACGTTTTCATATTTGACTTCTCTTGACTATTTCGGGGCAAAATGTTACAGTAATGACACTTAAAGATTTTTGGAATTCCGAAAAGGCGGAAATTATGGCTCTAGCCGAAGAAGCAGTGAAGGTCTTTAAAGCGCTGTCCGATCCAACACGCTATGAGATGATCCGTCTTCTGTACAATGAAGGGGGCGAGATCAGTTGCAGCAATTGCGCTGAAAAATTTAGACTCAGCGCGCCAGCGCTCTCCCATCACTATCGTATTTTGCAAAATGCCGGACTGATCACGGCGCGTAAAGAAGGGTCATTTGTCTACTATAAACTCAATAAAGTGTACTTGGAAAAATTTGTGCCCAAGTTTGAGCAGGCGCATTTGTCCTAACGTTCTATGAATTTCAGAGTAGAGAACTTTTAAACCTAAAGGAGTGTGTCACTCGTGAGTCAATTAACTCAAGTTACCGATGGTACGTTTCAAACGGATGTCTTAAATGCCCAAGGACCTATCTTGGTCGATTTCTATGCCGATTGGTGCGGCCCCTGCCGCGCTGTCGCCCCGGTGCTCGAAGAGCTATCGGGCGAGTTTGCCGGGCGTGTCAAGATTGTCAAGCTCAATATCGACGAGAATGAGGCGACCTCCATAAAATATGGCGTTCAAAGCATTCCTACGATGATCTTGTTCAAAGGTGGCAAAGAAATTGAGCGCATTATTGGCGCGTTACCTAAAACCAAGCTTTCGACCAAAATTGAGCCTTATCTCGGTTAATTAAGCAACGCAGCACTATTAAAGTAAAAGCAGAAGCAAATAAGGGCAGGTATTCTACGCCTGCCTTTATATTTTTGCATTGTCACTGCGGATATTTCGTGCGGGCACTCCTACATATATAGTTTTAGGTGGAATTTTCTCATCTTTAAGGACAATCGCGCCAGCGCCGATTGCTGCGTTATCCCCAACCTCAACACCCGGAAAGATCATCGCGCTGTCGCCGATCGTCACCCGTGAGCCAATTTTGACTGGCCTGAACTTGAGCTTACCACGCTCGCCGACGTGCCCGATCAGCTTCGCGTCACCTCCAATCATCGAATGATCGCCAATCGAAATCAGTTGAAAATCGCTGATCGCTTTCGTATTGATGTGCACACCTTTGCCAATTTGTGCGCCCATCAAACGGAAGTAGAGGGTATTCACTCCACTCAATGTGAGAAAATCCAAAAACGTTTTCGAAAAGACAAAAGGCAAAACCCCGCGTAAATACCAGCAAATTCCCTGAAGCGAAACAAACGGATTGTAGTGGACCCCTGGGACTGGACAGAGACCTAAGTAAAGAGGTACAGTCCAAGAAAGGGGACCAAGATGAACCAACGACGTAAGTTCACGCCGGCTTTCAAAGCTCA
>Ga0247727_10008076_pt1 | contig 19695 bp, 14 predicted proteins | sample WisWelCaveWW1625_FD_202498 | JGI IMG/M metagenome (GOLD analysis project Ga0247727, IMG submission 202498) | Biofilm microbial communities from Wishing Well Cave, Virginia, United States - WW16-25 | ecosystem: Environmental > Aquatic > Deep subsurface > Groundwater > Cave microbial mat | place... | reverse complement strand
CGATGGCCAGCCTTTTACGGGGATGCAGGGAGAGGCTTTCTTCCGGGGTACTGACACCTTTTCGTGAGGCCGCAAGTGTGGATCTTCAGCGTGTGGAGCATCAATTAGCGGAGCTTGAAAAGCAGATTGAGCAGGCCTTATTACAGACTCTGTCTGCGGACCAGCTTGAAAAATTCAGGGAGGATGCCATGCGCGAGCTGAAAAGTTTTGAAGAAAAACTGGAATTCCCGGTCTATCAGGAGATGATTAACCGGGCTTTGATTAAAGCCGTTCGTAAACTCTACAACATTCCGCGATTGAGTCTGTTTTATATGTAACGGAGCGGTTATGTCTGCTCCGTTTCTGTCGCTTGTCGTCTGTTTTGCGGCCGGAATACTCGCGGGAACTGTTGTGCAGGTTCAGCCGGCTGTGCCGCCGGCAGTGGCCTGTCTGGCCCTGCTCAGTCTGCGGGCGCCTTCCTTTCGCGTCGCGTTGATGGCCCAGTTCTTTTTTATCCTGGTTGTTTCGACTGCCATTTCCAACCGGCAGGAAACAAGATATCAGTGCAACGAGCTGCGACAGCGTGTTTCCTCAGCAGGAAGGGAAGTCCTGTTGTTGCAGGGTATGATTCAGAGGACGCCGGAGATTGCGAACGATTATTTTGTATTGCAGATCAGCGTAGATGCACTTTCCGGCGCGCCGGTCAAAGGACTTGCCAGAGTTACCGTTTCCGGACAGTTGAAACAGCCGTTGATAGCGGGTGATCGCATCGAAACCTTTGCCCGGCTTCGTCTGCCTTCCAATTTTCGTGCCGACGGTTCTTTCAACTACGAGCGTTATCTCAAGAAGGAAGGAGTCCATGTTCTGGGCAGCGTAAAGAGCGATTTGCTGATACACAAAACCGGCGAATCATGGTCTGTGCGCAGAATCACTTCTTCGATTCGTACACGCTGGATCCGCGATATCAGCAAAACTTTTTCAGCACGTGATGCCGGCCTGTTACGTGCGTTGTGGCTGGATGACCGGATCGGATTGGCGCGGGAAACCGAGCAAATCTTGATGGATTCCGGCGTTTTTCACGTGATCGCCATCTCCGGATTTCACCTGACAGTACTGGTGTTGTTGCTCTTCTGGCTTCTCAAGCGGCTCGTTTCGTTTCGAACTGCAGTCTTAATCTCGAGTGTGCTTCTCGTGTTTTATTTCCTGGTTCTCGAAGGTCGCGCATCCGTAACAAGGTCCATTTGCAGCTTTCTGATCTTTGCATTTGCTGTGTGGAAATACGAGCGTATGCCACGGGCTAACTGGATCGGAATGTCTGCGTTCGTACAGCTTGCGCTCAATCCACTGGAACTTTTCGATTCCGGTTTTCATCTCACCTATCTTTCCACTTCCGCGATCCTCTTTCTTGCGGTTCCAGTCTGCAGGGCTCTTGGGCAATTGCCCGGTATTTACCGTTATCCCGCTGATTTTCTCGTGACCGGATTTATTGTGCAGTGTGTTCTCATACCGTATCAAATTTATGTATTCCACCGGCTGCCGGTCTTTACTTTCATTGCAAACATAGTTGCCGTTCCGGTCAGCAGTTTGCTCATTGCCTTGGGAATGGTACTGACGCCTCTGGGCACGCTCGCCGGGTTTGCGCGCGAAGTGGTTCGAATTCCACTCGATTTGTTTCTGGGTTCTTCAGAGCTTTTCGCGGAAGGTGTTCGAATTGTTCGGTCGCCGTCCGTGTTCACAGTGATCGGGTTTTACTTCGTTGCCGCATGTATGGTTATCGTGCCTCAAAGAGTCTGGAAAGCAGCTTGCGGTACTGTTTGTTTGCTTTTGCTGATCGTTTGCGTCTTTCCGTTTGCCTTGAAGAAATCGGGAAGTTTCAGGGTCCATTTTCTAGACGTGGGGCAGGGTGATTCTATTTTGTTGGAGTATCCGGACGGCACGTTTGATCTCGTGGACGGAGGCGGGTTCTTCAATCCTGAGGCCCTTGATACCGGACAGGCCATCCTGCTTCCTTATTTGAGTCGCAAGGGAGCGGTCCGGCTCCATCGTGTTTTCCTGACACACGCTCACGCCGATCACATGAATGGACTGGCCTCGGTGTTCAAATACATTCCGGTGGACGAGTTTTATGTGACCCGTGAACCTGTGGGGGAAACAGGTTACCAGCGGCTGATCCAACATATTGCCCTCACTCCAAGGCCAATCTTCAAGGGAAAAAAATTCAATCAGGGCAACGTAGTATTGAATGTACTGGCTCCAGCGGACACTCAAAAGACGCTAAGAGTCGCCAATGATGATTCTCTCGTTTTACTCATTGAGCATAAGGGATACCGGGTTCTGCTTACTGGAGATATGGAATCGAGAACCGAACTGCAAATAGCAGAGGTCCCATTTAGAATCGACTACATCAAAGTTCCACATCACGGAAGCAAAAGTTCCAGTTCACCGTTCTTGCTGGATCGAATTCGCCCTAAAGGTGCAATTGTCTCGGCAGGAGCCAATAACTGGTTCGGGCACCCGCACCCTGACATCGTTCAAAACTACCGGAAAAGACACTGTCAACTATACCGGACTGATCTGCACGGAACAATTGTCCTCGAGATCGGACCCGATGGAGCCAGTCTTGTTAATTGAAAACGATTATCATTGTCAGAATCTATGGTCTCACTAATGCAACGAATAAGGCCCATTAATACCCGGCTTCTACCGTTCTGATCGTCGGCGAAGATCTCGAAACCCGGGCCAAGATTATTTCGTTCTTGAAATCTGTTAAACTTCACACTATGCAAGGAATGCGAAAGACGAAGATTCTGGCGACTCTGGGGCCGGTTTCAGACGAACCAGAGATGATCGAGAAGTTGATTCATGCTGGAGTGGATGGATTTCGTTTGAATTTTTCGCACGGTAGCCATGACTATTTCCGGCCACTCGTTGATTCGATACGGTCGATTTCCCATCGTCTTGGGAAGCCGATTGCGATTCTTCAGGATTTGCAGGGGCCCAAGATTAGAACCGGGAAGCTGGTGGGCGGAAAGGAGGTCCATCTGATTCCAGGGACGCGTTTTGTCATCACGACCCGTCCTGTAGAAGGAAACGAAATGATAGTCTCAACGTCGTATATGAATCTGCCGGTGGATGTTGTCCCCGGCGATAAGATTCTTGTTGCTGATGGCTCTCTTGAGTTACGTGTTCTCAAGGTCATCGATACTGATGTTGAAACGGAAGTTCTCACGGGCGGTGTACTTGGTGAAAAGAAGGGGATCAACCTGCCGGGGATCGTTGTGAGCGCGCCCAGTCTTACTGAAAAGGACATTACGGATGCAATTTTTGGCAAGGATCTGGGTGTTGACTATGTAGCTCTTTCATTCGTTCGAACCGCAGGCGATGTTCGAAAGTTGCGTGAAGCGTTGGCCGGAAAGGATTGCAAGATCATAGCGAAGATCGAAAAGCCGGAGGCCGTGGATAATCTGGATCAGATTCTTGACGTTTCCGATGGTGTGATGGTGGCCAGAGGAGATCTGGGCGTTGAATTACCGGCGGAGCGAATACCGTTACTGCAGAAAATGATCATTGAGCACGCAAATCGTGCGGAGAAACTGGTGATCACAGCCACTGAAATGCTGGAGAGCATGGTGGATCATGCTCGCCCGACTCGCGCGGAGGCATCCGACGTTGCCAATGCCATCCTGGATGGAACGGACGTGGTGATGCTTTCACAGGAAACAGCAGTTGGCCTCTATCCGGATAAAGCTGTGAAAACGATGGCTTCTATTGCCCTTGCCACTGAATCGGATGAGGAAGTCTTTCAAATCACGGAAAGGTTGCGCCCTCAAAAACTGGTGAACTTCACGCACGCTATTGTTCACTCGGCCCGAACCGCTGCAGAAGTGATCAAGGCGCGGGCCATTCTCGTTTTTACGCAATCGGGATATACCGCAGAGCTTGCGTCATGCCAGCGACCACACTGTCCAATATTTGCATTTACTTCCAGCAAGCGAACGCTTCAGCATCTTTCTCTCGTATGGGGAGTTCATGCCATTCTCATCGACAACTTCCCGGATACAAATCAAATGGTACAGCGTGCGGAACAGAAGCTCCTGGAAGCAAACCTGCTGCAGAAAGAAGATCCCGTTGTGATTATTTCCGGGGCGCAAGCTGTACGGGGAGCAACCAACATGATGAAGATGGGGCGGATCGGCGTGTAATGGATCGATTCGCAGTCCGACTTCAGTCTCTCCTGCGAGCTTCGTCGTAGTCACAATTTTGCGTGTTAGAATGATTCTTGCTTACAGGGGAAAAATTTTCGGGCAATAGATTATGAGTGAAGAGTATCTCGTACAGTGCTGGTACTGTTTAGGTGAATTCGACGCGGGCGCAGCCGTATGGTGCGGTTGTGATCCGAAGAATCCCACAAAGCTTTGTCCTTACTGCCTCCAGTGTTTTTGTCGTGCATCTGAAGAATACAGAAATCGCTTTTTTCAATATGCTCCGGCTTCGCTGCTGGCTGAACGATCTTCGCTGAGAAAGATAAAAGATCGACTCGGTGAGCTTCTGGTTCGCGCCCAACTCTTGACGGTAGAAGATCTTCTGGTTGCGCTTAACAAACAAAGCGTGGCTGGATCGATGCTCGGTCAAGTACTGATTGAGGACAAAGTGATCAGTCAGGAGGAGCTCGACATTTTTTTGCAGATGCAGGGAGTTCCGGTCCCGAATCAATTCAGTGAAGAATACGTTGATGTTGAGATGCTTCAACGTTTGCATCCGGAATTCTGTTTGCAGAAAAAGATTTTACCGCTACGAGTATTTCATGGCTCGAGCCGTTCTTTCCTGGCACTGGTGATGACGAATCCCGGTGATCTGGGAACGATCGATATTGTCGGCAGAAAGACGGAAATGTTTATCGTTCCTTTTTACGCGGAAGAGTTCGCCGTGACTGCGTTTCTGAAGGACTACGTTCCCCCGGGTGGAGCCAAAATTCTTGAACAGGAAAGCATCGATTACCAGAGTATTGTGCGCAAGATTATCGTCGGCGCGATTAAACGTCATGCTTCCGACATACATATTGAACCGGACCAAAACGAGCTGAATGTGAGGTACCGGATTGACGGAGTGCTTTACAAGATCAAGTCGCCGCCAAAAAGAGATCAGGGGCCTCTGATCACAAGTTTAAAGAAGCTTGCCAAGATGGATATGCACAGGAGCGGCATTCCTCAGTCCAGCAAGATGGTTTTGCGGCATTCCGACCAGAAGTATCAATTGAACATCCTGAGTTTTCCGAATCCCTACGGTGAAAGCATCAGCATCAAAATTGTTGATTTGACAACGTTTTTAAGGGATCTCAGTGAAATCGGATTAACGGGGCTGGAATACCATCTGACATGTCAGGCTCTGGAAGCCTCCCACGGTTTGATTCTGATCAGCGGTCCGTTGATGAACGGATGCAATACAACACAGTATGCAATGATGCGGTATTATTCGAAATCGAACCGTAAAGTCATGACACTGGAATCACCAATCTTTTCCACTGTTCCCAATATTCATCAATCCGAAATCAATCCTGCAATCGGTTTTGATTTTAAAACAGGATTGGATTCAGTGATTCGATCCGATCCGGACGTGATTTTCCTGTCCGATATTCCAGATGCGGAGGCGGCTGCAGCCGTTTGCAAGATTGCGGCCCGTTCGGTTGTGGTGGCTACGGTGACGGCGTTATCGGCGGCCAATACTATATTGATGTTGCGTGAGCTCGGCGCCTCGCAATCTCTGTTGTCGCAGGCGCTTTCACTTGTAGTGAACCAGAGACTCATCAGGCGTATTTGCACACATTGCGGAGAAAAACTTCCCATCTCACAGTCAGTACTGGTTCGTATGGGTTTGAGTGCGACCGAATCGTCAGATTTCAGTGCGTACATCGGGGCCGGCTGCAAGGATTGTAATTTTCTGGGCTTCAGCGGACGAGTTGCTATTTTCGAAGTCCTTTCGTCAAGTCCCTCTGTGAGTGACGCGATTGCCGGGGGGGCTTCCGCCCGGGAAATTGAAGCAGTGGCAGCAGAACACGGTATGGTAACCCTGCGGAAGAGTTGTCTGCACAAAATCAACGAGGGCGTCACAACGCTGGAAGAATTTCAGAAATGTAAATTCTAGCCGGGCGATCTCGAACTCTGCGCTAAAATCCAGTTTAATACTAATATTCTGTGAGGGTGTTCTGGATTGCTTCTTCCAGTGTTGATGTGCCTTCCTTCACTTTATCGAGTGCAGCCCTTCGTAGATCCTTCATTCCTTCTTTCATGGCAATATCTTTGATCTGATCAGCAGGCAAATCTGCGGCAATGGCGGCTTTGATCTTGCGAGTCACCTGCATGATTTCGAAAATTGCGCCACGACCATAAAATCCAGTATTTCCGCACGCCTCACAACCCGCGCCGCGATACGGTTTTACTTCTTCTACTTCCGCTTCGCTGAAACCGGCGTCAATAAGTACTTTTTTATCGTATTCCACTTCCGTTTTACATCTGGCGCAGATCTTACGCAGCAATCTCTGTGCAATTACTTGCAGCATCGAAGCAGAAATCAAGTAGGGTTTCAATCCAAGGTCGATTAAACGACCGATAGCAGACGGCGCGTCGTTCGTGTGGACCGTGCTGAGCACCAGGTGGCCTGTGAGAGCGGCCTTACAACACGTTTCCGCGGTCTCCAGATCGCGAATCTCTCCCACCAGGATGATGTCAGGGTCCTGTCGCAAGAAATAACGAAGCACCGATGCAAAGGTCACACCGATCTGATCATTGACCTGGACCTGGCAAATTCCGGGAAATAAATATTCAACAGGTTCTTCTACGGTCATGATGTTATTGGATCCCGTATCCAGCGAGTTTAATGCGGAATAAAGAGTTGTCGTTTTTCCACTGCCGGTCGGACCCGTGCAGAGTATCATGCCGTAGGGTTGATTGATTGCATGTTTGAAGCTATGGAGCTGTGGGGCATCGAATCCCAGCTTGGTCATGTCGATTTCCAGCGCCGCACGGTCCAGTACCCGGAGTACCACGCGTTCGCCAAAAACTGACGGAACAACCGAAACACGGTGATCGATGATGCGACGTTTTCCCATTCTGAGCTTCACACGTCCGTCCTGTGGTCTACGTCGTTCCGCGATGTCCATTCCTGAGATGATCTTTATACGGGAGATCAAAGCACTGGCAATGGAAAGCGGGAAACTAAAAACCTTATGAAGCACTCCGTCCATTCGATAGCGGACAACGAGCTTGTTTTCCCACGGTTCAATATGGATATCGCTCGAACCCATCTTGATTGCCTGTCTCAGAATCATGTTTACGAGCTTAACTACCGGAGCATCGTCCACATCCATCCCCGACGGAGGATGTTCGGTATCGGTATTTACGATCTGCAGCTCTTCAACAACGCCGGTGACCAGCGATTCCAGTTCTCCCATATCGAAGGAAGCTTCTTCATCAAAGTCTGTAAACTCGCCTTCTTCGGTTTCCACTTCCTCCTTTGTGAAACTTCGGAATGTGAGGTCCCGTCTCAATTCCATAGTCTTCTGAAAGCGCTGCATGCCCTTTTCTTCCGTATATCCGTAGAGTTTTTGCCAGCCTTCTTTCAGAATTTTGTTGGTAGTTATGCAGGGCTGAATTCTCATGCTGGTCAAGAACGAAAGATCATCCAGCGCGGACATGTTAGTCGGATCGAGCATTGCCACATCCAACGTGGACCCATGTTTCCGCATCGGGCAAATGAAATATCGTTTTGCGACATGAAGCGGAATCGATTTCTTCAATTCTTCAGAAACTTCAATTTCCTTCACCTCATCGATTCGCAATTGATTGCTCAGGCATGAAACGATTGCTTCTTCCGTACAGTAGCCGAGGTTAATCAGAATTGACCCCAGGAACTGTTTCTTTTTATCTCGCGTCGACTGCTGAACGACAAGAGCTTCTTTCAGTTGTTGTTCGTTGATGACGTTATTTGTTACCAGCATTTCTCCGATCAGATTTCGTTGCCCGCGAGTTTTTCGCACTGCGGGTAACGTGGAGGAAGCGCTTACTATGATGGACCCTGATTCCAGAACCGTCCCCGATCCGTTCGACGAATCTTGCTGAAGCACATCCACCGCCATCAGCGCGGCGACAGATCGATAGACCGTCAGTTTTTCAAGACCGGAAGCTTTAATCAGGTCCTTGACCGCGGAAGGTTTGTTGAGCAACGCAAGAATGCTCTTTTCTTCCGTGAGCAACGTGACCTGACGGACGCGTTCCAGATAGTCCGGTGAAAGTTTCAGTATTCCCTGCAAATCACCCAGCGGTCTCAACAGGAGAACGATATTTGAGATTCGCCGCATCCCTTGAAGGATAATCTCCGGCGTATAGAGCTGATCGAAAAGCATCTCTCCGTCGAGTACATCGGTTTCTTCGAGCCGGTATTCGCCATCTTCCCAATCAATCAACGAAAAAATAATGTCTCTGGTTTGAGACACCAGTGTATTGTTTAACACAGGTTCTTTGATTGCGGACATGCCCACAAGGATCTGTCCGAGACGCTTATTGAGGTCCTTGATCTGGCCAAGAGCGATTTCGAGGTCCCACGAGCTGACGAGATTGCGTCTCAGGAGTATCTGACCGAGTTTTTCGTTCTCCTGATTGGATTCGGCCCGCAGGATTGCCCCTTTTCGCAGGAGAATCGTCTTCTCCAGAAGTCGTCTCTTAAGATGGACTTTTCCCGAACGTCTCTCTCTGTGCCAGTCGACCAGCAATTCGAGGACATTCTTATCATTGATAGAGCCGGTCATTTTTTGCTTTTCATCATCCCGCGCCTGGTAAATTTCTTGCAGTATCTAATATAACACAGCAAAGAGATGAGGCAAGAAAATTCAAACTTTGACAACTTCTATGATGCTACAGTATCTTACGATCCAGCGATGTTTCGTAAGATCGTTCGGAGAGTCCCTTCCAGCCGGAAAGGAGGAGCACTTAGAAAGATTTTTTGGGTCACTGCTTTCATTGCAGTTGCCGTCTTTCTGGGATTCACAATACGGCTTTATTTGAGTTGCCGCAAGATTGTGGATGATCATTTAAAGAGTCAGACCTGGTCGCTTCCTTCGACAATCTATGCAGACGCTCCGATTCTTTATCAGGGATTGCCGATGAAACCAGAACGGCTTGTCGACTATCTGCTGAGATTGCACTATCAGCCGACGCCTGATAAGCATACGGCTACCGGCCAGTTTTACGCGCACGGGGACACCATTATTTTTCAGAAGCGTGTTCTGTTTTACGGGGCGAGTGCGGAACCCGCCGTATTGGTACGTTTCAAAGCTGGGACAATTGAGAGCATACAAAACCTTTCGAGTAACGAAGAGTTGCCTGCATATGAATTGGAACCTGTTCCAGTCAGCAACCTGTTCGGTCAGGAATGGGAAAAGCGCACTCTGGTGCAGTATGAACAGATTCCCGTGCACCTGATTCGGGCAGTACTGGCGATAGAGGACCGTCGATTTTTCAGTCATGGCGGACTGGATTTTCGGGGCATTCTTCGTGCCATCTGGAATGACTTGATCAATCACAAACAATTGCAGGGCGGCAGCACGGTCACGCAGCAGCTTGTGAAGAACTTTTACCTGACTCCCGAGCGTTCCATTCGGAGAAAAATCAACGAGGCTGTGATGGCATGGATCATGGAACGCAGACTCAGAAAGGAAGAGATTCTGGAACTGTATCTGAATGAGATCTATCTTGGACAGCGCGGGGCGATGAGTATCAACGGTATCGGAGAAGCGAGCCTTTTGTACTTCGGCAAAGACGTGCAGCATGTGGATGTGCCTGAGGCGGCTTTACTGGCGGGCATGATTCAGGCGCCAAATATATACAACCCGTATAAGCATTCGAAGGAGGCAAAGACGAGACGCAACGTGGTTCTTCGAGCGATGAAAGAGACAAACGTCATTTCCAGTTCAGATTATGAAAAATACGTGGCGACTGAATTGAAAGTAAAACCCTTTGATTCGCGAATTAATCTGGCCCCATATTTTGGAAACATTGTGAAGACCCAGCTTCTGGAGAAATACGATCAGGATCTGATTTATACGAAGAATCTTCGCGTATTTACAACTCTTGATCCGGATATGCAGGCAGCTGCGGAAGAGTCGCTCGCGGCCGGATTGGAACAGATCGATAAGATCCGGTATTCAAAAGTGAAGAAACGGGTGGAGGGATGTTTAATTGCGATTGAGCCGCAAACAGGATTCATTAAGGCCCTAGTGGGTGGAAGGAGCTATTCGCTGAGTCAGTTCGATCGTGTTCGTCAGGCGAAGCGCCAGCCCGGCAGCATATTTAAGCCGGTTGTGTACGCTGCTGCTTTTGAAGAGTTTTTCGATAAGCAGAGAGTTTTTACTCCGGCCACTCTTGTGACGGACGAACCCTGGACATTGCATTTCCAGAATAAAACATGGCAACCCAAAAACTATGATGGACAGTATCATGGAACGGTAACACTGAGAACGGCTCTGGCGCAATCCATGAATGTGGCGACAGCCAGGCTGGCAATGGATGTTGGCCTCAATCAGGTGTCCGGGCTGGCGAAACGGCTGGGATTCGAAAACATTAAACCATATCCGTCCCTTTCACTGGGTTCTTTTGAAGTGAGTCCGTGGGAGGTTGCTGAGGCCTACACCGTTTTTGCCAACGGTGGCGTAAGAACAGAGATTCGTACGCTGAAAAAAGTATCAAATACTAATGGCGAAACTCTGGAGAGAAGCCGGATAGAAGTGAAGAAGATACTGCATCCACAAACAGCCTATCTCATAACAGACATGCTGACAACGGTGCTTTCCAGCGGAACCGGCGCAGCGGTCAGGCAACGTGGATTTATGCGACCTGCGGCGGGCAAAACAGGCACAACTGATGAGTATCGTGATGCATGGTTTGTAGGGTACACACCCAATTTGCTATGCGTTGTATGGACGGGCTATGATGACAATACGCCGATCAAAATGACGGGAGCTCAAGCGGCCTTGCCCATCTGGACACGATTTATGAAAATTGCGACACAGAACATTCCTGTTGAAGATTTTAGCAGTCCGCAGGGTGTGAATATTAAAATGATTGATCCTGCAACCGGTGGACTGTCAACCGAAAATTGTCCGTCGGCCCAACCGGAACTGTTCATAGATGGAACTGAACCCTCAACCACATGTTCTCAACACGGAAAACACTGGTGGAAACTATTCGGTTAGGTATGAAAAATACTGTCGTTGTTATTTTATTGATGATTGCGCTGCTTTGCGGGTGCGGGAAAAAGAAGATGGCCACGATTGAACCTCCAGTAAGCGAGCCGGCAGAGGTGCCTCAAACACCTGCTGTTAGACCTCCGGATAATCCTGCGCCGAAGCAGGCGCCGGTGGCTCCTGTGCCAAAGGGGAGAATGCCGTCGGTGGGCGACACTTCTGCACTGAAACTTGTCGAAAGTGGTGTGAAAAAAATGAACGCAGGAAGCACGGAAGAAGCAGAGTCTCTTTTTGAACAGGCTCTTCGTGTGAGTCCTACGAATGGGCGTCCGTATTATTATCTCGGTGTTATAGCCGCCGGTCAGCGGGATTACGACAGGGCTTCAGGTTTCTTTGCACAGGCAGAAACTCATCTTCACGCAGATTCGTTTTGGATGTCGCAAATTTTGTTGCAGCAAGGACTTATCCTGAAGAACCAGAATCAGAAATCGGCGGCTGCAGAAAAATTCAGGAAGGCGGTTGAGACGAATCCGTCAAACAACTGGGCAAAATCGGAACTGGATGCGATCACAAGACAATAGCTTGAGATGGAATCTTAAATCCGGAATCTGCAATTTGAACGGAGTTGGTTACCCGTTGCGACGGATCAGATACGGTCTCGGATTTACAGGCTGATCGCCAATGCGTATTTCATAATGAACATGCGGACCGGTGCTCATGCCCGTATTTCCCATCACCCCAATCTGGTGTCCGCGGCTGACCGTCTGACCCGGTTTTACGTGAATCCGTGCAAGATGTCCGAAGATCGTTTTGATTCCGTTCTCGTGCTCGATTTCAACAGTGAGTCCAAAACTTCCTACGTATCCGGCCAGCACAACTGTTCCCTGAGCCGTGGCCAGAACCGGAGTTCCGACGTCGTTTGAAATGTCAATTCCCTGATGAAAATCGGGCATAGTGGTAAACGGATTCAATCTGGATCCAAAGTAAGAAGAAACGAAACCTTCGGCGGGGTAAATGGAAGGAGTGCTAAAAGGTCTTTCGGTCTGAATGTAGCTTTGCAGGTGAAGAAGGCTGTTTTCGAGTAATTCCGCTCTTTTTTCAAGTGCGGACAGGTCACTGTTTGTTGAACCGGTAGAAAACCCGCCCATACCCAGCTTCGAATCAGTTGGCTGTTTTCGCGCGGTCAGTGGAGGCATTCCCGCGATCGACTTTAACCGGGTAGACAATCGTGTGAGCGCAGAGATTTTCCGATTTAGTTTTTGCGTCATCTCCTCCGACATTTTCAAGTTGGCGCGTAATTCTGCATTTTCCCGACGTACTTGTTCCACAGATCGTGCTTCTCTGTAGACTTTTACGTAGTGAATCATCGATCCAAGACCAACAGCAGACAACAATGCAAGTACAATAAGGCCGTAATAAAGATACTTATGCGAAACTCTAAACTTACAAAGCGTTTTGTTGGCGCTTGGTACGATAAGAATAGTGAACCGCTGATCGGTCATCCTATCGAATCCTCCTGAACGAACAGTACCCTGACTACTTCCCCTGATCACTCGGCTGCGAGTCGCCGAAATCCTACCACGCCCAAATGAGTCTGTCAATCTCAACCTGGGCATTTGGGCATTTGGGCATTGCGGGCATTTGATTCATCCGGGCAGGCAGATTAACATAACAATGAAAGTGAAGATACTGGCGGTTGATACGTGTACAAATGTTTGCAGTCTCTGCGTAATGGATGGGGACCGTACGGTTGCCCAATATATGACGGTTGGAGAAAGAACGCATACGGAGAGGTTGATGGATGCGATAGAGACGCTTTTCTCGCATCTTGATTTTGGAATTGAGGCAATTCAGGGACTGGCAGTTACCAATGGGCCAGGCTCATTCACGGGACTTCGGATTTCGCTGAGCGTCATTAAGGGTCTCGCGTTCGCGCTCAACATTCCTGTAGTTACGGCCAGTTCTCTGGAAGTGGCAGCCATGCAAATCACTGAAATCGGTTTCATCTGCCCGGCACTTGACGCGCGCCGCAATGAAGTTTTCGCTGCCCTTTTCGAGAGAACCGATGAGGGTCTATTCTGTCTTTTGGAGCCTCGTTCCGTGTTGCCCGCAGTATGGGAAAAGCAACTACCCGATGCGCCCATCCTGTTTTGCGGTCCCGGCGCGCATCTCTACTGGTCAACGCTCCAGCGCACCACGTCAAAGCTTGTCGGGCCCCCGGATCTCGTTCTTGCGACAACAATGGCTCACCGCGCTCAAAAGTTGTTTGTACGAAGAGAGTTTATTTCAGCGAACGAGTTGAATGCTGCATATCTGCGTCCTTCGGATGCGGAAGCCAGGAAAATCGCGAATGCTTAATGATGAGTTGACAGAGTCGAAAACGACGTGCGACCGTATCTTCATTTTTTTTGTTATAATTCAATCAGATGTTGGACGTCTCACCTTGCAATGTCAGATTAAACCCTAAGGAGGATCACCATGGAGAGCAGAGATATCTCTCGGGTCTTGTATGAAGAAAATTCCGAATATCGCACCCTTTCTGATCAACATCGTTCGCTGGAAAGTCGTTTGCAGGAATTATCCTCACGTTTATATCTATCCGATTCTGAAAAAGTAGAAGAAGTAACATTAAAAAAGAGAAAACTTGCACTGAAAGATCGCATGCAGGAGCTGATGAAAAAGCATTCCGCGTAGATACAGGATTCAGGCACTATGCTCGTAGCAAAAGAAGGATACCCGTATATTACCGGCCTGCTGTTTCCGGCAGGGCCGGCTTTTTTTTTCGGCTGGAACTGGATTGGCGCTCTAATGCTGGGGCTGTCGGCTTTTGTCATATTCTTTTTTCGCGATCCGGAGCGTAAGTTTGGAGGCACGGACCGGCAGATTGCATCACCCGCGGACGGAAGAGTTGTTTCGATTCGAAAAGAAGACGGATGCGAGGCGATCAGTATTTTTCTTTCTGTGTTTAATGTTCACATCAACCGCGCTCCGGTTTCGGGGCTTATTTCAAATATTGTTTATAAAAAGGGTAAATTCCTTCTGGCATGGGATGAACGCGCTTCCGTTGAGAATGAGCAGAATTCCATTACGATGGATCACAACGGACAGCCGGTTCGTTTTGTGCAAATTGCAGGGATACTGGCGCGTAGAATTATCTGCTGGCGCAAGAGCGGAGAATCCCTTGTTGCAGGGGAGAGGATCGGACTGATTAAGTTCGGCTCGCGAGTCGATGTGTTTTTGCCGGCAGGTTCCCGAATCGATGTACGCGTGGGTCAAAGGGTTTCGGGCGGCAAAACGATACTCGGGGAATTACCGTGAAGCGCAGGCGATGGTCTCGCGATCAGATCAAAGAACACTCACGAAGGGGAATGTACATCATTCCCAGTTTGTTTACCGTTTCAAATATTTTTTGCGGGTTTTACTCGATCAGTTCCGCGATACAGGGTAATTACGAACGCGCAGGACTACTGATCGGAATTGCCATGATTCTGGATACTCTTGACGGCCGGCTGGCAAGACTTACGAATACAACATCCGAGTTTGGTTTACAGCTCGATTCTCTGGCAGACGTGATTACCTTCGGAGTGGCGCCCGCTGTTCTCTGTTATCAATGGGCCTTTTATCACTATGAAAATTCTCTGATCGATCGTGCCGGATGGATTTCGTGTTTCCTCTTTATCATTTGCGCGGCAAGCCGTCTGGCGCGATTTAATATTCAGACTTCGGGAGTGCACGACAAACGCTTTTTTATCGGAATGCCCACTCCGGCTGCAGCCGGATTCGTTGCTGCTACCATCTATCATTTTCCCGAAAGAATTGCCGGAGAAATACCTGCCATGGTTGCCGTTGGCGTAATGTTGTTCCTGGCATTCCTGATGGTGAGCCGGATTCGCTACCTGACCTTTAAAGACCTGAATCTCAGACAACCTCGATCCTATCGCACCGTTGTCGTGATTGCTCTTATCATTGGTTTTATGGTATTCAATTTGAAGAAAGCGTTGATTACTCTTGCTTTACTTTACGCGCTTTCCGGACTCGCTGGATTGATCTTCAGCAAGAAAAGCAGGCCCGTCGAAACTCCCGAGCCGGAGCCCAATCCACTCCCACTGAACCCGAGCTAGGGACGCCTGCCCCCTGATTGATGCGGTTTGCAGATGAATTCCCGGGTTTTATGAGAAGCGCTGGACACAAAACATGCATCCTGACTGCCGCGTTTGTCTGCGTGTTATTAACGAATCTACCTGTGGCCGGTCAGGATCAGACTCTCGCCGAACCGCGGCGGTTAACTCTTGAGGAACAGGAAGAGTTCCTCCTGAACGGGAAGATTGTCAAGGAAAAGGCCCTTTCGGTTGGAGTCACCCGGTCGTCGAAGGCCACACTCTTTTACAAAGGAATGACGCATGCCGCCCATGTCCAGACGATTGATGAGAAATCGTCGTCTGTAAAAACAACACGTGGTCTGGAAGTCAATTTCCGCGACTATTATGGATTCAACATCGCAGCTTATCGACTGGACAAACTCCTGGGACTGAATATGACTCCCGCGTCAGTGAAACGCAAAGTCAGAGCAATGTGGGCTGCGGTTACCTGGTGGGTGGACGATGTTGCCATGATGAATCTGGAACGAGTCCAGGACAATATCCAGCCGCCAAACATTCGGGACTGGAATCAGCAGATGTATATCGTTCGGATTGTCAACCAGTTGATTTATGACACGGACCCGAATCTGGGAAATCTTCTCATCACGAAAGATTGGAAACTCTGGTCCGTGGACCGCACGCGCGCGTTCCGGCCGTACGACATACTCGAAGATCCGAAGCAGATTTCCAGGTGCGACCGCAGTTTACTGGCCAGGCTGAAAGGATTGAATAAAAAAATACTGAAAGAAAACCTTGAAGACTATTTATCCGGGAGGGAAATCGACGGCCTGGACACCAGGCGCTTGCTTATCATCAGGATACTTGATGGAGAAATCCTGAAGAATGGAGAGGACAAGGTGTTGTACGACCTCCCACAAAGGGACTAGAATACTCCTCATGAACAAGAATTTTTACATCGAGACCTACGGCTGCCAGATGAATGTTCATGATTCTGAAAAGCTGTCGGGCATTCTGACGAAGCTGGGATACTCTCCGACCGTGGACGAGCATGAAGCGGATTTTGTTTTGTTGAATACATGCAGTGTGCGCGAAAAGGCGGCCCATAAAATTTTCACCCGCCTGGGACAGCTCAAGAAGCTAAAAACAGGGAAGCCCGGCATGACCATTGGAGTGTGCGGCTGCCTGGCCCAGCAGGAAAAGGACCTGTTTTTCAAAGGACGCCCGTATGTCGATCTGGTTTTTGGCCCCAGGAACATTTCGGATCTCCCTTCGCTTCTGGAGCAGCTTCGCGATGAACGAAAACAACTGCTGGCTTTTTCAGGCCCTCGCCAGGAACCAACATTTGAAGTTGATACGGTCCTGCGGGAGACTCCTTATAAAGCGTATATCACCATCATGGAAGGGTGCGACAAATTCTGCACATTCTGCGTGGTTCCGTTCTTACGGGGGCGCGAGATCAGCCGCGATCCGCATGCCATCCTGGAAGAAGCCCGGCGACTCGGTGATGGAGGTTACGTAGAAATCTGTCTGCTCGGACAAAACGTTAACTCGTACCACTATCACGGGTTTGATTTTGCCGATCTTCTCGTTTCGCTCCATGAAATCCCGGCCGTTCGAAGAATCCGGTACACGAGTCCTCACCCCAGCGACATGAGTGCGAAGGTCATGGACCTCTATGGCACGCTGCCGAAACTGTGCAGCAACCTGCATCTTCCTTTGCAAGCGGGCTCCAATGAAGTGTTGCAGCGCATGAAACGGGACTATACGCGCGAACAGTATCTCGACCGCGTGAACTATCTTCGCAATCGATGCCCGGCTATCGCACTCAGCTCCGATATCATCGTCGGTTTTCCGGGAGAAACCCGGCAGGATTTTGATCTTACTATGGATATAGTACGACAAGTCGAATATTCCAGCATTTTCTCGTTCAAGTATTCGCAAAGACCTTTTACGGCGGCGCTCAAAATAGATGATGACGTATCCGAAGAAGAGAAAAGCGACAGGCTCCAACGTCTTCAGGAGCTTCAAAAGGGAATCCAGCACCGTTTGAACCGGAATCTGGTGGGAAGCGTTGTTGAAGTTCTTGCGGAATCACATTCAAGGAAAGATGCTGATCGTTTGAGCGGCCGGACTTCCTGCAATCGTGTCGTAAATTTCCCGGGCGATGAAAGCCATCTGGGCAGTTTTTTGCAGGTGGCCATTACCGATGCCGGTCCGAATTCTCTTGTCGGAACCATTCACTCAAATTAAGTTGAGAAGTTTCCTATGAAAAAGCTCCTTTCCCTCGTATTCTGTTTTTCTATTCTGGCAGTTTCGGTGAAGGCCGAAGAGATTGCGATTGAACATGCGGTGTTGTATCCGGTCAGCGGTCCTGAAATTCCTGATGGAACTATTTTGATCCGCGATGGCTTGATTGTCGAAATCGGCGCAAACGTGCCGGTTCCCTCAGGCGCGCGCCGAATAGATGGAAAAGGGAAGCATGTGATGCCGGGAATGATCGACACGCATTCTCACATGGGCGTTTACGCCTGGCCCGAAGTCGATGCCAATTCCGACGGTAACGAGGCGACGGATCCAATTACTGCTCAAGTTGATGCTTTCGATTCCGTCAGCCCTGAAGATCCCGCGTTTCAGCGAGCGGCAGCAGGAGGGACGACGACGGTGCAAATCCTGCCCGGCAGCGCAAATTTGATCGGGGGCAAAGCAGTTACGCTTCATGTGATTCCCGGATCAGTAACTGTCGATCAAATGGTCTTTCGCGAGGCTCCGCGCGGCATCAAGATGGCTCTCGGTGAGAATCCGAAACGAGTCTATGGCGAACGAAAGCAAATACCATCCACTCGAATGGGGAATTTCTACCTGTTACGGGAAGCCTTTACAAAAACGGTTGAGTATCGGGAGAAATGGGATCGCTACAATAAGAAGTTGTCAACAGAACCGCCTGAAAAGAATCTGAAATGGGAAACGCTTTCACAGGTGCTGGATGGGAAGATCCTTGTGCATGTGCACTGTTACCGGGCCGATGAAATGATGCGAATGATCGATATCGCGGACCAGTTTGGTTTCAAAATCACGTCGTTTCAACATTCTCTGGAGGCATACAAGGTCGCCGATATTCTGGCGAAGCGCAACGTTGCTGCGGCAACGTGGGCGGATTGGTGGGGATTCAAGGTCGAGGCCTGGAAAGGAATCCCCTGGAATGCGGCCTATCTCGTTTCGAAAGGTGTGACCGTGAACCTCCACACGGACAGCAGCACTCTTGTTCAGCGAATGAATGTGGAGGCAGCGAAGACATTGAAATACGGAATGAGTGAATCGGATGCCCTCAAAACCGTAACGATTTTCCCGGCGCAGATGCTTGGAATCGATAAACATGTCGGTTCTCTGGAGAAAGGCAAGAAAGCTGACCTTGTGATCTTTGACGGTTCACCGCTCAGCATTTATTCGCATGTTTTGCTAACCATGGTGGAAGGTAAAACAACTTATGAAAGGGAGGCGAGGAATTGAAAATGAAAATTGCAAAGCAGGTTGTGGTTCTCATTCTTGTTTTTGCCTCCTGGTCATTTGCCGGCACAATCGCGATCACGAATGTGAAGATCTATCCTGTTTCCGGACCCATGATCGAAAACGGAACGATTGTTATTGTGGACCACAAGATTGCCGCAATGGGCGCCGATGTAACTATCCCGCAAGACGCGAAGGTCCTGGATCTTGCGGGCAAGAGCGTCTTTCCAGGATTCATTGACGCAAACTGTCATGTCGGATTAAACGAGATAAGTCTTGTAACGGCAACGGTTGATTCGACTGAATCCGTTGATCCGGTCACACCGCAAATGCGTGTCACGGACGGCTTTTTTCCTGAAAGTTTCGCCATAGCGGTAACTCGCAGCAATGGTGTGACTGCGGGCGTCGTGTCGCCGGATGATGTGAATGTTTTTGCAGGGATGAGCGCGCTGATTGAGTTTTCAGGGGAACGCCTGGATCAGGTTGTGCTCCAACCGCTTGCTGCTTTCCACATGACGTTGGGAGAAGCGCCGAAAGACACTTACGGCGAAGCGGATAAAATGCCAGGCACGAGAATGGGAACGGCGGCGCTGGTACGCCAGATTTTCACGCAGGCGCGAGAATACGGCGAGAAATGGAAGAGATACGAGGAAAAGAAAACCGGTAAATCGAAGGATGTTGAATCGAAACCTCCGGATGTTGATCTCAAACTTCAGGCGGTACTGGATGCGTTGAACGGGAATGTTCCGGTTGTTGTCTCGGCCCACCGTGTGGACGACATTCTGACTGCTGTTCGCATTGCTGATGAATTCGGATTCAAAAAGAATCTGGTAATTAATCACGGGACGAATGCCTATAAGATTGCCGACCTGCTTGCGC
>Ga0247727_10008075_pt1 | contig 19699 bp, 15 predicted proteins | sample WisWelCaveWW1625_FD_202498 | JGI IMG/M metagenome (GOLD analysis project Ga0247727, IMG submission 202498) | Biofilm microbial communities from Wishing Well Cave, Virginia, United States - WW16-25 | ecosystem: Environmental > Aquatic > Deep subsurface > Groundwater > Cave microbial mat | place... | reverse complement strand
TATCCATCCAGATGTATCGTGTAGGAATCATCTATTTTCTCTTTGTAACATGTGTTTTCAAATCAGCGCGCAGGAGCTTCACTTCCTCCCTTAGCAATTTTGTTTCTGTCACGTGCTCCTTGATGATGATTGCCAGTTCTTCCTTGATGCTCTCGCTGCTGTCCGTGAGGATAATGAGAAAGATAAGCAGCAGCCACAAGAACAGCGCAATCAGCGCTTGCCATGACAACCCTGGATTCTGCGCATAAGCCGCGTTGAGGAGCTTGAAGCCGATAATGCCCACAACTACGCCCACCAATAAGAGCAATTTCTCAAAAAAAGTCGAAGACCTTATCTTTTGACCAAACATGCTGAACATAGTTGCACCTCTCTTATAGTCGATTGTCTACATTATGGTTGAATCGATGTGATGGTTTTTTTTGAAAGCATGATTTCAACTTTATCGTTGAACTTCAGGGGGTATTCTTTTCCCAATGAATCGGCGACAATGATGCCATCCTCCATTTTCGACACAATGACAAGCTTCTCCCCTTTTCTCAGGACGCCCCTCTTTAAATGGTAATCGGAAAACACCCTCCGCTCATACGGCTCGCGCACCACATACATGAACGCGCTTTCCGGGATGCGAATGTTCATGCCTAAAGCAGAACTAACCCACGCATGCACCCCCAGCGGTGTTGCGGCAATCACGCCTGAGCTCCTGTGCACTTCGCCCTTCCCTTTCACAGTAATGGCATATCGTGATGTGCGGTATGCTTTCGATGCTCCCACAAAAAACTCATTGAGCGCAACCAACGGGATTTGCTTTCCATTAACTTTTGCTTCCAATGTGGGAAGGTGATTCAAGCCAACATCTTTTTTTAATATTCTTTTCAGGATGCCCGAAAAAGTTTTGGTATTCGCCCCGAGAAAATACCCTTCTTTTGTCTTGGGATCAGAGTTGATGCCTAAGAGGGGAATCCTATCTGGAAGGATATGCGCCGCAAGCAAAAACGTGCCATCTCCCCCGATAGAGAATGCAAGCTCCTTGCCTTTCGCTGCCGCAGGGGAAAGCCTATGGCGCTCAACCCATTCTGCGCGGAGCTGCTCATCTCTTAACGCTCTCCTTACTATCTCCACAGTTTTTTTCTCTTCAGGAGATGCAGGGGCGTTGTACACAACAAGGACGGGTTTCATACGCGCTAGAGAGAAAAAGCGTATTTAAAGGTTTGGAACTAGATTTCCCGCAATTGCCAAAGATATTTACACTACTATTGAATAGTAAAGTTTAAAAGTCAACGTTTTATCCTTTGGTTATGAGTAAACGCATAATCTTCTCGGAGTCTCCGGATGGGGCAATCGAAGGACTGAAAACAGCAAAAAACGGAAACTCTGCCGAAGCCCAAGTCGTGTTTTCTTTTGATAATTCAGATCACTTTGATTATTTTCAAGAAAGGATACAAGAGGGCTCTGTTCGATTTGACTTAAGAAGTAGAATAGCGCAATTAGGATACAATTTTGTGCCAGCAGCCTCATTTTCAAAGCCAATAATAACACTCCACCCTTCAAAAGCCCAGTTTACAATTGAAGGAACCCTTTATCCTTGGATGAAAGAGGCGCTCCCAACCGATTATCCTTGGCACCTCCTTTTTGAGCCTCCTGCCTTTAAGTTAGGGAAATTGGTCAATTTAGGAAAAGATCTTCATGGGAACCCTTTGCTTATTAGCCAAGCTAATCTTGAATCTCGCCTAAAAGAAGACGAAACACACGGAGTAGACATTCTATTCCACACCGGTTCAGAGATTGTTGGAGATACAATTCGTCTTGCTCTTGATGGAAGGACTTATTTTCCAAATCCTTCATCAATGAAGTTAAATGACATCCTTCAAGCTTTTTGGGGCCCTTATCAGCTTTCAAGAGAGAGAATAAACGAGCTTAGACTTCCTCCAGACAGAAGCCTCCCTATTATTGTCCAGGCAAAGGGAGGTATTGTTGCGCACACCGTTGTAAAGAGCACAGAGCTTAGCGTGGCAGTTTCTACCGAGCAACCTAATGGCGTTAAGCACTCAAGCGCGTTTTATGCTTCCCCTCATTCAGCAATCAGCCTTTTTTTGGAGTTAATGGGAAACGGGACTACAGACACTGCTGTAACCCATGTCAACGCCCAGCTTTATAGATCGGACGAGAAAATTGTTCAGGAGAAAATTTATGTTCCAGTACTGAACTTTCCACCCAAGAAAACTCCAATAAAGCCGATTAATAGAAGTTTCAATATCCATACTCAAAACACCAGAAGGCCATTTAAGGTTTCTCCTTACAGTCCGGAGAGCCTAAGGAAATTTGATAATTTTGTCAGAGGAAACCCAAAAGGGACGTTTTATTATTCTTACACCTTCCCTTCTCCAGAAATAATGGATAAACTTCAGAGTTACGCTGCAGAAAGAAGGGTTGGTGCCGTTGTTTTTTCCATGCCCCCCATTGCGAACAAGTCATTCAACAGGGAGCACTACGAGCGCATGAAAAGAATGTCGTCATCTTACGGGACTCTATTTGTTTGGGAATCTGACCACTATGGCACCAATATTTTTCACAAAGATATAGGATTTATGACTCCTTCGATGAGACCAATCATGGACAAGGCTGTGAATTCGAATAGCATTCTTTTAGTTATGATCTCACATAGAGATGTGAATGCAAGAACCATGCAAAATTTGGATGACGCATTTACCGGGCATAAGCTCTGGACAGGGGGCGAAGAAGGATATGGGACAATAGGGAACGGAGGAGGGCCTGGAGGAATGACCCAGGTGCTTCATCTTGCCCAAAGCAAAACTATGTACACATTAACTGTAAACCTGGTAAAGGAAGGGGAGTACCAAGCATACGATGCACATAGAAACCCGAGCGCCGCTTTTAAAAAAATTAAGGTGGATTGTTTCATGCCTTACCAAATGGGGGAAGTCAATAGCAGACAAGGAAATCTCTTAGGGCTACCGGGACCAAAAATTGTTGCAGAAGGCGGTGTGGGGACATTTTTCGAGTTCTATGAAATGCTCACCAAAGCAGGATTCAATTCTCTCTTGGACCCAATCTTCCTTTTGGGGGATAAGGCGTTTTTCCAATACACTCTTGACCAGCTTGATGTAATGAATAAAAGAAATAGGATTAACCCGCGTATTCTGCATAATGTGCACCTATTAGAAGACGGAAAAGAATACCTTCCTCTGGTAAAGAGACACTACGAGCTCGCGCAGCCAAAAATTATTCTTCCAACTTAAAAAGCGGAGGACTCCCTTAGATGGAAGCAAGTTCAGCGAAGGAATGGCCTCCAAGAACGCTCGGCTCCGCGCCCCTGAAAGCGCCCATGCGACCAGTTACCGCTGCTCCCTTCCGGGCCTGACGGGGTTTCCGAAAGCGAGAGCCAATCAGGACAGAGTGTCAACACGCTCAGGGAGATTCCAGCTCAGAAGCTGCATCTCTCAAAGGATTCGCCCCATCTAAAGCGCGTGGATGGTCACAGAAGAGCGCTAACCTTCCGGCATAGTCCTCCATAGAATGATAACTTAAGCTGTTTTTTAAGGCTTTTGATTATACTCTAGAGCCGCATCGTGCGCAAAACTGCGCCTGAAGAGGAGCCTGCATCCCGCATCTATTGCAGTATTTGGCCTGCATCCCCATTTGCTGCCGTGCAAAATCCGGATACTTCTTTGCAACTTCCTGCTGGGTCTTCTGCTGCCCTTTTTCAATAGTCTTCTTCGCATTATGGTACTGCATCCCGCCAATGAACGCGGAAATGGCGCCAAACACCAATGCCCCAATCCCGATATAGAAAAACAGCTTGAATTCCTCGCCAACTCCTAAAGAAACAACACTGACAACTGCCCCGGCTCCAACGTACACTAATGGATGCACTCCTGCCATTCTTTAAACCTCTTTGATAGTTCTCAAAACTTTCCTTACAAATGACCTATCCGATATGCTCCTTATTCAAATACTTTTGAAGGACCTTAGGAACTTTCACCCTGCCATCTTCCTGCTGGAAATTCTCAATGATTGCTCTAACTGCCCGTGAAGTGGCAATGGCTGTGCTGTTCAGCGTATGCACGTATTCTTTCTCGTTGCCTTTCTGGTATTTGATGCCTAAGCGTGTTGCTTGGTAAGCGGTGCAGTTTGAGCACGATACAACTTCTCTATAGGTATTCTCGCGTGGCATCCACACTTCAATGTCATATTTCTTCGCAGCAACAATCCCAATATCCCCTGTGCAGATAGTAACAACTCGGTAAGGCAATTCCAGCTTCTTGAATACTTCTTCCGCATTCAGGATAAGCTCCTCATGGTATTTCCACGAGTCTTCTGGTTCGCAGAAAATAAATTGTTCGACTTTGTTAAAATGATGCACCCTAAATATGCCCTTGGTGTCGATGGAATGGCTGCCTAATTCCTTTCTGAAGCAGGGGGAATAGCCTGCCATCTTCATCGGCAGCTGCTGCTCTCCCAATGTTTCTCCCATAAAGAGTGCGGCAATCGGATGCTCTGATGTTGCAATCAAAAACAAGTCCTCATCCTGGATCTTGTACATCGTGCTCTCGAAATCAGCTAAATCAGTAACACCTTCATAGGGCTTCCTGCGCAGCATTAAAGGGGGCTGAATCAGTTTATAGCCTCTTTCTGCCAACAAATCAACCGCAAAATGCACAAGCGCCATCTCCAATAAAGCGGCATCTCCCATCAAGTAATAGAACCCATTTCCAGAAACCTCACCAGCTTTCTCAAAATTCGCTAACCCTTTCTCAGTAAGCCATTCGCCATGCGGCTTGAGCTCAAACGAATGCTTCGGCTTCTGGCCAACTTCCCTCACTACAGTATTCTCGGTGAAATCCTTGCCGACAGGAACAGACTCGTGCAATATGTTAGGAATGCGCATTAGGTAAAAATCTATTTTCTCCTTGAGCTTGGCAATCTTTTCATCTGTTTCCTTGATTCTCTGCGGCAGATCCTTGACTTCCTTCAGTTTACCAGAAATATCCTTGCCTTGCTTCTTTAGCTGGTTAACCTCTTCAGCGAGAACATTTTTGCTTGCCCGCATCTTCTGGTTCTCCCCCAGCAGCTCGCGGTATTCCGCATCCTTCTCCAGCAGATCAACAAGCCATTTCTGCTTCTCCACATCATTGCGCTTCTTGAGGTCAGCACGCACAATGTCCGGATTTTCCCGAATGAACTTGATGTCGAGCATAAGATAGAGATGAAAAAGACGCTATAAAAACGTTTCTAAGAACGCTGCCTAAGAAAGCCTATCCTTATACTCTTCATACCCAAACTTCTTCACATGAACAATTTTGCTATTTTTGTCCATAATGACAACAGAAGGCAACCTCACGCCGTTGAATACTGTATTCTTCACCATCGTGTAAATGGCCATGTTCTGGAATACCAGCTTGTCTCCTGGCTTCAACTCCTTGTCAAATGAATATTTGCCAATAAAATCCCCTGAAAGGCAGGTCAATCCCCCTAAATTATAGGTATGCTTCTTCTTTCCTGGTTTCTCCGCCCCAACAATGGACGGCCGATACGGCATCGCAAGCACATCGGGCATGTGGTCTTCCGCGGTGGTGTCCATGATGGCGATTTTGCCGTCATTCTCAACAACATCAAGAACCAAGCTCACCAAAACGCCCGCATTCAGCGCAACAGCCTCCCCCGGCTCCAGAATAACATCCACACCGTGCTTCTCCTTGAAATTATTAACAAGCCTAATGAGCTTTTCAACATCATAATCCTTCCTCGTGATATGATGTCCCCCTCCAAAATTCACCCATTTCATGCGCGAAAGGTATTTTCCGAACTTCTTCTCCACATTTGCAAGCGCATCTTCCAGAACATCGGAATTCTGCTCGCAAAGGGCATGGAAATGCAACCCAGAAATTCCTTTCAATTCTTTCTCATTCTTCCTGAAGTCAGAAATGGTGACGCCCATCCGCGAGCCGCGAGCGCACGGATTGTACAAGTCATTTTCCGCTCCTGAAGACTCGGGATTGATGCGGATGCCGCACTCTATTTTCTTTTTATTCTTTTGACTGTGCTTCAGTATCGTTCCTCTGTATTTTTTCCACAAATTGAACGAGTTGAAAATAATGTGGTCAGAGTATTGCAAGTGCTCCCGGATATCCTGCTCTGTGTAGGCAGGCGCAAACGTGTGCACTTCCTTGCCGAACTTTTCCCTCCCTAAACGGGCCTCATTCACCGAGCTTGCGCACACGCCGTCAAGATACTTTTTAATCAAGGGAAATGTCTTCCATGCCGCATACCCTTTCAATGCAAGAAGTATTTTTGCTCTTGTCTTGTCTTTCACTTTCTTGAGAATTTTTAGATTGTCTTCCAGTACGCCTTCATGGATGACATAAGCAGGAGTTTCTATCTTGGAATAATCAATCTTGGAAAAAAACGCTTCCCTATCGCGCTCCCAAAACGGCTCAAAAGACTCGTCGCTCATTTTGAGAGGAACTTGTCCGGCAGCGGCTTGTAATCTACAACCTTAAACGGCAGCCCGTTTTTTGACACGACTTCCAAAAATGGATCAGGGTCAAGCTGCTCCATGTTCCAAACGCCAGCGCCTTTCCATATTCCCTTGAGCACCATCATCGCAGCTGCCATCGCCGGGACTCCTGTCGTGTAGGAAATCGCCTGTGAGCCAATTTCCTTGAAGCATTCCGCATGGTCGCACACGTTGTAGATGTATTTGGTGCTCTCCTTGCCGTTCTTCACACCAGTGATGATACACCCAATCACGGTTTTTCCAGTATATTTCGTCGCCAAGGATGCAGGGTTCGGCAAAAGCGCTTTCAAAAACTTAATGGGAACAATCTTCTTACCCTCAAACTCCACTTCATCAATCCTTGTAATGCCGATATTCTCCATCACACGGAGATGGGTAATGTAGTTCTCAGAGAACGTCATCCAAAATCGAATGCGCTCAAGGCCAGGAATGTTCTTGACAAGAGATTCAAGTTCTTCATGATACAAAAGATAGCTCTCCTTTGGTCCAGCAACAGGGTAATCAAAGGTGAAATGAACGCTTTTAGGGTCAAGGATGGCAGGAGTTTCTTTCCATTTTCCCTTCTCCCAGTGCCTAACGATTTGAGTAACTTCACGAATGTTAATTTCTGGATTAAAATTAGTCGCAAATGCCTTGCCATGATTGCCTGCATTCGCATCAAGGATATCGATGAAACGAATCTTGTCAAAGTGTTTTTTCAAAATGTAGGCGCAGTACGCATTGGAAACGCCAGGATCAAATCCTGCCCCCAAAACTGCCATGAGTCCTTTTTTCTTGAACCTATCCTGATATGCCCACTGCCAGCTGTATTCAAAATGCGCCTCATCAATGGGTTCATAGTTTGCGGTATCAACATAGTTGACGCCAGCTTCAAGGCACGCATCCATGATGTGCAAATCCTGGTAGGGAAGGGCAAGATTCAAAACAAGATCAGGCTTTATTTTTCTAATCAAAGATACGAGCTGCGGCACATTGTCGGCATCAACGGCATGCGTCTCAATGTCAATCTTCCATCGCTTCTTGATGTCTGCCTTAATCGCGTTTGGCTTATCAAGCGTTCGCGAGGCAAGATGGATTTTCTTAAACACAGATGAATTCATCGCGCACTTGTGGGTGGCAACACTACCCACTCCTCCTGCGCCAATGATTAAGATTGTACCTGTAGCCATGCAACCACCCCAATTGGTATCTCAGCCCTCTCTCAAGTTCTTTCTTTTAAACTTTTTTGTTTTGAATAAAGAATAAAGGGTTGGTCAATTATATTACAATGTAATTAAAACTCCATAAACAAATAACAGAAACCAAATAACCATAAGGCAGGCTACTATTATCTGGATTATTCTCCAACATTTTTTAAGAAACAAATTATTTGTTTTAACTCTTTTTGCCATAAATTTATTGTATAGCCACATGAAAAGAAGAATGATGAAAGCTGAGCCTATTGCATAGCCAAGAACATGGCCAATAGCGCCAGCATAACTTCCTACGCCAATTCCGTAGTCTATAGATTGTTTTAAACCGTTAAGAGAGCTAATGAACGTCAAGAAAGCCACAATTAGTTTTTGAAACCAAGAGAGCTTTAACATAAATAATTAGTTAGGGTACAAACTATAAAAAACCATCTCTCCAGATGCCGACCCATTAACGTTTTATAGTCTAAAAAACTACATAAGAATCCGAACTTTCTTCCCATCATTAATCGCGTGCAGTATCTTCTGCCCAACATCATTGCTTTTCTTTATCTGTATCAAGCCGGTTTTTCCTGCTTTTGCTGTCAGCAGGAATTCATCTCCAAGATAGACATCAACATCCTTGTATTGAGATTGCGAGCCCATATTCAACACCAGATAAGCGTTCTTGTGCTCAAGCTCAAAGGGAATCTCTGCTTTTGGCGCAGCTTCCTCTGGCTTTGCCTTCTCCCTTTCCAACGGCTGCACCTCAACGCTCATTCCCAATGCTTCCTCTATCTTTGAAATAGTAGAACCTTGTTTGCCAATGATTTTTGGAATGTCTTTTTCGGAAACACGAACAATTACTTTATGGTCAGACACAACCTCAACTTCCGCATGCTCGGAATATTCTGCAATAAGCTGCCTGATTTTTTCTCCAGCAATTTTCTGAACTCCAGTGAGCTTCTGCTCTTTGACCGGCACAACCACAGTTTGCTCCCCGTAGCTGTAGATCTCATACTCCAGTCGACCAGTCTCAAAGTCATTTATCACCACGACAGGTCTTGCCAAATCAGCCTCTGTCATGCCGGCAGGAACTTTCACCACCATCCCTAATGACAGCACTTTGTTTACTTCCCCGTTCTTGATAAACACCACCGTATCGATAACCTGTGGAATGACCCCCATTTCCACCCTGCCAATGAAGCGCTGGATGGCATCGACGGGATTGGTTGCGTGAACAACGCCCACCATTCCGACTCCCGCAAGGCGCAAATCAGCAAATAATTCAAAATCTTTGGTGTTGCGCATCTCATCAAAGAGGGTATAATCTGGCCTTGTGAGCAGCAGCACATCATGCACTTCTTCCGCATCTCCCCTCGAAATTGCATATTGGGTGATGTTCTCAGGGAGTATCAAATCACGGGGAGCTTCAATTGTTTTAATCACTTTATTTTGCGTAGCATAAAATTCAGCCATTGCCTGAATGAACGTGGATTTGCCCATGCCGGGAGCACCAGCCACTAAAATTCCTTCAGCTTGTTCCGCAATCCTTTTGTGCAGTTTCTCTGTTATTTTGTAATCATCAAGCGTTAATCTCCTCACAGGTTTTACCGCAGTGATTTCCCACCCGTCGGAAAACGGCGGCTTGGTGATGACAATCCTATAGCTTCCCAATTGGACAATTGTGCTGCCCATCCTTTCAATCTCAATAAACCCATCCTTGCGCAATTTGCACTCTTCAATGATTTCGCGCGACATGTCTTGGATTTCTTCCCTTTTCAATAACCCCTTGCGCAGCATCTTGAACTCCCAATTGCCGGGCTTCCCTCTTTTTGCATACGGCTCAACATTCTCGCGCAAATGCAGGCTCATGGTTATCTCATCAAAAAACCGCTCGAACTTCAGCTTCTTGGTGGCAACTTCAGAAGGCTTGTAATACAGTGTCTTCATGCCTTTGGCAAGCGCCACCTCGTTCTGCACCTTGTCAGATGTCATCAAAAATGCAGATTCATCAAACGCAAGCTGCCGGATCATTGCGTCAATTTCGCCAAGAGAAGCATACCTAATCTCAGCGCCTTTTGGCCGCACACCCTTGAAATGTAGCCCAACTTGTTTTTTGTCACACAAATTCCGAAGCCGCTTCAACTCATCCAACCCCAAGAAGCCAATCGCCTTGCCCTCATTTGCCTGATACTCAAGCTCCGCAAGCACAGCTTCATGGATGATTATCTCCTTCACACTTATACTGCCATGCTCTAGCTTGGAAGAAAGAAGCCCTTCAATAATCACAGAAGTGTCCGGAACAATCTTCTCAAAAACTTCCCCTTCTTTAGACATGTGCTTTCCCCACAGCTTCATGTTTAAATAAATATGCTTTCTTTTATTATTTTCTATATAGAATTATTTTATAATTTCATATTGTTCAATTATTTTCATTATTGTAAATTTATCTATTTTGATTTAGAACTCTTCCCTTTGCGCTTGCTCTCTTTGCCTTCCTTCGCAACCTTCTTGAGCTCCTTGAACTCTTCATCCAGCTCTTCCTCAGGCCCTTCTTTTTCTACCTCTTGTGCTTCTTCCTGCTCAACTTCTTCAACCTCAGTATCATCCTCAAGGCCCTCACCAGTTTCCTCATCTGTCGCATCTTCATCCTTCTTTTGCTCGGCATTGCGCAGCCTGCGCATGGTTTTTCCAAAAACCACCACAACCACCACTACAAACATCACAACACTTAGAAGAAGCAAGAACGATACGGTTTCTGGATTCATTCGCTCCAAGCTTTTTCCAACCCCTCTAAAGAACAGCTCTGCTTTTTGTGTCAGAGTAACATCCTCAAGCACAATGGTTGATTCTTTTGAGGCAGCATACTCTTTTCTGTTGCCGTCTTTGTATTCAACCAAAATCGTAATGGCATTGCCCCCTTCTTTTAGGTCTTTTCCGTTTACCAGCGTACTAAAGCCCTGGTTTTGGCGCATTTCAACAAGAGTCCATTTGCGCTGCGCATTTGGCAAATCTAAAGTCACGAGAACTTCCCGAGGATTCGAATAGGAGGCTTTCTCAAGCACGAACGACAGCGCGGCTTCATCCTCGAATTTTATCTCAGCAGGATGCGCAACCTGCTTAATCTCAATGGCAGGGTTGTCAAGAACCTCAACAGCAACCTCCGCAGATTTCGAGACTTGTGCATTCCGGGCAACAATTCTCTCATCTCGCTTGCCAATTATTTTTGTATCAACCAAGAAATCAATGGATTGCTCTTGAGTAATGCCAAGCGTTGTTTTCTCGCACTCTTTTTTGAGGCAAACCTCAAGCCCATTAAGCACCACATTGCCGGTATTTTTGATGTTGCAGGTGATTGTAGACTCTTCATACACATAGAGCTTCTGCTTTGAGACCGCGCAATCCAAGGAAACTTTGCTGGAATATGTTTTGTCTTCCTCTTCCTCCCGCTGGTCCAGAATGCTGCCAATTTCCTGTAAGGAATAAGGTGGCGCATTTGGAGATGCCTTGAAATCCCCAACGCCATTCGCATCCCTGCTGCTCGACACTTCAGTAGGAAACGTATACAGGAAATTGCCATCCAGCTCTCCATCCAGATGCACAACCCAGAACACCGATTTTTCCTGGCCGGGCAACAGCATGATATCTTTGGTTTTCTCTCCCATCACCTTGACTTCCTTCGGCAAAGATAATGAAAGCTCAGCGCTTACGTACCCCTCTTCCAAATTCCTGACACGCGCCTCAATGCCGTTGTAGGAGGAAAACCCAACATCCCTTTTGATGGGCTCAACAGAAATTTGCACAAACGGCTTTGCCCCATCATCAAAGCTCTCAACCACTACCTTTGTTTCAAGTTCATGCAATTCGAGCTCAACATCCCTTCCAACCCATTCATATCTTGTGGAAGCTTCATTTGGATCAGCTGCTTCATGCATCTTGATGTGCGTTGCGTCCAGATAGCCGAATTGGCCGTAGGTGACATCATACGGCACCCACCCATAGCCGGGAAAGTACACCTCTGCCCAGCCATGCGCCCCCCAGGATTCAGGAAACAGAGGAGAATTGGTATAGGCATATCCTGTCACAAATCGTGCAGGAACGCCAACAGAGCGCAGCATCGCGATAAATAAGGAGGTGATCTCATCGCACACTCCTTTCCTTTCGGCAAGAACCCAGCTTGCTTTCTGCGACACTTCAGCAGTCACCGAGCTTAAATTGTAATCGACATTCTCCCGCGTCCATTTCGCAACCTTGAACACTGCTTCATACAAATCATCCTCTCCTTCCACAAGTTGGGACGCGACCGCATTGATGCTGCTGTCATCCGCATCGATGACTTCCGTTGGCTCAACATACTGCATCACTTCATCCGGTAAACTTACAATAGGAAACGGCACTTTCCCTGTTATTTGTACCAAAGGGCTTGTGGTTCTCACTTTTGACCCCATCCTGAACTCAATCTCATCCTCCGGATAAAAAAATTCAAACACCGCGCTGCCATCCTCCATGCTGGCTTCAGGGGTTGTCTGCTGCGATACTATCTCCTGGCCATCAAACTCTTTTGGGAAGAGGGACAAGTTTACTGTTGCTTTTTTCATTTCCCCGCTTTGAACCTCCTTGACAACATCCGCGCTTCCCCTGATATCAACAGTTGCAACAACAGAAGAAGCAGTTGCATAGGGATTTTCTTCAGCCAAAACGCCAAGGGAAGCCAACAGGAAAAACACGGCAAAAACAGCACCACTTTTCATTCCTGTTTTCAGCCCACCTTCATTTATAAGGTTTTTCCCAACGCAAAGATTTAAAACGCCCTCGTCTTGCCTTAGGGAAGTGCCGCGGTCACTTAACCTGGTATAGTGCGGGATTGCTAAGAACAGTGGTTCTTCAGAAACCTGCTATGCTGCACAAACATTCCGTGTCCGAAAGGGCGTGAGAGTTCAAATCTCTCCCGCGGCGCTTTTATTTATTATCCCCTTATTCCCAGGGTAGAAGTGTATACTCTGGTGTATTTCCCTTTGTTCTCGGGACCATAGCCCTTATCCATCAAAAACCCAGTTACATATCTGCTTGTAATCTTTAAATACTCTAAGCTGGCTAGAGAAAACCATTCAGTTGCTTCAAATTTTTCATGGTGATTCGACACCATCAAACTAATGTCTCCAGACTTTTTTTCTTCTAAGGCAAAAAATTTACGATCTGCAGTCGCGCTAGTATGGCTAAGGTCATTTAGGAGGTCTTTATTGCTCCACTCGTACAATCCCGTAGCACTAGCTAGAATGCCTGCAATGCCAACAGTATAGGCGATTTTTTTATTTATCATAGTGACCCCACATCCGTTTCACGAGAGAAATCTGCCTTATATTCTCCTTAGTTCGATGATAGAAGATTAGTACAATCATCGAACGAACAGAAACCATAAAAAGGCCCCTTCGTTCCCAATTGTATGGTCAAAAAAATCTCCCTTCTGCAATTCCTCATGCGCTCGGGCAAATTCCAGACTGCTCACGAGGCAGAGCGCGCGATTCGCGCCAAAAGAATCAAAGTGCGCGAAGAAACCATCACCAACCCGCGCCATTTCTTTGACCAAAAGATGGACTTTGTTTTTCTCGATAGCCAACTGGTCAAAAAAGCTCCCCCTCTGTATTTCATCATGAACAAGCCTTCAGAAATCATCTGCCAAAAATCCAAGGAAGAGGAAAGCATATTCGACCTCCTCCGCCCATTGCCCCTCTCCCCAGAGCAGCGCGCATCTCTTTTTGTGATAGGAAGGCTTGACAAAGATACTGAAGGACTTCTCATCATCACAAATGATGGCAAGCTCTCAGATGCATTGATGAACCCTAAGCACGACATCCCAAAGACCTATCATGCTATCTTGAACCTTCCCTTAAGCCACACTCACAAAAAGCAGCTTGAATCGGGAATCAAAATCAAAACAGAAGAAGGTGAATACACCACAAAGCCCTGCACCATTAGGAAAGAAACCGAGCGCGGTGTGCACATCTCAATAACAGAAGGAAAAAAGCGCCAGATTCGCAGGATGTTCGAAGCCATCGGTAATGAAGTTGTCCACCTCAAGCGTGTTTCCATTGGCTCATTGCAACTTGGTACTTTAAAATTGGGAGAGCTGCAGCAAGCAACAAAAGAACACATCCTCAAAGCGCTGGAGAAACGCTTATAATCTTTCCAAAAAATGATAAGCCATGTACCTTCATCTGCACAAGGTAGAAATATGGGTTGACCGCATCATCCCGCTCTCGCTTTTCGTATTGTGCATCATCATCGGGATGGAGATCTACTATCCGGAAACCACGGAACAGCATCATACGCTTTTTTCTATTCTCGATGGCAGTATCATTGTACTTTTTGCTATAGACTTGGCGTTCAAGTATGTGCGCGTTCGCAGCATCCCCCTTTTTCTGAGAAAATATTGGCTTGAAATCATCGCGATTATGCCTATCGCCATTGCCATACGCTCGTTTGAGTATATTGTTCCGCTTCTTCGCCTTCGCAGACTTGAAAAGGTATCAGATTCGGCGCATGGCGTGCTCGAAACTGGCTCTAAGTGGGGTGTCATTGTGAAGGAAGCGGAATCCGCCGGTAAGGCGAGCAGGATGACCGTTGCACACAGCTTTCTCCGCCCCTTTCTCAGGCTGCCAAGGCTGGCGCAGGCTCTTGTCTTCTACGAGCGTCCGACAGGAAGGCACCATCCTCACGACAAAGAATTTGTCTCTCACGGGAAAGCATCACGTTTATAAATCAACTGAGGATTCTTCTTCTCATAGCGGGGTAGGGCAGCCAGGAGTGCCCGGTGGGCTCATAACCCACAGGTCGGAAGTTCAAATCTTCTCCCCGCTACTTTCTTTTCGTCAACGTTTTCCTTGTTTTTTCATAATGTTTTTAATGCACAATGTGTTTTTGATGGATTATGTTAATTGCAGGCATCGATGAAGCTGGCAGAGGCCCCATAATCGGTCCTATGGTGATGGCTGGCGTGCTGATGGAGGAAAACGACGAGCGGAAGTTAAAGGAACTAGGTGTTAAGGACTCCAAACTTCTGTTCCCAGCAGAACGGGAAAAGCTGTTTGAGCAGATAAAAGGCATTGTCAAGGATTTTTCCATCATTATCGTGCCTCCGCAGGAGATTGACGCGGCAGTCAACGGCAGCAACGGCCTCAACCTCAACAGATTGGAAGCGAAGAAAACAGCAGAGATCCTCAACAGCCTCAAACCAGAAATTGTCATTGTTGATTGCCCAAGCAACAACATAGAGGCATACAGCGCCCTCCTTTCATCCCAGCTCTCCTTCAAGCCAAAAAAAATGGTCATGGAGCATAAGGCAGACGTTAATTATGTCGTTGCGGCTGCGGCATCCATCCTCGCCAAAGTCACCAGGGACAGGGAAATAGAAAACATCAAGTCATCAATAAAGAAAGATTTCGGCTCCGGCTACCTCTCAGACCAAAAAACACAGGCATTCTTTGAGCAACATTATTTGACGCACGCAGATATTTTCAGAAAAAGTTGGAAACCCTACCAAGACAAGCTCAAGATGCAGTTTCAGTCAACATTGGAAGGTTTTTCTGGCGGAAGATAAGCAACTACAATCTTTCTTCCTTCGTACCATGACCTAGTATACACCGCACAGATTGTAGGGAACGTGTAGTCACTCCATGAAATGAGGGCTCTCGCCATAAGAGGATTTATTGGAGCAAATAGCATTTGCACTAATGCCCTATTATTTCCCACCCATAAGGAATAGCTAGTCATGCCTCCAATAAAATTCATATTTGGCCCAAAAAGCAACATTTGGTCTATAGTAAGAGGCTTCCTTTCTTCCCCTTTCTTTAGTGGGTGTTGTGCCTCTTTCAAAACGTTAGTTTCTGGAGCACCCATTGGCGTTGGAGACTTCTGAGGTTCCACCCTTATAACATTTTCCCTTTTCCCCTCGCAGCCCAACAAAAACCTTTAAATAATGCCGAAGCAGGATTTCACCAATGGATTCTCAGTCCCTCCAGCTCCAGCAGCCAAAGTCCACAACCCGCATCACGCGCATGGTGATGGACGGCTTCAAGAGCTTCGCCAAGCACACGGAAATGGTCTTTGGAGAGCACCTTAACTGCGTTCTCGGGCCAAACGGTGCAGGAAAATCAAACGTTCTCGATGCGCTATGCTTTGTCCTGGGAAAATCCTCCTCAAAAGACCTCAGGGCAGACAAGTCTGCCAACCTCATATACAACGGCGGCAAGTCAAGAAAGCCTGCAAAACATGGCGCAGTCACCATTTGCTTCTCAAATAATCCGCGCACATTCCCCATAGAAAGTGACGAGGTCAAGATAACAAGGCTCGTCAAGGCCAGCGGACAGTCTGTCTATAGGCTAAACGATGAAACTATCACCAGAAGGGAAGTTGTCGAGCTTCTCAACATCGCAAAAATAGACCCGGACAGCTACAACATCATATTGCAAGGGGACATTGTCCGCCTGGTGGAGATGGTCCCCATTGAGCGCCGCCTGTTGATAGAAGATATAGCCGGAATTTCAATCTACGAGGAGAAGAAGCACAAGGCCATGCTCGAGCTCGAGAAAGTCGAGCAGCATCTTAAGGAAACAGATATCATCCTCAAGGAGCGCGAATCTTACTTGAAAGAGCTGAAGAAAGACCGCGACCAGGCTTTGAAATACAAGGAGATGAACGACAAGATCAAGCAAAATAAAGCCTCTTACTTGAAGCTCCAGATGGGCAAGAAGCAGGAAGAGCAGCAGGAAATTGAAAGCAAAATCTCCGCATTGGGCCAGGAGCTTCACCAAATACTCGACAAGGTTGAGCTCCTCAAGAAGGAAAACGAAGGGCGGGAGTCCGAGTTCACTTTGCTGAACCGGGAAATCGAGGAAAAAGGAGAGAAAGAGCAGCTCCAGCTGAACAAGGAAGTCGAGACTCTGAAGATAGAGCTTACAAAGCTTACTTCCCGCATGGAAAACATGCGCTACGAGCTGTCCAAAATAGAGAACAGGAGAACGGACCTCAACACCAATGCCGATGATTTGGAAAAGAAAAAAGAGCATCTGCAGTTGGAGCATTCCCGCCTGAAAGAGACCATAGCCTCAAAGGAAAAGGAAACGTTGGAAGTTTCTGCCAAGATCAAGCACTTCAAGGCAAAGAACAACCTCGAAGACATTGGCTCAATTGAGCACAAGATCGAAGACATAGACAAGAAAGCAGAGGAAATCCAGAAGCATGTCCACATTTTGCGCGAAAAGCAGCACGATCTCATCCGCCAAAAGGACAAAGTCGCAACAGAAATCTCGCTCATCGATGACCGCATCACCAAAGTTGCTGAAGCCTCAAAAGAGCAGCGGGCACAATTAGAAGATATCCAAAGAAAGCGCCAGGAGTTCAAGAAAGCAACGCTCGAATTAAACAAATGCCTTGATGAAGACTCTTCATTGGCTGCCAACCTTTCCGACTTGAGAAGCAGGCTGTTCAAGACAACAGAAGAACTTTCACGGATGAAAGCGAGAAACGCAAGCATCCAGGAGACCACAAGAGGGGATGTCGCCATCCGGAAAATCCTCGACATGAAGCAGCAGAATCCTGCAATCTATGGCACTATAGCGGACTTAGGCAAAGTACAGCAGAAATACGCCCTTGCCCTTGAGATAGCTGCAGGCAGCCGAATAAAAAGCATCGTTGTGGAGACGGAAAAGACCGCTGCGGAATGCATAAAATACCTCAAGCAGCACAAGCTTGGCACGGCATCATTCCTGCCCTTGAACAAAATCCACGGCCGCGAGAAAGAAAACGTGCTCGATAAGCTTGCAAAATCCTCTGGCTCTCATGGCTATGCCATTGATTTGGTTGAGTTTGATCCCAAATTCAGAAAAGCATTCTCTTACGTGTTCGAAAACACCTTAGTGGTGGATACGATTGATGTCGCGGTCAAGCTTGGAGTGGGAAGCGCAAAGTTCGTCTCCATGGATGGCGACTTATCTGAGCGCTCCGGGGTCATGCAAGGCGGCTTTAGGGACCGAAGGCGGGAAGCATTCGGCTTCAAGGAAAAAGAGCTCACCCAGGAAATCGAGAAATACGAAAACATAATGCAGGAGATGCAGGAAAGCGTTTCCGTCCTTGAAAAGAAGAAATACGACAACGAGGAACACATCAACTCGCTGCGCAAATTAAAGGCCGAGCTGGAAGGAGAGATTATCAAGGGAGAGAAATCCCTTCCGGGAATCGAGCAGGACGCCTCTCCCCACGCAAAGCGCAAGGATCTCGAAGCTCAGGATGGGATGCTTGAGAAAACCATCAACGATGCCATTTCCCAGATTTCAGTGCAAAACCGAGAACTTGCAAACCTCAAGATTGAGAAGCAGAAATTGAGGGCAGCAATCACCCAACTCAACAACCCTGCATTGATAGCAGAGCTTAATGCCTTTGAGCAAAAGCACCGCGAATTGCAGACAGAGATCATCAACATGCAGGCAGAGATGAAGAACAGCGAGCGCATGCTAAAAGATGTTTCTTTGCCGGAACTTGAGAAAATTCGCCACATCCTGAAGCAGACTGACCGCGAAGAGCAGCACTTCAAGGAAGAGCTGGACAAATCTTCATTGACCCTTAAGGAGAAAGAAGCCCTACTCGAGCAGAAAGAAAAGGCTGCAAAAGACTTCTACAGCAAGTTCAAGAGCCTGTTCACAAAAGCCAACGCATTGAAGGACGAAATCTCCAAGGGGATGCTCGCCATTGAGAAAAGAAAAGACGAGGCGCGGCAAACAGAGATACGCTCAAACACACTCTCATTGAAAAAATCAGAAATTCTTGGGGCGCTGATGTCCATGCAGGAGGAATTTGCCCAGTATGAGGGCATCCCTCTCGACGTGGAAAAATCCGAGCAGGAGCTTAAGGCGGAAATCGCGAAATTCGAGCGCGCGCAGGAGGACATCGGCTCGGTCAACATGCGCGCCCTAGACATCTACGACATCGTGGAAAAGCAGTACAACGAGCTCCTGCAGAAGAAAGACAGTTTGTTCAGGGAGAAAAGCGATGTTGCCAATCTGATGAATGAGATCGAGAGCAGGAAAAAAGAGCTGTTCATGAAAACATTTGAGGTTATCAACCAAAACTTCCGGAAGTTTTTCACCCTGCTCACCTCAAAAGGGGCTGAGGCGAATCTTGTGATAGAAGACCCCGAGCAGCCATTTGAGGAAGGCGTGAGGATCAATGTCAAGATATCCGGCAGCAAGTTCCTTGACATTCGCTCGCTTTCAGGCGGAGAGAAAACCATGACAGCGCTTGCGTTCATATTTGCCATCCAGGAGCACGAGCCAGCATCATTCTATGTGCTGGATGAGGTGGATGCTGCCCTTGACAAGCACAACTCCACCAAGCTTGCAGAGCTGCTCAGGAAATACTCCGAGCACGCGCAGTACGTCATCATCTCCCACAATGATGCCATCATCTCAGCCTCGGAAAACCTCTATGGTGTGTCAATGAACGAGCACGGCATGAGCCAAGTGGTGAGCTTAAAAATTTAGAGGCTTGAGCAGCGCCTGATTTCTTTTTCCAAAATCTCAAAAAACGCCTTGTTATTCCAGCTTTTCTGCTCTTGGAGTTTTTTCTTATATGCAGGAATGGCATCCAGAAAAGTCTCAATAAGTTCTGGAGTAGCCACTTCAATTGCTGTGCCAAATCCAAATTTTTTGAGGTACATGCCATTCAATACCTGCTCATACCGATTATGGACTGGGATGGCAAGAAGCGGCTTATGAAGGTAAGCGCATTCTGACATTAGGCTGAAACCCCCATTGGCAATCACCGCTTTTGCCCCAGCCAAATCTCCTGCGAATGCTTTTGCATCAAAGCGCTTAAATATCACATTTTTCATTTTTTTATTCTTGTCAAACCCATAGAAAATAAATTTTTCTTTTACTTCATACAATGACTTAACAAGCTTTATGTTGGATTTGCTGGTCTGGTACACCAGCACATAATC
>Ga0247727_10008074_pt1 | contig 19699 bp, 18 predicted proteins | sample WisWelCaveWW1625_FD_202498 | JGI IMG/M metagenome (GOLD analysis project Ga0247727, IMG submission 202498) | Biofilm microbial communities from Wishing Well Cave, Virginia, United States - WW16-25 | ecosystem: Environmental > Aquatic > Deep subsurface > Groundwater > Cave microbial mat | place... | reverse complement strand
CGTTGTCCTGCGCCCTCGTGTTCAGCGTGTCGAGCGCGGCAACCGGCCCCCAGCCTCCCGGCAACGCGTAGGGACGCGTGAACACGGAGCTTGCAACGCCGTCGTCTTGGAGCCACGTCACGGTCGCACGTCCGCCCCCGTCCACGACCACGCTCGGCTTCCCCACCGGCAACGACAGCGTGTCGATGATGAAGGGGGAGGCCGTCCACCCGGTGCCGGGCATGTACCACCTCGCGGTCACATTGACCTGGGCGCCGTCGTTTTCCTGCCATACCACGAGCGCATTGCCGCTTCCGTCCAACGCAACCTGAGGCGCCTGGACGGACACGAGGGAGCCGCCATCCGGGCTGCGAACGCTCTGGAGCAGGTTCGCCGCGGCGTCGTAGCGGAACGCAAGGACGGCGACGCCCGAGCCTCCCGCCCTCTGGCTCGCCACGAGGAAAAAGTCGCCGTTCGGGCCCGTGGCCACATCGGGCTCCATGACGTCGGCGCCCTGGTAGTCGTCGATCACGCCGCCGTCGCCCCAACCGCCCTCGGGCGAGTAGAACCGGAAGTGGATGCCAAAGAAACCCGTGTCCGGGATCCACTGGCTCCACGCGGCGAGCGCGCGGCCATCGGGGGCGACCGCCACCGACGTCTCGAACGGGTACCCGTATTCGCCCGCCACGTCGCCGATGCGCTCCGAGGCGGACCAGCCGGCCGGCTGGGCCCCCGAGGGCCCCGGAAGGACGGCGGTCAAGGTCACTAGGGCGAGCAAAGCCGAAAGCACGATCGTTTGGAATCTTCGCATGCACCATTCCCCCAGGGACGCGCGCGTCAGGCGCAGCGGCCCGCGGAGGTGAGACGGGGCTCACGGTTGCATAAAGATTGGCGGTGCCCCAGGGCGCGCGGCCCCCCCGCCGCGATCGTGCCCACGTCGAACGCCGTCGCAAAACGCTCATGTAGCATCCCATGCACTTCCACGCCTTGGCCAGAGGGTCGGTCGATCCTCCATGGACGGGTAGAGCGGACGCTCTCCGTCCCAAGGGCGCCACACGCCCGCGCCCGAGCCGACGGGGTCCCCCCGGGTGAAGGGAGCGCGCGGGCGGGGAGCCCTGGCTTTCATTAGCGACGGCCCCAACGGAGGTTTTTCGTGATGGCCGGAAAAACCGTGAAGGTGACAATTCGTGGGCTCGGCCCCAAGGCCTACCGCCGGCTCAAGGCCCGATCCAAGCGCGAGGGCCGCTCTTCATGGCGGCGCGCCGGACTTGGTTGCGACTCCTGGGGCCAATGGGCGGGGGAACAGGGTTGGGGGCCCCCGCGGCCGGCCCAGAGCACACACATTTATATCATTGTAACACAAGGGTGATTGTGGTTCAAATGGACACGACAATCCGAAACCTGAGTGAGGACGCCTACCGGCGCCTCAAAGCGCGCGCGGCCCTCGAAGGCCGCCCCATTGGTGTGGTGCTCAGCGAGTTGATCGACGCCGCCTCGGGCACCGGCGCCGCGTGGCCCAAGCGGGGAAGCGCCCACGACATCAAGCCTGAGCCCTTTGGGAAAAAGAACCGACGCCTTAGCGAAGAGATCGACGCGATTGTCTATGGAATCTAAGCCCATGATCGTCCTCGATGCGAGTTTCGTCGTGGCATATTTCAACGATGGGGACATCCACCACGCCGCGGCCGCGGCCGCTTGGCCGGAGCTCGTTGACGGGCGGTGGGGCCCGGTCCTTCTCCCCGAATACATCTTCCTCGAGGTGGTCACCGTCCTCGCTTCGCGCCGCGGCCTCGAAAAGGCCGCCGCCGGGGGGACGCAACTTCTGGAGTCGGCCCAGTTCGAGTTCGTGGACTGCTCGCCTTACTTCCAGGCATCGTTCGAGGCGTTTCGCCTGCAGCGCTCGACGAAAATGAGCCTCGCCGACGCCTCGGTGCTCGCGATTGCCAAGGCCCGCGGCGCGGACCACGTGGCAACATTCGATGACGACTTCCGCAACGTGACGGGCATCTCCGTGATTCCGGCCTGAAGGCCGCATCACGGGCCCGCCATTGCCCGTGCTGCGGCAGTTCCCGCTCGTTGGGGGTCCCTTCCGACTAGGCGGCAGGCGTTGCCGAACACCCCCACCCCCCCGCGCGCCTCGCAGAATCGCCACTCCCGTTTTCGTCCGACCATCTGGCCAACCGATGGGATGAGGCGGGCGGCGCGCGCCTCAGAAGGGCGCCGGGGCGGGGAGCCCGGGGCTTCGACGGGCTCAACACCTGCGTTTTAGGGGCGCATCTTTATTATCAATTGATAACATGTGTTATCGAACGATAACATGCAGTTTCAGGGCGCTCCCGAGCAGTTGCTCTCGTCGGTCACGGGCGTTCGCGTGCTGCGCGTGTTGGTGAGCTCCCCGCCGTGCGAACTTTCCGGCCGCGAAATCGCCTTGAGGGCAAGGGCGCCACTGCCCCGCGTGATCGAGCGCCTCCACGAGCTCGCCGCCCAAGGGGTGGTGACCTGGCGCGTGGCCGGAAGGGCACACCTGTGGCGCCTTAGGCCCACTCACCACCTCGTAGCGCCCCTTGCCGCGCTCTTCGAAGCCGACCGGTGTGCCCGGTCGGACCTAAGGAAGGAACTCGAAACATGGGTAAGCGCGCGGCCCGGCGTCCTCGAGGCGCGCCTTTTCGGTTCCGTCGGCCGAGGGGACGACGACGCCCGCAGCGACGTCGACCTGTTCCTCCTCGTCCGCAACCGGCGCGACAAGGCCGCCGCCACCAACGCGCTTCCTCGACTGCGCGAGGCAATCCGCGACCGGTTTGGCAGCAACGTCCACCTCGTCGCACGGACACAACGGGAGGCCTCGGCGAGCCCTCCCCCGGCGTTCCTCGCCGCGGCGCGGGCCGAAGGCATTGCGCTCGCAGTCGGGCGCCCCCGCGCCGCTCGCCAGTGATCAGGGCCTTGGGGGGTTGCGCTTGGCCCGACGCCGAACTTGGATCGCTGCGGACCGCGCACATTTGCCGGTAATCCGCCGTCGCGCCGACGAGCTGGCCCTCGAAATGGAGACGGCACTCGCGGCCGGCAGGCTTGTCGCCGCCGCGGTGCTCGCCGTCCAATGCGCGATCGCCTGCTCGGACGCCGTATGTATCGCGCGGCTCGCGCAACGGTCGGCCGCCGGAGCCCACCACGAGGCCGCGGATCTCCTTGCCTCGGCGGGCGCGCCCGGAGCCGCCGACAAGGCAGAGCAGCTTCGCCGCATCCTCGACCTCAAGTACGCTGCCGAATACGACGACCGCAACTTGTCGCCATCCGAAATCAAAGCCTTGGTGGACCGCACGCGCCGGTTGCACGGCTGGATGACCGAAGTCCTCGAAACGGCCGCCCGCTGACGGCCACCCCGCTTCCCGCCCTCCCCCTCCTCGGGGTCCCTTCCGACAAGGCGCCCAAGCCTTACCGAACACCCCCACCCCCCCGCGCGCCTCGCAGAGGCGCCACTCCCGTTTTCGTCCGACCATCTGGCCAACCGATGGGATGAGGCGAGGAAGGCGCCCCCGGGAGGGCGCGGGGGGGAGCTTTTTCTCGGAGGAAAGGACGCATAACGGCTTTCGAGAAGAAGCGTTGAAATACGGAGCGCGCTTGGAACCGATCAAGACGGGGGGAACGCGCGATGGCCATCTGGGAAAGCTCCGCCGTCACCGCCTACTTCGCCGCGGGCGCGGTTGCGCTCGTCGTAACGTTCGCGATCATGCCCCGGCTCATCCGGCAGTTCCGCGCCTACGGGATGGTCGGCAAGGACATGAACAAGGCCGACCAGCGCGAAGTCGCGGAGATGGGGGGGGTCGCGGTTGTTGCGGGGTTCTTCGCGGGGATTGTAGTGCTGATGGCGTTCAATTCGTTCGCGGCTCCCGGCTTGATCCCCGCGATGCCGCTCTTTCTTGCGGCCCTTATCGCCGCCCTGGGCGCCGCGTTCGTGGGAGCCATCGATGATGTCTTCGAGCTGCGCCAGCGCGTGAAGGCCTTGCTGCCGATCCTCTTCGCGCTTCCGCTCGGCTTCGTCATCGTCAACCACACGATCCGCCTGCCCGGCGGATCCATCATCGACTTCGGCGTGCTAATGATCCCCCTCATCGCCTTCATGGTATCGGCGGGCGCGAACGCCGCGAACATGCTCGAGGGCTTCAACGGCCTCGGCGCTGGGCTGGGCCTCATCATGGCGACGTCCTTTGCCGTGCTCGCCGTGGTCACATCGCGACCCGAGGCGCTGCTTCTTCTAGCGCCCTATTTCGGCGCCACGATCGCCTTCCTATGGTACAACCGAATCCCGGCGAGGGTCTTCCCCGGCGACACCTTCACGCTGTTTTCGGGCGCCACGATTGTCGGGGCCGCCATCATGGTCGACCTCAAGGAGGTCGGCGCTCTCCTGTTCATTCCGATGATCATTGAATTCGCGCTGAAGAGCCGTCACGGCTACACCAAACAGACGTACGGCAAGCCAGACGAAAAAGGCCGCCTTACCTACCCCGGCGAGGTCGGCTCGCTCACTCATGTCGTCATGCGCGCGGGGGCCAACACCGAGCGCAGGGTGGTGTGGTCGTTATGGGGCGCCGAGGCGCTGATCGCGGTCGCGGTCGTCGGTTTCATCGTCTTCTGAAGGGCCACGGCGCGCGTGGCGCGCGGCGGTGTTTTGGAGGAATCACCAATCAGAGTGCTGCACGTCGGGAAGTACTACCCACCGGTCATCGGCGGGATGGAACGGATCGTCCAGTTGATGGCCCGCGCGCTCGCGGCTCACGACGGCGTGGACGTGGAAGTCCTCGTCGCCAACCGCGACCCGCGCGGCGCGCTTGAGCTCGATGGCGAAGTCGAGGTTCGGCGGCTCCCCACATATGGCGTCATTCGCAGCGTCCCCCTCACGCCCGCCATGCTCACAAGCGCCCGCGCGTTCGCCAAGTACGACATCGTCCACATTCACTCGCCTAACCCGCTGCCCGAGCTCTCATGGATGCTCCTCCGCCCCCCGACTCGACTCGTGGCCAGTGACTGGGGGCAGATCACCCGCCAACGCTTGCTGCGCAGGCTCTGGCACCCCCTCTACGCGAAATACTTCGAGTCGGCCTCCGCGGTGACTGTCCCTTCGCGGCGCTACGCGCAGAACTTCGCCCACCTGCGACAATGCGGTTCGAAGCTCTTTGACGTGCCCCTCGGGGTGGACTTGGAGGGGCTGAAATTGACTCCCGAGGTCGCCGCGCGGGTCGACGCGCACCGGGGGCGCTCGCCCCTTCCCATTGTCCTGTTTGTTGGCCGGCTCGTGCCATTCAAGGGCGCCCACCTGCTGCTGGAGGCTGCCGTCGCGCTTGAGGCGCGGATCATGATAGTTGGCGACGGCCCGAAACGACGAGCCCTGGAGGCGAGAGCAAAGGCTCTCGGGGTCGCCGACCGTGTCGAGTTCCTCGGGTCCCTGCAGGGCCCCGATCTAGTGGCGGCGTACCGCGCGGCGAACGTCTTCGCGCTCCCTTCCGTCGCGCCGAATGAGGCCTTCCCACAGGCATTGCTCGAGGTGCTCGCATGCGGCGTGCCCGCAGTGACCACCGAACTCGGGACGGGGACATCGGAGATCAACCAGGACGGGGTTACGGGCCTCGTGGTTCCCCCTTCGGACTCGCGAGCGCTTGCTGTTGCCCTGGAGCGGATCCTGCGCGATCGGGCATTGGCTGAGCAGTTCAGGGTGGCTTCACTCGCGCGCGCGCGCACCGATTACTCGGTTCAGGCGATGGCGGACCGCCTTCTCGCTTGCTACCGCTGGTGCCTCGGCGAAGCGCCGGAGGTGGCCGGATAGATGGGCGAGCGACGTGAGGCCATTTTTCCGCTCGCCGGAATCCCCATCTTCACGGGGTCGATGGAGGAGGCGTTGCGGTTTGCCACGGCAGGGATCGGATCTGCGGAGCCAGTTTCCATGATGACGATAGCCGCGTGGACCGTCATCCACGCCTCCGAGGACACCGAATTTCTGGCCGCCTTGAGGCGCTGCCGGCTTGTGCTCGCGGACGGCTGGCCGATCGTGCTCATTATCAGGATGCGAGGCGGCAGAATCCAGGGGCGGCTCGCCGGCGCTGACTTCGTCGACGAAGCTGCGGCCTGGTGCCGGGGCGGCGGGCGCCGCCTCCTGCTCTATGGATCTGCCGAGGGCGTCGCAGCGCGGGCTGCCGAAGCTCTCCGGACCCGCTACCCGGGGCTCGACGTGGTGGGAATCACGCCCCCCTTCAAAACGGCCTTCACCGACGCGGATGCCGACGCAATCGCGGGAGAGCTCGCAGCGTATCGTCCGGCGATCGTGATCGTCGGAATCGCCGTCCCAAAGGGGGAGTTTTTGATCGACCAGCTCGCGCGCAGGATGGCCGGGGTTCTCCTCCTTGGCGTGGGCGGGAGCCTGGACAACACGGCGGGCTGGAGGGCACGCGCCCCCAAACTCGTCCAGAGACTGTACCTTGAGTGGGCCTACCGCACGCTCCAGAATCCGAAGGACAAGGTGCCTCGAATGATCGAGAATCTGCGGAAGTTCCCGAAAGTTGCCGTAGCCTTGCTCCGTGAGCCGCCGGGGGCCGGGGGTCTGTGACCTGAGCCGGTACGTGATTACCGGGGGCGGCGGCTTCCTCTCCCCGCCTCTTGCGCGGGCGCTCGCGTCCGACGGCCACGAGGTGAGTGTCGTGAGCCGGCAGTCTGTGGCCGGCGTTGCGCACGTGGCGGGCAGCGGGCTCCGAGCGGCTGACGTCCGCCGAGCGCTCGCGAGCGGAGCCGATGTGCTCATCCACAACGCGTGGGCCACCGTCCCGCGGTATAGCGACAACAGCCGAGAGGTGGAAGAGCGGGAGAACATCCGCCCCACCCTCGAGATCCTGGAGGCTTGCAATGGGGCGGGCGTGAAGCTCTTCGTGTTTTCCTCCACGGGGGCGCTCTATGGCTCCCAGGACGCCCGCCACCCGATACCCGAAAACGCGCCGAAGCGGCCCCTTTCCGCCTACGGGGCGGCCAAGTTGCGAATCGAGGAAGCGCTGGGGGCTGCACACGCGCAGGGGGGGCCGGACATTCTGTGCCTGCGGTACGCGCCCATGTACGGGCTCCGCGACGAGGTTCTCCCGAGGTCCGGGGCCGTGAACCACTTCCTTGCGGCTGCGGCCTCCGGGGCGCCCGTACGCATCTTCGGCGAGGGGAACATCGTGCGCGACTTCCTCTACAGCGAGGACGCTGTGGCCCTGACGCTTGACCTGCTCAGGACTGGCGTTCGCAACCGAGTCCTCAATCTGGGGACGGCGCGGGGGTGGTCCTTGTTCGACGTCGTCGCACTCGTCGAGCAGGCCTGCGGGCGCAAACTCGAGGTTCTCCACGAGCCTGCCGCCGCCGTCGACCCGCCTTACATGGTGATGGAGAACGCCGCACTGAGGGCCGTAACGCGCATCGTGCCCCGGCCGCTTGAGCAGGGGATTGCGGAGGCGTGGCATGCGATCTCGCGCCGATAAGCCCGAGGCCGCCACCGTGGACGTGATGGCCGGCCGTGGACGAAGCTTCGCGAGCTCGCCTTGATGGTGCTCAAAGTCGAAACGTCCAAGGCCGCAGTCAGGGGGACCGTAGCGCGCGACTTCGAAGTGCGCCAATTTGTCGGCGGCCCGAAGCTCGCAAAGAAAGTCCTCTGCTTCTATTGCAATGTCAAGCTCGAAAACGAGCTTCGGCGCTCCGTCGAGGCCTACGGCCAGCGAATGAAAAGCGCGCGCCGGAAATTCAGGGAGGAATTGCATGGAAACACTACGCATCGCCCACGTCATGGGCGAGTTCGAGCCGGCCCGCGGCGGGCAGGCGCGCATGGTCGGCAACGCGGCGCGGGCGCTTGCCGCCCGCGGCCATGGGGTGGAGGTTTACTCCTTCGGCCCCACGGGCAAGGGCGACGGGTTCGAGACGCATCGGATCGCGCGGAAGGACGTCATTTCGGGGCGGTTCTGGCGGATGCTTCGCGATGGCGCTTACGACATCGTCCACACGCACGGTTACTCGTCGTTTGCCCCGGCGAAGGCCCTGCCGGCCGAACTCACGCAGTGCGCGGCACGCGTGCTCACCCCTTACTACCACGATGTGGGCAGCTACCCGAAGGCCCTGCGCCGCGCGTACGACCTCACGTTCGGGCGGGCAGTCTGCCTGGCGGCCCAACAAATCCAGGTCCTAACCGAATTTGAGCGTGAGGCGCTCGTGCGCTTGCAAGGGATTGCGCCAAAGCGCTTCGAGGTCATCCCGCCCTCGATCGCCTCCGGTTTCGCGGCCGACGCACCAAGGCCGAGGACCGCAAGCGAGCAGGGCTTGTTCCGCGTCCTCTTCGTGGGTCGGCTAGCCCCGTACAAGGGCGTCGATCACCTCATCCAGGCGGTGGGCAGGCTCCGGCAGGAGGGGGGCCGCGGCGTGGAGCTTACCGTCGCGGGCGAGGGCGAGCCGGGCGCACGCGCATCCCTCGAGCGCCTTGCCAAAGGCGCGGGAATCGTGAGCTTCACCGGCCCGCTCGGCGACCCCGAGCTCAAGGCGCTTTACGACGCGAGCGGCGCCCTCGCGTTGCCGAGCAACGCCGAGTCGTTCGGAATCGTTCTGCTTGAGGCCATGAGCCGCGGGCTGCCCGTCATCGCCGCGCGGGCCGGGGGAATGCCCGCACTCGTGACGCACCGCCAGAATGGGCTTCTTGTGGACTACGGGGACGTGGGCGGCCTTGCGGGCGCGATCCGCGAGCTCTCGGCCGACCGCGAGTTGTGGGAGCGGCTCAGCCGGGCGGGTATCGAGACGGCCCGCCGCTACTCGCCCGAGGAAATCGCCGCGAAGACCGAAACCGCGTACCGGCGCGTACGTGCGGGGTGACCCCCTTGGAATCGCTCGACATCACCATTTGCGTGCCGCATACATCCACGCGCATCCACCGTACGGAAACGGTTCTCGCGCGGCGCTTCGCGCAGCTCGGACACCGCGTGCGGGTTGTAGTTTTCGAGGTTGCCGAGGCTGGCCGCCGCATCCATGGCCTTGCCGCCGTCGACGGGATTGACTTCTATGTCCTGCGCGGCGCTCGGTTGGCCGAATCCATCTACCTGCCCGCGGAGCGCAGGAGCGCTCCGGGCCTTTCGACGCCCGATGTAGTCCACGTCACTGAGGACACTCAGACAATTACCTTTTGGGCCGACCGTTTTGCCCGAAGAGTTGGCCGCCCGCTCTGCGTAACCACCAACCGTGACCGGTTACCCGGCACCGTCGGGCGGCGAATCCTCTACCGAAACGCAGAGCGGTGGTTTGGACGGAGCGTGCGCGAGACCGCCCCAGGGTTCTCCGTCCATACGCGCGGCCAGCTCGAATACCTGCGCGGACGCGGGATGCGCCGTAAGGACGTCCTTGTCATCCCCAACATGGTCGACACCGAGCGATTCAAGCCCACCACCGAGCGCAGCGCCGACCCATCGATGCGGTTTGCCGACGCGCCGCTCTCGTTCCTCTCCGTCGGCCGGCTCGTGCCAAACAAGGGGTATGCGCACCTCCTTCGGGCGTTTGCCACGGTCGCCAAGGAGCGGCCGGAGGCGCGCCTAACGATCATCGGCCGAGGTCCGCAAGAGGCGCGCCTGCGAGCGCGTATCGCGGAATTCGGCCTCGGCGACAAGGTGCTCCTGCACGCGGCGTTTGTGAGCAACGAGGAACTCGCTCAGGTTTACCCCCACTTCGACGCGTACCTGCAGCCGAGCCTGGTGGAGCCCTTCGGCATCGCGGTGCTCGAGGCCATGGCTTGTGGGCTCCCCGTCATTGCAAGCCGCGACGGAGGAATGGCGTACAGCGTCGTTGACGGGGAGACGGGGAGGCTCGTGCCCAAGGGCGACGAGGCGGCCCTGGCGGGCGCAATGCTCGAAATGGCCGACGAGCGCCTGCGCCGCCGGCTCGGCGAGGGTTCGCAACGACGCGCGCGGGAGATCTACGACTGGAAGCTCGTCGGCGACGACTACATCGGTCTGTACCGGCACGCGCTGGCGAAGCCCGGTCCGTGGCGGCTAGCCCTCGCCCGCGCGCCTCGGGGGTCAGCGGCCCAGCCGCTGCGGGTCGCGATCGGCGTGGCCACGCTCGGCATCGGCCGCGGGCGCAACGAGCTTGCGCTCTCGCGCTTCTTGTTGGGGCACGGGCACCAGCCCGTCATCGTGACCTGCCAGATCGAAGGGGCCGGCCATAAGCAACCCGGCTGGCACGAGGTGGACGGCGTTCCGGTGCTCGTCCTCCCCTCTCTCCGGCTGGGGGCGGGCATTTTCCTCCCGACCGCAAAGAAACGTACCTTGGAACGCGACTGGGTGGACCTCTTCCACGCAACCGAGGACTCCCAAGGCGTAACGTGGTGGTGCGCGCGGGCGGCGCGCGCGGCGGGGCGCCCCTTCGCCGTTTCCACCGAGCGGTACGAGCCGCCCTCGACGCGGGTTTCGAGGCTCGCCTACCTTGGCGCGGAGTGGGCGTTTGCAAGGCGTGTTCGCCGCGACGCCGACGCCCTCGCCGTGCGGAGCGAGGCGGTGCTCAAATGGCTCGCCCGCCGGCCCGGCCACCGCCCGCGCGAGACGATGAAGATCCCGAATGCCGTTGACGCCAAGCATTACCGACCCGACCGGCCCCTCCATAAGCTGAAGGGGAGCGATGGCCACCCCTCGGTCCTCTCGGTAGGTCGCCTTGCCGAGAACAAAGACTACGTGACGCTCATTGACGCGATGGAGAAGGTGCGCGCCAAGCACCCCGAAGCCCGCGCTACGGTGCTCGGGCGCGGGCCGCTGAAGGACGCGCTCGCCGCACGCATCGCGGCCAAAGGGTTGCAAGATGTCGTGACGCTCGAGGAGTCCTTCGTCGCCGACGAGTCCTTCCCTGGCATCTATCCGGCGTTCGAGGTGTACGCCCAGCCCAGCCGCGTCGAGCCGATGGCGCTCTCCTCGCTCGAGGCGATGGCAAGCGGGATGCCGGTGATCGCGTCGGCCGTCGGTGGGATGACCGAGGTCGTCCGCGACGGAGAGAACGGGTTCCTCGTGCCGCCAGGGGACGTTGCAGCTCTCGCGGCGGCCATCGACAAGGCGGCGGACGGCGCGACGCGCGCAAGGCTTTCGGAGGGCGCACGCCGCATCGCGCTTGCCGAATTTGACTGGGCGGTGGTCGGCGTGAAATGGCTCAAGTTCTACGAGGCGGCCCTTCGCGCGCGTCCGCCCGGCGCGCCACGCGGCGTGTCCGCCGCCCCCGAGTGGAGTCTATCATGATACGCGCGCTCTATGTTTCCCGATTCGACCGGGACACCTCGGCGGATGGCCTCTATTCGGACGAACTCACAGGCGCGCTTGACCGCACAGGCAGCGTGGAGGTCACTCGCGGCCCCATCCAAGTCGCCGACGGCTCGGGCCTCGATGGGGCAGGCCCCAAACACCTCGGTGCGAATCTCCTCAAGCTGGCCAAAGAAGCCCGCGCCGACCTCGTGCACCTCCACTACGAGCCCGGGCTGTTCTCGCCGAGGGCGGTTCTCTCGATCAACAAGGTCGCACGCGACCTTCCACCGATGGTGGTCACGCTCCACCGGGTCGCCGCCTACCATGGGCGGCTCAAGGCCTCGGGCGTCCGGCAGTTCCGGGCGGTTGCACAAGAATGGTTCCTCGCTCGGCGCGCGAAACTTTTCCTTGTTCATGCGGAACATTCCGCGCTCGTCCTGCGAAAGCGGTACCCTCGCGTGCGCTGCGAAGCCCACCCGATGCCCGTGCCCCACGACGACTGCAACGAGCCGCGCCGCTCGGGTGGCCCGGTCCTGTACTTCGGCAACCACCACCCCGGCAAGGGAATCCTCGAATTCGTGCGCGCGATGCGCAAACTTCCTGACCTCAAGGCCGTGGTCGCTGGCCGGCGCCACCCGAAGTGGGCAAAGTACAACGCGCAAGTCCAGAAGGCCTTGGACGCAGCGCCCAACGTGACTCTTGAGGAGGGGTGGACCACCCCCGAGCGCAAGCACCAGCTTTTCAACGAGGCCTCCGCCGTCGCGCTCCCGTACCTAGCTCCCGGCTCAGGCTCGCTCGTCCTCCAAGAATCGATCGGCCACCGGCGCCCGGTGGTCGCCTCGATGACCCAGCCACTTCAGTCGCTTGTGCACGAGCTTGGAGTCGGACTCACCATCGAAACGCGCGATCCTGAACTCTTTGCCGAAGCGATCCGGCGCGTTGCCGTCCAGGACCCCAGTGCCTTCGCGCCGGAGATCGAGCGCGCGAGGGCGGCAAACAGCGGTGACGGGGTCGCCACCCGCGTCGCCGCCCTCTATGCTTCCGTCCTGTCTCGATGATCAGTCAGAAATTGCCATCAGGATTGGCGTTGACCGGAGGAACACTACTTTGCAGCGCCGCCAGCTTTCCCGATGGCTCGCTTTGTCCTTTGTCGTCCTCATCGGGGTCCTGCTTCGTTACCCGCGTTTCCCTAACGAGTTCAGCGGCGACACGCTAGAGCTTCACTTTTTTGTGGATGCGATTCGCGACGTCGGGTTTGTCGGGTTTGTGATGTCGCCACTTTCGTGGTTTGGGGTTTACCCCGTTTCGTACCCGCTGGGGGTGCCGATCGTTGCGGCGATGCTCGGCGCGGCTTCCGGGATGCAAAGCGACGACGCGCTTGCGCTGTCCGGAATCTTGTGCGGGGTACTGGGAGCGTTGGGGAGCTTTTGCCTCGGCCACCGGCTTACGGGCAGCTTCTCCGCGGGGCTGCTTTGCGCGGCGGCTTTCTCGCTGTCTGGGTACCATATTTCCCAAACCATCGCAGGGATGTCGGGGCGTGCCATGGTAATGTCCCTGTTCCCCACGGTTCTGCTCCTTTTCGCGTTGGGCTCCATGGGCCGGCTTATTCAGGCGAAAATATCCGTGCTCTTGATACTGCCTGTTCTGACCGTTCTGAACATTACCATGGCGGCCAGCCACCGGCTCTTCGTGCTTGCCGCTCTGACGCAGGTCGTAATCCTGGTCGGGCTCGCCGTTTACCGATGGGTCGTGCCCCTATTTCCCGTTCGGTTGCGCCGCGCGATCCCTTCGGGCGCGATCCTCTTGTTGCTCTCCGCCGGCCTGCTCGCATGGGGCTTCGAGGGGCTTCATGTGGGGCCTCGTTCGGGGCCGGTCTTCCTTGCCCAGTTCCTGACGTCGAGCGACCGTCAAGTCTTCACCGCCGGCTACTTCATCGAGCAGGCATACAACGTCGGGCCACTGATTCCCCTTGCGGCCTTCGGGTTCCTCGCAGCCGTTAGCGAGCGCTTCGCGTGGACTCGCATGTTGCAAGTCCTCGCCGCTGCATTCGCGGCGCTGTTTTTCGTCGCCGTGCCCTCCTTCACCATTGTGGTGCTTTCGCCGTTTCTCGGCGTGATCATCGGGATCGGCTGGGACCGGTTGCGTGCGGCTCGTTTGCGCGGAAAGCCGTGGACAACTCGGGCCGCCAAATTGGCGATCGCGACGGTAATCGGCCTCAGCCTTCTGCTTCCCGGCTATTTCATCTACGAAACCCAACGTCCCAGCCGAAACCCCGACGGCACTTCGTTTTACACTGACCAGGAATCCGTCGAGTCCGGTGTCTTTCTCCATCACGATGCGAAAAGCAACGTGTTCATTACGCCCGACCTCACGGACGCGCGCCGTGTAATGGCCGACGGGCACGTGGCGACCGTCTCTTCGGAGACAACGCTGTTCATTGTGAACCCTGAATTGCGCGACAAGATTACCATCGAATACCAGTTTGCCACCATTTCGCCTTTCGATCCGAAATTTTACGGCGACGTGGTCGACACATTCCTCCAATCAAAAAGTCTCTACGTGGCGCATGACTGGATTGTACCCGGGGGCGGCTACGGGGTCGGAGGTCATTGGGGTCAAGCCGTGACCCTACAGCCTAGCGCTGGTCTCATTATCGAGGAATACGGCGCCCAGCATGTATTGTTGAACAACAACCGCGAGGCGCACCCCATTGCATCGTTTGCGCGAAAGGAGTACTACGCGGAGTATTCGAACGCCCTTGAAACCATTTTTGTGGTTCAAGTAATCGGCGGATGCCTCCATGGCGTTCGTGGTTGCGCCTAGGTGGTGGCATCGTGGTCTCGTCGGATCTGCAGTCGGCCCAACCAATTTCCGGGACCCCGTCCGTAAGCGTAATCGTTGTAACGTATCGAGGATCCGGGTTCTTAACTGGTTGTCTAGATCATTTGGGTGCCCAGACGTTCACAAATGCCGAGATTGTTGTAGTTGAGAATGGATCGAATGACGGCACGGTCGAGCTCGTTCGAAGGAATTACCCATGGGTGAGGCTCGTTGTAAGTGAGACGAACCGGGGTTTCAGCGGCGGCGTTAACCTCGGAGTTTTGAACGCGCGCGCGGCGCGAATCGCTCTCCTCAACAACGACGGCCGCCCTGAGCCCATATGGCTTGAAGAACTCGTGGCGCTCGCGGACCGAAACGCTCGCGGGGATCTTGTGAGCTCGGTCATCAAAAATGTTGGTGCCCGAGATTTGGAAGACAAGTGCGGCTGGACCCTAAACGTTCTTGGGCGCTCCCATCGGCACCCGCTCACGCCGCCCGAGTTCCAGTTCTTTGGCGCCGGCGCCGGGATGCTGTTCAGCAAGGACGAATACAACCCGCCCTTCCCGGAGTTTTTCTTTCTCTATAACGAGGACGCCTACCTGGGCTGGCGCGCCCGCCTCCTGGGACACCAAGTTCGTGTCGCCATGAGGAGCCGCGTATTCCACGAGGGATCCGCCACGATCAAGAAAATGAAAATGCAATCGATCGGCGCGTTCAACGGGGAGAAGAACCGAATGACTAACAACCTAGTCTTTTGGGAGCGCCGAACGCTCCTGAAGCTCTTTCCGCTTCTTGTGCTCGACTTCTTTTTCCACCTTCGTCGATATCCCTTGCCCCTGGTCAAGGCCCTCGCATGGGTGTTCTCCAACCGAAGAATGATTGGATCCATACGACGCGAGATTCAATCGACTCGAAAGATTCCCGACTCCGAGATACTGAAATTCGTGAGCTCCCAGGTTTCGCACGGTCGGGGCTGGGGCGTGGCGGTGGCCAATGGTTTCTCGGCTTCTTATTGCGGCGCCTTCGCAATTGCCACACTGGAGTCGTCACGCCCATTCGACACCGCGAGCAGGGCCGAGGCCGCCGGGCCGATTGCCAACACGCCCCCTGCGTGACCGCTCGGCGGACCAACGGCTGTCGGCCCGTGGAATTAGTGCGCAGGCGCCTGGCGACGCGAGGAGCAGGTTTTCTTGGTGCTTACCTTTAGACTACCGAACGGGAGGGCCACAGTCGGGGAGTCAATTGTGTCGGTTCGAGATCGAAAATGAAGCCGCCCTTCGCGCATGGCGCAATCGGTCATTCCGGCGCTGTTCTTCTTGTCCTCATTCTTAAAAAAGTCGGAGGCCTCAACGAATGCAGATAGTCATGTCCTACGGCGAGTACCCTTCGACCACCGGCGAGTTCCTCGCGCGGGCCTTTCGGAGCCTGGGCCACCAGGTCCATGTCCTTGCGCTCCAAAAGCTTCGACGGGGAAAGCCAAACATTGCATTCCGCTACCTTGAGCGAAATGCCCCCCTCATTTCGTGGATCGACGCCCGACGGTGGATGAATTGGCACAAGGTTGAACCAGACCTATTCCTTTGGGTTGAAAGTCCTCGCTTTGTCGAAGTCAAGGTCCGAAAGCCCTTCCCGTGCCCCACAGCCTGTTATTTGATAGACACACACATGCGCTCGGCAGAGTTGAAGGCGCTTGCTCTCCAGTACGACACGGTGTTCGTAGCTCAACGGGACGACGCCCGGGCGTTTGCCGCCGAAGGGGTGAATGCTCACTGGCTCCCGCTGGGCGCCGATCCAGAGATCCATGCGCCCGCGGAGGTCCCCGTCGAATACGACGTCGGGTTTGTAGGATACATCGAAGCGGCCCGGTACAAGGAACGCTTCCAACTGTTACGAGGGCTCTCGCAGGAGTTCAAGGTACACGTGACCAGGGCTTATGGCCGGGAGATGGCCCAAGCGTATTGCAGGTGCAAAGTGGGGTTCAACAAGAGCCTCAAGGGGGACGTTAACATGCGCGTCTTCGAAGTAATGTGCATGGGCCTGCCCCTGCTAACGGACCGCATCGGCAACGGCCTGACGGATCTGTTTGTCGATGGAGAACACTTCGTGGCCTACGACAATGCCGAGGAGCTTCACCGACGCCTTCGGGAGTTGCTAGCCGATCCCGCTTTGCGCACGAAAGTCGGCGCCGCTGCGAGATCCAAAATCCTGCGCAGCCACACCTATGATCACCGTGCTTCCACAATCCTTGAAAAATGCGGACTGCCCGCGTAGCAGCGGCGGTCCGTTCGGTGTCCACCCATCGCCCATTTTGCTCGTTCGAGGGACGTGAAATCCGTGGCCCCCCTCGTGTCCGTCGTTGTTGCCAATTACCGGCAATCGCAGTTCCTCCCGCAGGCCATCGACTCTGCGATGGGGCAAGGAGTCGACGTCGAGCTCATCGTCTTGGACGACGCCTCAGGCGACGGTTCGCGCGGCGTTATCGAGCGGCTGGCCCGCGAACACGAGGCGATCAAACCCATTTTTAACGAACAAAACCTCGGCATCTCGAGGACGCACAACCTCGGCTTGGATGCAGCGCAGGGCGACTTCATAGCCTTCCTCCCGGCCGACGACTATTGGTACCCCGGCAAACTGGCTTCGCAGCTTCGCCTCTTGGAGGAGGAGAGCCGCCTCGTTGGCGCCTATGCGGACTCCGACGTCGTGGATGTTGATGGTAAGCCCACCGGGCAATCGTGGTCCACGCTGCATCCTGCCCCGCCTGGCGTCGACGAAGCTAACCTCGCCTCGCGTCTCCTTCACGGGATGTTCGTTTCAGGGAATACAGGCCTGTATCGACGCAGTGTGGCGGGGGACCTGCGGTTTGACGAACGACTTTCGTTTTACAATGATTGGCTCTTTTGGATCATGCTTGCGCTGCGCGGGCCCGTGCGCGGCGAACTCCAAGCGCGCGCGGCGTACCGCACTTCGGCGTCGACTTTTCGAAGGCCGCCGCTCATCCAGGCCGAGGACCAAGTCAGACTCCTCGAGATTCTCTCGCCGCTTGAATCACGCTTTGACGCCTCAGACTTTGACCGCCTCGTCGCCGGCGCCGTGCTCGGGCTGACGATGAAGGGCGAATCGGTGCGAGCCTTCCAACAATTGGTCCGGGCCCGCCCCGCGGTGCGGCGGAAGCTTCTCAATAGCAGGTTCTTCCTTCGGTGGCTCGTGAGTTGGATGAGGGTTCGAGAAAACACCCTCCTCTCCTGTTGGAATGCGAACGCGGCGCCTCGGTAACTCTTTCAGAATGGTTCACGGTGAGCAACCCAAATGACCGAAACAACAACGGAACTCCCCCTAACCGTCATCACGCCGCGAAGCGGCTGGCTGGGGGTCAGCCGGCGCGAGCTGTGGGCCTACCGAGAGTTGCTCTATTTCCTCGTCTGGCGAGACCTGAAGGTCCGGTACAAGCAGACGGTTCTGGGAATCGGCTGGGCAGTCCTGCAGCCCGTTTTCTTGATGGCCGTCTTCACCCTGTTCTTCGGAACGCTCGCCGGGATCCAAACCACGGGGGTGCCCTACCCCGTATTCGCGTTTGCCGCTCTGCTCCCATGGACGCTCTTTGCAAGGGGTCTAACCGACGCAAGCACGAGCCTCTCGGCAAATCGGAACCTGATCACGAAGGTGTACTTTCCTCGCATCCTGCTTCCCGCCGCTTCGGTGCTTGCGGCCGTGGTCGACTTCCTCGTCGCGTTCGTGGTGTTGCTCGTCCTAATGACATACTACGGGATCGTCCCCACGCTTGCCGTTGCGGCGCTGCCCCTTTTCGTCGGACTGGCGATCGTCGCCTCTATGGGTATCGGTTTTTGGTTCTCGGCGCTGGACGCGAAATACCGTGACGTGAAGTACACGCTGCCGTTCCTGACCCAGTTCTGGCTCTTCGTGACGCCCGTCGTGTACCCCATTACCCTTGTGCCGGACGCATGGCGGTGGCTGTACGCGCTCAACCCCATGGTCGGCGTCGTCGAGGGCTTTCGGTGGGCGCTTCTGGGCCAGTCGTTCACGATCGACTCCTTCGCCCTGGTGTCGGTGGCCGTCGCAGTTCTCCTTTTCCTCGGAGGGATCGCTTACTTCGGCCGCTCCGAACGGTCGCTTGCGGACGTGGTGTAACCTATGGCCGACCCCATGCTCCGAGTCGAGAACCTTGGAAAGCGCTACCGCGTTGGGCAGCTTGAGACCTATCGCACGATTCGCGATGCTGTAACGAGCGTTGTGAGGCGCCCTGAAGCCGCGGACGAAGGCGGGACCCCGCTACGGGGCAGTGCGGGGGCCGATTCGTATCTGTGGGCTCTGCGCAACGTGTCCTTCGAGCTGGGGCGCGGGGAGGTTCTTGGGATTATCGGTCCCAATGGCGCGGGCAAGACGACGCTCCTCAAGATCCTCTCAAGAATCACTGTCCCAACGGAAGGACGAGCGGAGATCCGAGGCCGGGTCGGGTCATTGCTCGAAGTGGGCGCGGGGTTCCACCCGGAATTGACCGGCCGCGAGAACATCTTTTTGAACGGCGCGGTCCTCGGGATGAAGAAGAGCGAAATCGTATCCAAGTTTGATGAAATCGTCAAGTTTGCCGAGCTTGAGAAGTTTATCGAGACGCCCGTGAAGCGTTATTCAAGCGGCATGTATGTCCGGTTGGCATTTTCGGTCGCGGCCCACCTCGAACCTGAAATCCTCGTCGCCGACGAGGTGCTCGCTGTCGGAGACGCCGCCTTCCAAAAGAAATGTCTCGGGAAGATGGGCGACGTTGCAAAGGAAGGGCGCACCGTGCTCTTTGTGAGCCACAACATGGGCGTCATCAACCGCCTCTGCCCCCGGACGATCCTTCTCACGGATGGAAAGGTTGTGAAGGACGGCCCCACCGACGAAGTGGTCGCCCATTACCTCCGGAGCGAGAGCACCTCGGGCGGTCAGCGCCGCTGGGAAGATCCGCAGAACGCGCCCGGCAACGAACGCATCCGCATGCGCAGCGTACGTGTGGTTTCGGAGGGCCAGGTCGCCGCAGAGGTGGACATCGACCAGCCAACTTCGATCGAGGTGGACTTTGTCAATCACGCGGCGGGCATCAAGAACCTCTTCGTGAACATCTACCTTCTCGACAGCGGCGGCGCTACGGTCCTGAGCACCGCGAGCACGCCCGCTGCAAACGCGATCCACGAGGAGTGGTACGGAAACCCGCACCCGGTCGGTCATTACCGTGCGACCTGCACGCTGCCGGCCAATTTCCTTAACGAGGGGCGCTATTTCGTTAGCGCTTTCGTCGTGACGCTGGGGCCGCTCCAGGTCGAGGCGCGCGCCGAGCAGGCGCTCTCGTTCGAGGTCTTCGACACGGGCGTGATGCGTGAGCCGGGCGGGGGAACGGGGTGGCCGGGCGCCGTCCGACCGCGCCTTCCCTGGAAGACAGAGATGCTGAGCGGCGGCGTGGGATCGAGCAGCTCCGGGGGGGAGTCACGATGACCACGTTGGCGCCGAAGCAGAAGCTCGTCATCGTCGGAGACGGCGAAACCGCGCAGCTTGCCTACGAGTACTTCACGACCGACTCGGAGTTCGAGGTCGTCGGATTTAGCGTGGAACAGCAGTATTTGCAGAAGGACAAGCTCGAGGGC
>Ga0247727_10008073_pt1 | contig 19702 bp, 20 predicted proteins | sample WisWelCaveWW1625_FD_202498 | JGI IMG/M metagenome (GOLD analysis project Ga0247727, IMG submission 202498) | Biofilm microbial communities from Wishing Well Cave, Virginia, United States - WW16-25 | ecosystem: Environmental > Aquatic > Deep subsurface > Groundwater > Cave microbial mat | place... | reverse complement strand
GGTGTTGTTATCTATTCTCTTCGCACGGATCCCACAAATCCCCAGTATCTCGGGCAATACGAGCCGGAATACATTCATGATTCGTTCGTCCGCAATGATACGATGTACGCTGCCGCGATCAATGGTGGAGGTCTGTACGTCGCCAATCTTGCAAACAAAGCGAATCCGCAAACGATCGTTCAAGTATCTTACATTGGCGCCGGAACACATAACACGTGGGCCTCTGTGAACGGACGGTATGCATTCACAACTGATGAAACCACAAACCCTTCCAACTTGAAGGTCTGGGACCTGCAGAATCTCGGACCCGGACCGCCGTACTCACCGCTCGCAACTTATCAAGCCACCCCGCTGCGAAAGATTCACAACGTTCACGGCAGAGGGTATTATGCTTACATTTCTCATTACAAGGAGGGGATGCGCGTCGTTGACGTTCACAATCCGGCTTTGCCGGCAGAAGTTGGTTCCTACGACTCGTACCCTGATCCCGATCCATTTCCATCCACAACGTATAATGGATGCTGGGCCGTCTACCCTTATTTCCCTTCCGGCCGCTGGATTGGGTCTGACATGCAAACAGGTTTATTCCTGCTGAGTTTTAACGGTCTTGCACCCCGCACACGTTCACCTCTTCTTTCGCCCACCGATGGCGACTCGGCGGGGGGTGCCGGAGCGATTACCTTTGTCTGGCGCTCGGCGGCAGATCGGGTCGAAGATCCTCATTATTACAAGATCCACATTTTTGGAGCGGGTGTGGATACGCTCCTTCGCTCGAACGATACAAGTTACACGCAAGGAAATCTACCCGCCCTTCAGAATGGAGGAACGTATCGCTGGCACGTGTGGATTGCGGATGAATTCACCGAGGTCAGCAGTCAGGACACATTTCAGTTCATTTTCAACGGCAACCCGCCAGTCGGCGTTACAGAGAACCCACGGCAACCCGTTGAGTTTGCGCTGGAACAGAACTACCCTAATCCGTTCAATCCTACGACGAGATTTGATTTTGCGATTCCAGCATTTGGGTTTGTCACGCTGAAAGTGTACGATCTCCTCGCCAGCGAAGTGGCGGTTCTTATGAACGAGCAGAAGCAGCCCGGAAGGTATTCCATTACATGGAACGCGAGCGGCCTTCCGAGCGGTGTATATTTCTACCATCTGTGGGTGGGATCAGAGACACTTACGCGAAAATCGATTCTCATTAAATAGCAGCAATTCTCATTTTCATCAAAGGGGATCTTTCCATGCGGTTACTATTCCTGCTCACGTTCCTCCTGGCAATTACAGTGGTCGTTGACTCCACCAGCGCCCACGCACAATCAAACGGCGTAACATTTTTCGGTCATCTCAATTTACCACACGGGGGCGAGTATTCAGGCTGCTGGGGATACACGCATCCCAACGGCCGCGAATATGTTCTGACGGGCGCGTATACTGGAACGGCCATTGTGGACATAACGGATTCGACCAATGTTCACGAAGTTGCTTTTATCCCGGGACCAGCTTCGCTTTGGCATGAAATACGAACGTGGGGAAAGTATGCATACGTTGTGTCCGAAGGAGGAGGTGGCACGCAGATTATCGATCTTTCCAATCTGCCCATCTCCGCAACCCTTGTCACCTCGTTCACGTACACAAGCGGAGCAAACAATACTTCGAGGTCACACACGATTGAAATCTTTGACGGTTATATGTACCTCAACGGGTGCGCGAACTGGACAGGCAGTGGGATCGTTATCTTCAACCTCAACAATCCCACAGCCCCGGGATTCGAAGGTGTATACACCCTACGCTATGTCCATGACTGCTACGTAAGGAACGACACGATCTATGCGGCGACCATCAATCAGGGTCGCAGCATTGATATCATCAATGCCGCGGTGAAATCGAATCTGCAAGTCATCAAACGTATTACGTATTCCGGAATTACCCCTCACAACACCTGGGCAACAAAAGACGGCCGTTACCTTATCTCGACAGATGAAGTTGACGCTCCCGAAAACAAGAGACTAAAATTCTGGGAGATCGCCACCCTGCCCGCAAACCCCCCGTACACGCCCTCGGCCACTTACTCTTATAGCCCGGCTGATATTGCTCATAACGTTACAGTTCGAGGAAATTATGCTTATGTCGCATGGTACACTGCGGGCCTCGTGGTGGCTAATATCAGCAATCCCTTGAGCCCCGCGACAGCGGGCTGGTATGATACATATCCTGGTACGAGCGGCGGGTACAATGGCGCCTGGCCAGTCTATCCCTACTTTCCTTCCGGCAAAATTGCTATTGCCGACATGACCTCCGGTACGTGGATATTCCGTTTCAACAATCTCCTTCCCCGCAGATCAGTTCGCCTTTTTTCACCTGCCAACGGAGACTCGGTTTTTAACATCCGGACGACTCGGTTTCGCTGGACATCCGCTGCGGACATGCAAGCAGATCCCCACTACCATGTTCTCTCAATGAGCGGCCCCGGAGTTAGTTTCACATCGAATGTCAACGACACGACGTTTCAATCGATATTTCTTAGTGGATTCCAGGCGGGACAAATCTACAGGTGGACGGTGGGAACGAGGGATGAAGTCAACAACACAGCCAGCGTGGACACATTCCAATTCGTCTACCAGCCTGCCATAGCACACATTGCCACCAACGCTGACACGCTCGATTTCGGTCAAGCAATCGTTGATTCCACCGTATCACGAGCTTTGCAAATCACGAATACAGGGACGGCGACGCTGGTCATCAGCAATATTGGCCCCACCAGCAGTGTGTTCGCGAGCAATTTTGTGGGACCGGTTTCGGTTCAACCCGATTCCTCCTACGAGACGATGGTATCGTTTACGCCGCCCGACAGTCTATCGTACGAAGGGGCGTTGCAGATCTTCACGAACGCGTTCCAGCAGCCGGAGAAAGACGTTTTCCTGCGCGGGATGGGAGATTTTCCCACTGGTGTAGATGACCGGTTATCGGTGCCGTTGGAATACGCCCTGAAGCAGAATTATCCCAACCCATTCAATCCAACGACAACCATCGCGTACGTGCTATCCAGAGCAGGCCCGGTAACCTTGAAGATTTTCAATGTCTTAGGGGAGGAAGTGGAAACGCTCGTGAATGAAGAAGAAGCTGCAGGAGCACACACCGTTTCCTTCAATGCACAAGGACTGGCGAGCGGGCTCTATATCTACCGGCTCGTGACGCAAGACTTCATGGACGTTAGGAAAATGGTGCTGTTGAAGTAGCAAACCGGATGAACCAAGATAGAAAAGGCAGAGAAGATCTTCTCTGCCTTTTTTCGTTTTTGAAACACCATCTTCTATCGTTCCGATTTCCTCGTCTGCAATTGTCTTCTCGCTTTCTTGTAGCCGGGTTTAATGATATTGTAAATAATGTCAATGCGCTTCTTATAGGGAACGAACGCGCTTTTCATTGCATTGATCGTGAGTTTCTCCAGGTCCTCGAACCGGAGACCAAACACATCGTGGGCGAGCTTGAATTCCTTCGTCATCGTCGTGTTGCTCATCAACCGATCATCTGTGTTTAAGGTCGTGCGGAATTTGTACTTGTGGTATACCGCGAACGGATGATCTTCGATCCTTTTCACGGCTCCCGTATCAACATTGCTTGTAAGGCAGATTTCGAGTGGAATCCGTTTATCGAGCACATACTGTGCGAGGTATCCCATCTGAATAACATGTCGGGGATCACCTTCGTCAAGCACGATGTCCTCAACGAGTCGCGTTGCATGCCCGATGCGGTGGGCACCGCACCACTGAATCGCCTGCCAGATGGATTCCTTTCCAAACCCTTCACCGGCGTGGATGGTGATGTTGAAATTCTCTCTCTGGATAAAATGAAATGCATCGATGTGTTTCTTCGGAGGAAATCCGCCCTCTTCACCCGCCAGATCAAACCCTACCACACCCCTACCACGGAAGTCGACCGCAAGCTCAGCCATCTCGCTCGAAAGCTGCGTGTTGCGCATCGCACAAATAATAACGCCCCAGTGAACGCCAAAACCCTTTTCTCCGCGTTCCAGCCCGGCCAACACTGCTTTGACGATACGCTCCCACGACAAACCTTTACCCGTGTGAAATACCGGGGCAAACCGGGTTTCGACATACACGACGCCGTCACTTTTCATATCCTCCAGCATCTCGTATGCGACCCGCTGGAGTGCCTCCTCCGTCTGCATAACGGCACACGTGTGTTCGAATCCCTTGAGATACAGAGACAAACTCCCACGCTTTGCCCCGCGGCGAAACCATTCTGCTAATTCACCAGGATCAATCGTCGGTAATTTTTTGTACCCAATATCTCTGGCGAGTTCAACGACGGTCTGGGGCCGCAAGCCGCCGTCGAGGTGATCGTGCAAAAGAACCTTGGGGAGAGCGCGAAGAAGTTTTTCGGTCAGGCGCATGGACTTCAATTGAGGAAAATTATTCCCGTGCCGGAACAGGAGTCAACCGAGTTTGCCAACAACCTTTTCGACAGCTGTCAGCACTTTACTCTCGCGCAAAAGTCTCAGCGATTGCTGAATATCTCCGAACAGGACACGGTCATTCTCCAGCCGTGGAATGTATTTTCTGACGGCGCGGAATGCGGCCTCCACCCCCTTGCCGGCTTTCATGATTTTCCGTGTCATTGGATGGATTCGCGAAAACTCGATACCCTGGGCAGCCACCATCAGTTCCATTGCGATCACCGTCTGCACGTTGTGCAGAATCTGCCATACTTTTAATGCACCGATAGAACCCATGCTGTTATGATCTTCCTGGTTCGCCGATGTCGGAATCGAGTCCACACTTGCCGGGTGTGCCAGTACTTTGTTCTCAGACACGAGACTGGCCGCCGTGTACTGGGCCACCATGAGGCCGGAATTCAAACCGCCATGGGCGGTAAGGAACCTCGGCAATCCGCTGAGCATTCCGTTCACCATGCGGTCGATACGTCGTTCCGAAATGTTTGCAAGTTCTGAAAGGGCGATCGCCAGGAAGTCGAGCGCCAGTGCGATTGGCTGACCATGGAAATTACCACCTTCAAGGTGCTGCCGTTCTTTGGGAAAAATGAGAGGATTATCGGTCGCTGAATTTATCTCGATTGATACCACCTCCCACACATAATCGATCGCGTCCCGCGAGGCACCGTGAACCTGGGGAACGCATCGAAGCGAATAGGCGTCCTGTACGCGTGGATCGTCGCGGCGGTGTGATTCCCTGATTTCACTGCTCCTCATGAGCTTGCGCACATTCGCTGCCGATACTCTTTGCCCCTCAAACGGTCTGAGCTTGTGGATGCGCACATCGAACTCAGTATCAGTGCCCTTGAGTGCCTCAACACTCATGCCGGCGGCAATATCTGCATGCTTACAGAGCATGCGCGCTTCGTATGCAGCAAGCGCCGCATACGCAGTCATCATCTGCGTTCCGTTGATGAGCGCAAGACCTTCCTTGGCAGTGAGTTTCAAAGGTTTAAGCCCGACCTTTTTCAGAGCAAGAATGGCGTCCATCGTGACGGCACGATACAAAACTTTTCCCTTTCCCATCAGCGCGAGAACGAGATGAGCGAGTTGAACAAGATCGCCGCTGGACCCAACGGAACCCCGGGAAGGAATGACGGGCACTATTCCGGCATCGAACACTCGTCGGAGAAACTGCATCGTCTCCAGGCGAATGCCGGAGTAGCCCTTTGCGAGGGCATTCATCCGCAGTAACATCATCGCTCTGACCACCTCAGGCGGGAGAGGATCGCCGGCGCCGGCAGCATGGCTAAAGATCAGATTCTCTTGCAGGCGCTCAACATCTTCCTCACTGATCGTGACATTGCTGAACTCGCCGAACCCCGTCGTAACTCCGTAAATAACTTCTTTATTTTTCACCCATTCTTCGACGAGGCTGCGCGAGGCTTTCATGCGCCTCACGGCAACCGGAGAGAAAGTGACGGACGACGGCAAGGTTGCAGCAAGGTAGACCTCCGGAATCGTGAGGGAATCACCGTCAAGTATGAGCTTACGCATGAGAAATTTGGAATGTAAGGGCTTCGCAAGCCGCCGTGAAGCGGACAGGCTCGTCATGAAGAAGGTCGTTAGAGCCCGAACGAACCCGCCCGTCGCGCAAGCCCACCACAAAAAAGCGAGCAGGCGTGCGAAAAGGTACAAAGAAAGTGCTTAAGATGCAATGAATGGTTTATGCATTCATCCGGACATCAGTTTGACTTTCAGAACACTTTTCTCTATTTTCACGCCAACAATCTTTGACAGGGAGAAGAAAAGTTCCATGGACAACAAGGGTGTCCGCGTCCTGATCGTTGATGACGAAGAATCGTATCGCGCCACGCTTGCGGCATCGTTACGATCTGAAGGCTTCGCTGTCGATCCAGCCGAAGATGGCGTGCAAGGAATCAACGCTGTTCAGGCAAAACCGTATGACATCGTGCTGCTGGATGTGAAAATGCCGAACGTTGACGGCCTGGAGGTTTTGAGATTCGTCAAAGAAAATTTTCCTGATGTGGAAGTCATTATGCTGACGGCAGTCGTAGACGTGAGAATTGCCGTTGAATGCATGAAGCTCGGCGCCTATGATTATCTCACGAAACCCTTTCCCTCTGGCGAACTGTTGGGCATACTCGAGCGGACGCTGGAACACAAACGATTGCTGCGCGAGAATCTCCTTTTGAAGTCGGCTCTCTCGCGCCTCTCCGGTTCTTCCGAAATGATAGGCAAGAGCAAGGCTTTACACAAGGTGCTGGAGATGGCCACGAAAGTTGCGGCTACAGATTCCACAGTACTCATCCAGGGGCCGAGCGGAACCGGAAAGGAGCTGATAGCGATTTTCATCCACCAGAACAGTGAACGCAAGGACAGATCTTTCGTTACCTTGAACTGTGCATCTATCCCGGATTCGCTGATCGAAAGCGAGCTCTTCGGCCATGAAAAAGGCGCCTTCACAGACGCGAGGACAGCAAAACCCGGGCTTGTAGAGGTTGCAGGCGGTGGTACGTTATTCCTGGACGAAGTGGGCGACGTAAGCGCAACGATTCAACCGAAGCTCCTGCGGTTTGTACAAACGGGCGAATTCCGACGTGTTGGAGGAACAACAACCCTCAAGACAGACGTGCGAATAATTTCGGCAACAAACAAGAACCTGGCGGAGGAAGTACGTGCCGGTCAATTTCGAGAGGATCTGTTGTACCGCCTCAACGTAATTACGATTGAGCTTCCTCCATTGAAGGATCGCATGGAAGATGTTCCTCTCCTGGTTGGAAATTTCCTAAAAAATAAACTCCACACCAAAGTCCCGAAAAATATTAGCCCGAGGGCAATGGAAATCTTGATGAAGTACGATTGGCCTGGAAACATCCGCGAGCTTGAAAACGTCGTTGAACGCGCAGCTATCCTCTGCAAAGATGATATGATCCAGCCGGACGACATCTCTCTCCCTCTCCGGGCAACAGGGATAGTGCATGAGTTCGTCGAGCATGCCGGCATCGGCGGCACGGTCTCCATGAAAGACATCGAGCGCAGGCATATTGACGGCGTTCTCCGCGCACTGAAGGGGAATAAGACAGAGGCCGCAAAAGTTCTTGGCATGAGTCTGAAAACACTCTACACCAAAATACACCGCTATCAAATCAAATCGAACTGAAGCTGGTCTCAGAGCCACGTCATGAAGATCGTGTTTGCAGGCGCAACAGGCTTCATCGGCCGCGCGCTTCTCACGCGTTTGGTAGAAGCTCATCATCTCGTCACTCTGCTCACGAGAAATCCCAACGCCGCCAAATCCCTTGCCGACCGGTTCGTTACCATCGAAAAGTGGGACGGCCATACCGCGGGGCCCTGGATTCAATATGTTGACAGTGCCGATGCAGTTATCAATTTGGCGGGTGAATCGATCGGAGCGAGGCGGTGGACGAACGCTCGAAAAGCACTGATTCTTGACAGTCGAGTAAATGCAACAAAAGCCATTGTTGCCGCAATAGGGCGTGCGAGGAAAAAACCCACGGTGCTTGTCAATGCCTCTGCAGTCGGCTACTATGGAAATGTTGAAAGCGGGGACGTCACGGAGTTACACGAGCGAGGGAACGACTTCCTTGCTGATGTGTGTCAGCTCTGGGAACAGGAGGCCTATGCTGCAGAGGCGTTGGGAGTCCGCGTGGTGATTCTTCGCAATGGCGTTGTACTCGAGCGAGACGGCGGCGCACTCCAGAGGCTGATGCTTCCCTTCACATTCTTCGTTGGTGGACCGCCCGGCTCAGGACGTCAATGGTTTCCATGGGTACACCGTGATGATGTTATCGGCGCAATGCTCTTCGCATTGGAAAACCAGAATCTATCAGGAGCCGTCAATTGTGCTGCACCTGATCCTGTGACAATGAAAGAATTTTGTAAGGCGCTCGGCGGCGCACTTCGGCGACCTTCATGGGCTCCGATACCGGCATTGCCCTTGCAGGTCCTGCTCGGAGAAATGTCACAAATGATTCTGACGGGTCAGCGGGTGGTCCCGAAGAAACTCCAGGAAGCGGGCTACAAATTCAAATATCCGAAACTCGACCAAGCCCTAAACGCAATTTTGAGAAGGAGTTGACTCTCAAGTTTCGGCTTGTTATAGTGATCAGGTTTTATGACAATCCACAAAAGAGACACTTTCGTATCTTTAAGGTAACTTGAAGTGTTCACATTTTTCCTACTCTTTGCCGCTATCCGTCGTCTAAGTGCTTTGGATGAGACGGATTTGATGAAACGCATCAGCAAGAAGGACGAAAAGGCCTTTGAAACCTTGTACGATCTTTACTCAAAACTCATCTACAGCCTGATTGTATCTGTCGTCAAGAAACAGGATGAAGCAGAGGACGTACTTCAGGAAATATTCCTGCAGGTATGGGAAAAGGCAACAACGTTCGAATCGACGAAAGGAAACGTGTACGCATGGATGGTAACTCTTGCACGAAACCGGGCAATTGATAGGATCCGGTCAAAAGATTTCCGCAAACAACGTCAAGAAGTGGAAGACACTGAGATCGATATGATGCATAATCCGACAGAAAAAAATCCGCTGGACTCTCTTGTTGTCGGAGAACGCGCAGAGATTGTCAAAAGTGCACTCCAGCAAATTCCAACAGAGCAGCGTGAGGTAATTCAGATTGCATATTATGGGGGTTATTCACAATCTGAAATTGCAGCTAAATTGAATCTACCGCTCGGCACGGTGAAAACCAGGATGCGGCAGGGAATGAGAAAACTTCAAACGTTACTACGCGAACAATTATAGCATGATAACGGACAAAGAGCGATTCGAAGAACTCTGCTCGGCCTACGTTTTGAATGCTCTAGAAGGAGAGGAGTTGCGAGAATTTCAACAAGATCTGATTGAAGCCAATCCGGAACGGAGAAACATCTATGATGAAATGCGCTGGGTAGCCCTGCATTTACCGTTGGCTTCCGAATTCGTTGAACCACCTTCCTACGTTAAAGAAAACATTCTTCGAGCAATTCAAACCCAGCCTTCGCCGAGAGCGGAAAACATGCTTGGCAAAGCCGCGAAGTTCTTTGGGTTAATCAAGCCCCAAGTTGCCCTAGCGGTTTCACTTGCCCTCCTTGTTATTATTGTCGGTTTGTCCTATTACACATTCTTCTTGCGGGAAGTCGTTCGCCAGCGCGATCAGCAGCTTACAGCGCTACAAGCTGATCTCTCACTTCAACGCCAGCAGTTTATAGCCCTTCAAAATGAGTTGACAAGAAAAGAAGAATTTCTGAAGATTCTTCAGTCACCAAAAATTGATGTTGTCATCATGGGCGGGCTTGAAATCAGCCCCACAGGTTACGGAAAAATCATCTGGGATCCGGAACGAAAAAGCGCCATTTTGCAAATATCAAACCTCCCACCTGTTCCCAAAGATAAAGATTATCAACTCTGGGTCATCAAAGGTCAAAAACCTGTCAGTGCAGGCGTATTCTCATTGACCGATCCTGAAAAAGAATCCTTCTTCAAAATCGATCAGCTTGTCGAGGCGGATAAAAAGGTGATCAGTGCATTTGCTGTGACCCTGGAGCCAAAGGGGGGAGTTCCCCAGCCAACGGGAAAAATGTATCTCCTCGGTAAACCTTCATAAGCCAACCCCTCCTGCGCGTTTGCAAGGCATCTCGGACGGTCGAGATGCCTTTTTTTCCCCTACCTAATGAAATCCGATTTGGCCTTCTCTTCGTAGTATCTAATACCACACGCGAACATACAGCAAATTCCTGCATTTTCTCGGTTAAAACGCTGTTGTAAAAAAATCAACTCACATTTTTATAAACATGCCTGCAAAGGAGGAATTATGAGAAAACGCAATTGGTATTTCCGTTCGATCGTCGCAACTCTCGTATGCCTTATCGTTTTCCAGATAGGGTTTGCACAGGGGAAGATGGAAAAAAGCGGTGCAATGATGCAAGAAAAATCGCTCTACCAGCGGCTTGGCGGTTACGATGCCATTGCAGCTGTTGTGGACGAGTTTATTGGTCGACTCGTTGCTGAGACGGTACTATCCAGATTCTTTGGCGGAGCAAGCAGGGACACACAAAAGCGTTTCCGCCAGCATTTGGTAGACCAAGTGTGTGCTGTGACAGGGGGCCCTTGCATCTATGTGGGTCGTGACATGAAAACAGCCCATGGTGGATTGGGGATTACAGAAGCCGAATGGCAAGCAGGCGTCAACGATCTGATTGCGGCATTAGATAAATTCAAGGTACCTCAGAAAGAAAAAGATCAATTGATTGCGATCGTTGCCACGACGAAGAAAGATATAGTTGAAAAACCGTAATCTGTACCTAATTCATTAGATTACTTATCACTCACACAAAGGAGGTTAATATGTTTAAAAACGGATTGAAAGCCCTGATCGCGTTGGGCTTTATCGTGCTGCTGGTCGGCCTCGCTGTAGCGGCAGACCATTTTGATTCTCCATTAGCAGCGCGTGATGTCCGCAAGGACATTACCGACATCTATGCTTTTCGCAGTCCTGCGGATTCAAACAATCTGGTCGTGGTCGTGGACGTCTCTCCCCATGCACCAGGTTATGCACCATCTCCCCTGTTTTCCACTGATGCACGTTACAATATCCACGTGGACAACACCGGGGATCTTAACGCAGATGCGACCGTCACGATAACGTTCTCGGGAACGAGCCCGCAGGTTTTTACCGTAGCAGGGCTTGGAGCAACGCCCATTACCGGAAATGTAACTGCTGCTGGAGCGACTCCGAACGTCGTTACCTCTGGCGCCATCAAAGTGTTTTGCGGTCCACGGGACGATCCGTTCTTCTTCGATCTCGTAGCGTTTAAGACATTCGTCGCGGGTCCCTATGTCCCAGCAAGCGGTTTGCGTGCCGCTGGTGCGGGGAGTCCGAGAGATTTCTTCGCGGGCAATAACGTCGGTGCGATTGTCATCGAACTGCCGATCACCGCGCTCACCGGTCAGCCAACATCTGGGACCGGTGTCATAAAAGCCTGGGCAAGCGTTACACAACCACAGTAACCATTCACTGAATATAAGGGAAGAATTGCAAATGAAAACGAAAACACTGTATCTCTATGTCGCTGTTCTAGCGACTGCTCTGGTTGTCTATGGGTGTAAAAAGGATGATGGAGCAGCTGCACCCGTACCAACACAGTACGTTCAAGTAGATCGCATGGCGATTCCAGCAATCAATACTGCCTTGATTCCATCGGCCTCGAAAGATGCCTTTAATCAAGGCCAGCCAATAAATGATGTGGCGAATTTTGGCACAACCGCAGAAAACACCATAACGGGATTACGCACCGCTGTGGACGCTGTCTTAGGACCGCAGAACGGTGGGCCACTAGGAAACCTCACTGCTGCTCAAGTAGCCGCAGCCTTGATCCCCGACGTCGTGACTATCGATTTCTCTATGCCTGTGCAGTTCACAAACGGACGCAGGCTTCAGGACGATGTCATCGACGCTGCCTTGGGTGTTGTTCTCAATCGTGGTGGTGCTGCGGGAGTGTCCGATGGCATCAATGCTAACGACCAGTCATTTCTGACCGCATTCCCTTACCTAGCGGCGGATAATGTCCCCTTGGCGATACTCGCCGGCGAATAGCATGAAAAGATGTACTACAGTAGCCGGGCGGCTGTCCCTGATACTTTTGCTTGGTGTAACAATCACCGGGGCCGCCACCCCGACTATTTCAGTGCCTCATGATGCAGCAATTGAATTCTACAAGAATAAACTCAAGATCGATCCCAAAGATTTTCTTTCTGCTATTTCCCTTGGCGACGTTTATGCGGCGAAAGCCCGGTTGACGGGCGCGGTTACTGACTATCGAAAAGCCGAGAACGCTTTCCGACGATCGCTGGCAATTATGCCAACGTATAACATGGATGCCAAAATCGGGCTCGCAGCAGTATTGACATCACAGCATCGTTTCAAGGAGGCAGATGCGATCATTAAGGAAGCCCTGTCGGAATCACCCAACACGCCCATGCTGTGGGCTTTGGCTGGAGACATTGCGTTCGATTTCGGTGATTACGATCGCGCTGACGGGTTCTACAAACTTTTTGCAAAGACAAAACCTGGATTGGAATCTTGGAGCCGCCAAGCGAAGGTTGCAATGCTCAACGGCTCCTGGCTAAGTGCAGAGAGACTCTGGAAACGAATTTGCGCGCTCTCTCCTGGATCCGACCCAGAGCCTTCTGCATGGGCATGGGTTATGCAGGGAGAACTGTATCTCAGCTTGGGCAAATTCAAGGAGGCAATGAGTTGCTACGACCAATCTTTGGAGTTGCTGGCCAATTTCCGCTTGGCGCTCGAGCACAAAGCCGAAATCAACTTTATTGAGAAAAATTTTGGTGAAGGAATCTCACTTCTGGAAAAAGCGATTGCTGCGGGAAGCCACGATCCGGAATTATGGATTCTTCTGGGAGATGCTTTTGAAAAAGCCGGACAGCACGATTCGGCAGTTGTGGCATGGCAGAAAGGTGAGGTGTCTTACCGTCGCCTGTTAAAAGATGGCAATGTTGCCTACCTTCGTCCACTTGCTCTTTTCTATCTTAACCATAAGAAAAACGTAGACGAAGCACGTAAATTGGCTCAAAGAGACCTGACCATCAGGGAGGACTATGGTGGGTATCTGACGCTTGCACGAGCATATCTTCAACTCGGCAGGAAGAAAGAGGCCCTTAACGTCATCCAGAAAAGTAACCCAAAAGCAGAAAACGATCCACAGTTCTGCTTCCATGCGGGGGAAATATTTCTTGCAAACGGAAATATATCCGAAGCTCTGCGATTGTTTACGCAGGCTTCACGTATCTGTCCTGCGTTTGACCAGATTTATGGCACGGACCTGGCAACCAAACTGTCAGAGTTGAGCAGACTATAAAATGGACGGAATGTTCCGAACCCTTCGTTGTACATAAAACTTTTCCCTCACGTATGAAGAGCCTTCGGTATATATTCCTCTTGACCTCATTACTGTTGAATCGCATACAGGCAGAAGAGCAGGGTGAAATACGGGGAAAAGTTATGAATGCTGAAACGGGAGCTGCACTACGGTTTGCGAACATCATCCTTGAAGGAACGCAGAGAGGCACAACCTCCAAACTTGATGGGACATTTTTCCTCAGCCGCGTTCCCGTCGGTGTATATCGCGTTACCACTAGTATCGTTGGCTTTGAAAGAACAACAAAGGAGGTAGCTGTTGTTTCCACCGAGATAACTTCTGTCGATTTTGCGCTTGGACCGAAAGTAACAAAAACTGCTGAAGTTTTCGTCACGTCAACACGTTCAACTTCCGCCGCAAGTTCATCGTACGTTCGTGCGCTTGATTTTGAGCTGCGACCAAAACAATCGACGCAGGATCTCTTGCGGATGGTGCCTGGATTAGTCATCGCTCAGCACGCAGGCGGCGGCAAGGCCGAGCAGAGTTCTTCGAATCGCTCTTTGTCCGTTATCATGCTATAATTGTTCGCGTAGTAACGTTTGAAGTTTTCTCATTCCCTGCCGCATCCTGGTTTTCACCGTGCCGAGCGGTAGATTCAATTTAGCTGCAATTCTGAAAAAGAAGAAAAGTTGATTCTCCTGTTTTGGTTCGCGAGACATAAAGTTCGCTCATCCATTTCCAGCCATTGGCTCTGCAACGCGATCCCCTCCGACAATCGCAACAAAGAACTATCTTTGCTTCAAAATCCAGCGCGGCAGTGTCCGATGCGTTCGACAAGAATAGCAAAGCCCTCCTGAAGTACCAGGAGGGCTTTTGCGTATCAGATCAAGGCTAAACATCACGCCGCAGGCGTCGCTGGAGCACCCGGCTTGAATCCAGCGTAGAGACCCCATACGCCGACAATCAAATGGATCACGTTATACGCGGGATCCATCAAGTGCATTGTTCCGAGCATCTCTCCGATCGCCATTACGCCTGCAAACCCTGCAATCGCGAGAAGGGTATACACCACTCCGAAAATCTGTGCGAACATCTTTGCCGCCTTATCACTCCCTTTGAACCCCAGCCATGTGCCGATCGCGCCTGTGAGCAGATGAACCACATTATGGACCATCTCGAAGTGGAGCAGGCCGAACAGCGATTGCTCGTTGAGGATCACTCCCAATAGGCCCACGGCAAGCAGGGCAACACCTACAACCTTCGAATACAGTTTTGCCATAAGAAATCTCCTTTTGAGTTATTTGGACTACCCAAATTTAGAACTAATACGGACAAAGTCAATATTTTGAACCTTCTGCATGCGCGTAGAAGAAAGATTTTTTCAGCTTTCTCCCCTTTGCCTGATGACTTCCATCATCTGGGGCGGAAGGAGCCATTTGAGCGAGCCGCGACAGGGTTGAATAGGATGAGAAACTTCGACGCAGCAGAGTGAGGATTTCCGGACATCGATCTTTACATCAAGAGTGCCGGTCAGAAGTGTGGAAATTAGCTGGCTGAAATACGGCTCGTGTCCGACGAGCAGCAGATGGGCATCTGGAGAATGTCGGTTGAGCAATTCGAAAAGCTTTTGGAAATCGAAACCCACCTTCAAGAATTCCGTCTCACGCGCAGCAGGTCTTTGGTCGAATGCACTCAGAGCGAGTTCCGCCGTTTCGCGAGCGCGCAGGAGGGGGCTCGTGTACACCGCATCAAAGCGCAGCATCATTGCTTCAAGCGCACGTGCTACCCGCTGCACACTCACAATTCCCTCTGCCGTCAGCGCGCGCTGCTCATCGGGAAGAGATGCTTCTGTTTGCGCATCGCCGTGTCGAAGCAGGTACAGAAACATGGAAAATGTATTAGTGCGAGTGTGTTAGTACTAAAGAATCTCTTTGATCCGTTCAGCAGGGCGTGCAAGAATCGCCTTTTCACCTTTTTCCACAATAGGCCGCTGGATGAGGTCAGGATACTTCGCCATCAGTTCTATTATCTCATCATCGGATAATTGCTTTTGTGCTAATTCCAGATCGCGGTAAATCGGTTCCTTCGTCCGCAGCAGTTCGCGCGCGGAGATCCCCATCTTCTTGAGAAGGTCTTTCAACTTGGCTCTGGGAAGTGGCTTGAGGTAGTAGTCGACCGCTTCAAAATCTATCCCGCTTTCTTTCAGGGTCTTGTAGACCTGTCGACACGTCGTGCACGTTGGTTTCTGATAAATGGTCAGGCGAGACATGAAGTTCGCTCATCCATTTCCAGCCAATGGCGTTGCAACGTGATCCCCTTCAAAAAGGGCGGCGATGAAGCCAGGCCGCCGAAACTGATCAACTCTGTGCGCTTACTTCCCATTCGTCTAATATACCACCGATTCCCCGATGAACCGCCGTATCGAGACAAAGCTCCCGAATACTCCCAATATCATCCCGGAGGAAACAACGACAAAATAGAATTCGACCTGGACACGAATGAATTCGGCGAGTTCAGTTGAAAAAAAACCTACGGCAAATTCCAACAGCCAGTACATGATTCCTGCGGCAAGCACGCCGCCGACGAAGCCCTGAAGTAGACCTTCGAGAAGGAACGGCGTACGGATGAACCAGCGTGTCGCACCGACGAGCTTCATCGTCTGGATGATCTTTCGTTTTGCATGAATCGCGAGGCGGACTGTGTTCGAGACGAGGAAGATTGCCGAGAGACCAATAATGCATCCCAGCGTGAGCCCCACAACGTGGGCAATGCCGATGCGGCGATCAAGAAATTCCAACAAATCCTTGCGATAAATCACATCATCAATCCCCTTCAGCGCTTTGATGCGTCTCACGACTTCCGCGGTCTTCGCTGAATTCCTGAACTCGCCCTTCAAGAAAATCTTGTACGACGGCGGAAACGGGTTGAAATCCAGCACGTCCGTGATGTCCTCGCCAAATTCCCGTTTGAAGATTTTCGCGGCTTCTGGTTTTGAAACAAATTGTACTCGTTCTACGCCTTTGATTTCAAGCAACTGCTGCTGAAGTTCCAACTGTCGCTGCTGAGTGAAAGGTTCTTCGCAAAAGGCTTCAATCTCGACTTTGCCGCGGATCAGTTGAACAATACGTGAAGCATTCAAAGAGATAAGGTAATACATACCCAAAAAGAGAAGAGCAATACAAATGGTTAGAATAGAACCGACTGACGCGAGCTTGGTGCGTGTAAACCCGGAAAACGCTTCTCGTACGGTATAAGCAAGACTCATGACAGGGGCCGAATTTCAGAAATTCGACTCATCACGCCAGCGTGCTATCTTCCATGGCTCGCTGCTATTGGAACGGCGCATCTGGAGATTCGCATAGCCGTCAACGCGTTCAACGCTGCTGGGGTTGAACGTCACTGTGAGGTTGAAACTTCGAACAACGATCTGGAGGGTATCTCCGGTTGAGTCAGCGGTAACCGTATTGTTCCAGATCAAACGAAGCGCCTGCACGTTTTGAAACAGGCCGTACGTTGTGCGCACCTCTTGATCGCGCCCCCACGTCACATCGACTCCAATGTCGTAATCCCGGTAAATGAATGTAAACTCCGGGCCAATGATCGAGCCATAGGACGTAGTATCTTTAAACGTATAGGCGTTCTGGAATGTGCAAAATATACCTTCGATAGTCGTCAAATCAGCACAAATCGAGCCACCTGTCCCTTCGTCGAGCCCGGGGGCAAATGGATTAAGACAGCTCAGAGAGCAACAACAACTCAGCAGACTTACCGCCAGCAATGTTTGCTTCACGATCACCGTGATTTACCGAAAGGCGCCTTTGAAATCACTCCATGTGATTTCTGATGTGTCCCGAACATCGATCCATTGATAAATACTCCACCAGCTTCGGCTATCCCGAACGACGGAAAACTGCACATTCCCCCGAGCTTCCTGGGGGGGGAGGCTGCTATTCTGGTGCTGGAAAATGAGATGATACTTGGCTGTGAACACAACCTCGTCGGCAGACTGATTGCTGTAGAGGGGATTAGAAAAACTGAGGCTGGAAGTACCCTCCGGCCTCGATGACGAAAGCGACGCGAAATATTGCACTTCTGAAACCACCGACCAGCCGTTAAACACATTTCCATATCTCGCGACTGCTTCCGGAGTCGGTTGAAATTGAAATTCTCTGTCAGAAAAATTCGAATCTACGAGACACTTACGGTAGTTTATTGAATTCTTTTCTGCGATCGCGGCTTGCAGGTTGGCGATCACAAGATCACGGGTTGTCGGGTCGACAAATGTCGAGCCGGAGCCGAGCGGCTGCTGGGCGTCGCGCGTTTGTAGCAGATCACAGCCCGCTATAGCTATCAGAAATATACACCCGGTGAGCACGAAATGACTTCTTCGCAGTGCCGCCGCATCGATCACGATACCTCTACCCTTCCTTCCAGGGCCCTGACGAGTGTTGCTTCATCGGCGTATTCTAAATCACTGCCAACGGGAAGACCGCGGGCGATGCGGGAAATCTTCACTCCGGACGGCTTCAATAACCGGGTGAGATAAATTGTGGTCGCTTCACCCTCGATGGTCGGATTCAAGGCGAGGATAACTTCTTTAACGTCCTTCGTTACCCTTGCAAGGAGTTCCTTGATTCTCAAATCTTCCGGCCCGATTCCATCCAGCGGAGAAAGAGTTCCGCCGAGAACGTGGTATAGTCCCTTGAATTCATTCGTCTTTTCAAGGGCGAGCACATCCCCCGGTTCCTCAACAACGCAGATCATAAACATCTCACGTTTAGGACTCGCACAGATCACACATGGATCGGATTCAGTAAAATTCCAGCATCTTGAACAGTAGCGAATGCGATCTTTGACATTCATTAATGAATTCGCGAGAGCTAGTATGTCTTCGCGCGGAAGTTTCACGACGTACATCGCGAGACGGTAGGCACTTTTGCGTCCGATGCCCGGAAGCTGGGAGAAGCGTTCGATAAGTTGTTCTAACGATTCTGAGATATGGAGCATTGCTCGCAGCAAAAGAAAAAAATACCGCCTGAATTAGAGAAACTCCCCTGAGCGTTCATATACCCGGAAAATTGAGGCCGGGGATATTCGGCAACATGCCGGCGGTGGCCTTGCCCAATTCCTCTTCCATCATTCTTTTGGACGCCTCAAGCGCTTTATTGACTGCCGCAACGATCAAATCCTCCAACATGTTGCGTTCGCCCGGATTGATAATCTCTTTCTCGATCTCCAATTTGACAATCTGGTGCTTACCATTGGCAGTGGCCCTCACCATTCCACCTCCGGCATCGCCGACGACTAACCTGTTCCCAAGCTCTGCCTGAATCTCGGCCACTTTTTCTCGCATTTGTTGGACTTGTTTTAAGATGCCCTGGAAGTCTGGCGTTGACATACCTCTGTCCTTCCTCTTCTCTTCGTACGTGAATTTTTTCTAAATTCCGTTTGGAATATATCGCTTTTCGCAGGGAAAGTCAAAGCACTGTTATGCCAGATCATACCATGAAGCTGCTCGTGAGGACATATATTACTGCCATGCACCCCCTTTCCCGAAAGCAGCACATTTTTCCCTTGACAGCAGAAAAAAATTGATTTATCTTGAGTGAGCGATTCACTCACGAAGGAGGTGCCCAATATGCGTGATCGTTGCCTCGTATTTGCGAGAATCGTTCTGAGTTTTTCCTCAGCTTTCCTCCTTCCTGCCGTACTCGATGCACAGGTCGTCCTGCGCGACTGTGTTCGGCCGGACGACTCGGTTGGACGGGTCGTTCAGGCGGGAGAGGGCCGGCGGTTTTCTGTTTGATACGCGTGAGAATTTTTATTATGTTGCCAACGGCGTTGTGCCCGAGGCGGGTGCCGTTGACGTGCGGTTTCGGTTTCAGCTCTTGACAACCCCGCCTGAGTTCCGTGACGGTGGGACGGCAAGAGTGCTCATCGCAGCGCATCGTGCATCGTTGGACCACTTCTCCGTTACACTGACCCCGGATACGATTGCCTTTACGGAGACGTCGAGAATCTTCGTGCAGGCGAAGGATGCCGATAGCCAGGATGTTGAGTTCGATACGACCGCATTGTTGAGGCTGTCGCTGACAGCAAAGGAAGAATACGGTACTTTTATCGACAAGAACGGAGATACACTGACAAGAACGCCTGTGCGTCTGGAAAACGTCCCGTATGGTGATGTGAAGTCAGGCGTGATCCGGTTTGCCGCAGTGAACAAAAATCCGGACTCCCTAGTGGTGTGCAGGATGCAGGTTGAGCTTCAAAGCGACTCATCGAAGAATGCGGAGAAAGACATTATTGTCCTTGAGAAGACACTGAAGATTG
>Ga0247727_10008072_pt1 | contig 19708 bp, 13 predicted proteins | sample WisWelCaveWW1625_FD_202498 | JGI IMG/M metagenome (GOLD analysis project Ga0247727, IMG submission 202498) | Biofilm microbial communities from Wishing Well Cave, Virginia, United States - WW16-25 | ecosystem: Environmental > Aquatic > Deep subsurface > Groundwater > Cave microbial mat | place... | reverse complement strand
AGGGCATTTATTACATTTTAGTTAAGAAAATGCTTGCAATTTTATGTGAACATTTGTATAATAAGTATCCAAATGTTCACATTTGCTAAAATTAAAAAGAGACAACCCTAAATTTAAATCAAACCATTTGAGGTTTATATTTTCGCCTCGACGCACAAAAGCTAGGAGATTTTGACAAGCTTGTGACAACGTTGTCGAATTTTACATTCGCATTTGAATTTGCTACATTCCCAGTAGCACATAATTTAATGGAACGAAGATGGCTAAATTTAATGCAACAAATCAAGAAAAGACTAAAATGATCCGCTTTTTACTCTAAAAGGGAATCAGAAACATGCGTATTCAACTTTCACTTGCCCCACAAAGTAGGTTAACCGAAGTACCACTGAATTACGCCTATCCTCTTTCAGCGGCCATCTATAAAATCCTGCAACGCGCTTCGTCGGAGTACGCGGCGTTTCTTCACCATAAAGGATACGCTGCCCCCAGTGGACGTTTGATGAAATTGTTCACTTTTTCAAAATTATGGATTCCAAACGTTCGCCAGCGAGAAGGCGTTTTGGTTGGAAACGATGGCTTTTGGTATTTGCAGGTGGGCAGCCCGATGATAGATGAATTCGTGCAGAATTTTGTATTGGGACTTTTTGCTTCCAACGAAATCGCTATTGGCGGGCAGGATTGCCATGCGGTGTTCTGGGTCGAACAGGTGGATGCGTTGCCGATTCCAGAGTTTCGCGAAACCATGCGCTTCAAATGCCTCTCGCCCATTACCGCCAGCACCGCCAAGGAGTACGAAAAGGGCTTGCGCATTTACTACTACCGTCCCGAGGATTCGGGACTTTCAGAAGCCTTGCGGAAAAATCTGTTGGAGAAATACGAAATCATTCACGGTCGTCCGCCGGAAGATGACAGATTGATTTTTCGTCTAGAGACCTCCGATAAACCGAAGTCTCGGCTCATTACCATTAAGGAAGGCACGCCCGCAGCGACGCAAATCAAATCCTTTGAAACCTATTTTACTCTCGAAGGCAATCCGGAGTTGATGCGCACCGCTTGGGAGTGCGGTTTGGGTGGGCATAACTCACAGGGCTTCGGAATGGTGGATGTGGTTGCGTAGAGCGCTTGAATGCAAACGTCCCATTTACAATTACCAAATATGTACAAGCGCCATTGACCGAGCTCAAGGAGATGATATGATATATCTTGTTCGTTACTCGGGCCCGTTCGGGTTCCTCAAACCTTGGACAGCGGTTAGAGATAGCGAAACATTTAGTCAGCAATTTCTGACTCCTTCTGTAATTGAAGGAATGGAAAAAAAATTATTTCCAGAATTGCTGACAAAAAATAAATATGATCGCAGAATCATTCGGCACAGACTGGCTTACGCAGGAATATCCCGTCAACAAGAGCAAACGCAACCACGCGGAATTAAGCAGAAGCCAGAGAAGATCACAAAGAAAACAACCAGCGTTGAGCTCTCTCGTCCGAGATCGATCCTAACCAGAGGCACACTCATTGAACCTGTCTTGCACCTCGCATTTGCTGATAGAAGCGATGCGCAACATGCTTCTATGCAGCACCTTTGCCTTTGCCGAAACGAAGATATGCTATTGCCTGATTCCGAAATCATCAAGATCGAGGAGTCTGATTTTGACAAACCTGATAACGGGTTCAATGGGTTCGAGTTGTTGTTTGAGCACAAGAAAGATTCCTTTCTCGTCGGGTTTAACCGTTTCAAAAACAACGAGCCGATGTACGGAAGACTTCTTATTGTTGGCGAGAATCCGTTAACACCGCAAACATTCTAATGGATATGAACCCGTTGAAAGACATACTCGCAAAGAGCCAGAAGAACGGAGGCACGCCTTTGTTCGACCATCTGCGTCATGTTGCGGCAGTCGCGGCCAGAACTGCTGAGGCAATCGGTTGTGATGCTGCTATCGCACGGTTGGGAGCGCACTTGCATGATATTGGCAAAACCCATCCGGACTTTCAACGCAGACTTCACCAGCGCGTTGATGACTGTGACATCCCTTTTCGGCATGAGATAACCTCACTGCTTTTTTTGCCATTGTTGCCCAGGAATGAGTGGCCTCGTCTTGTCGATATGATTGCAGCACATCATCGCTCTATCAGGCATGGAAAGAAATCTCAGGGGCTTCTTGATCTGGTCGACTGCAATGAACCTGAAGAGGTCTTTGAAAGACACAGTCGAAAATGGGAAGAATGGTCGCCGACGGCGTTAGCGATTCTTGAAGCGCTTGGCCTAACAATAAGACCTGTTACGCTCATTGAAGCTCATGGAGCATTTGAGTATTGTATCAAATATTGTGGTGACAAGAGCTACGGCTGGTCTCGTTGGAAGGGGCTTTTGGTTGCTGCCGACCATTTTGCTTCTGCTTTAGTGGATGAGTCTGAAGCGTTGGCAGGAAAATTGTTTAGGCCACCCGATCTAACAGCTTTCCACAAACGAAAAGATTTATTGTACCCTTTATCTCTAATGGAAGCATCAGATGCTCGACCTCATACATTGGTCATCGCACCAACAGGAGCAGGCAAAACCGATTTTCTCATGCGAAGATGTAAAGGGAGAGTTTTTTATACCTTGCCTTTTCAGGCGTCGATCAACGCCATGTTTAACCGATTTAAGGAATTCATGCCTGACACCGACATTCGTGTCCTTCACGCTTCCTCACGTTTGATGGCAAACAACGAGGATAAAGAGGAGCGCGTGCTTCAGCCTCTTATCGGTTCTTCTGTCAAGGTGCTGACACCGCATCAATTGGCAGCGTTAATTTGTGGAACGCGCAGCTTTGAATCTATTGCGATTGATATTGCCGGCACGGATGTCATTTTGGACGAGATACATTCTTATTCGGACATTGCGCAAGCGATGGTGCTCGAGGTGGTTCGTGCATTGCTCAAACTCAACTGTCGTATTCACATTGGCTCCGCAACGATGCCGGCCGACTTGATTAACCGGCTTCTGCAAATGCTTGGGGAAGAATCAAAAGTCAATCTCGTCAAACTGAAAAAAGAACAGCTTGTCACATTTGACCGGCACATTGTACATAAGCACATGGAAGAAGGGCCGGCATTAGAAAAAATACCACAAGCTCTGAAACAGGGAGAGAAAGTTCTTGTCGTTTGCAACCGCGTGGATCGAGCGCAGACCGTTTTCAAAGAACTTCTCGGTAAATATAGTGATGTTCCAATAATGCTTCTTCACAGCCGCTTTCGGAGATGTGATCGAGCGGAATTGGAAAAGCGTCTTCATAATGATTTTGAGAAATCAAAAGGACCCTGCATCGTGGTCGCAACGCAAGTGGTTGAGGTAAGCCTTGACATCAGCTTTGATCTCATGGTTACGGATTGTGCCCCGCTCGATGCTCTGATTCAACGGTTTGGCAGAATCAATCGCCGCAGAACGCCCGAGAGCGTTCAGAAAAAAATTTTGAAACCGGTGCATATTATCGCTCCGCCAAGCGACTGCAAGGATTGTCTGCCATACAAAAAGGAGATCATGCACAGAAGCTTCGAGCAGTTGCCGGACGGCGAAGTGCTTCACGAAGAACAGATTCAAAAAATACTTGATGAAGTCTACCCCGCAATTGAACTCAAGCCCATCGATACTCATTTGGTCTGGGAGGGTGATTGCTTTCTGTTGAAAGAGCTTTGGCACCACCCCAAATCGGTGTTAATGGAGATGCTCAATATTGAATCGGCAAGCTGCATTCTCCTGTCCGAGCAGGAACGCTACGAGAAGTCCAGGCACGATGAACGAATGATGCTTGAGATTCCCATCTCTCAGAAGGCAGCACGATATCGGAAATTTACCAGATATGGCCAATCTGAGTATGGCAGTCGACCGTTGATTGTGGCGGATGAGATTTACAGTCCAGCGCAAGGACTGACATTGGCCGAGATTGACAACACCATGTGAACGACTATCACAAGAGGGCGTCATGTACACATCACACATAGGAAAGCAATTTCTCGATATTTACAACCGCACCATGAAAAGAAACCTCACGCCGAGGGAATTCTTTGAAAGGGAATATTTCCCAATATTTTTTGATCACGCCAGGTATCTTCAGAGCCCCGCGAATACTCCATTATTTCAATTGATTGCCAGAAAACAAACGAAGAGCGCGGCGGCAAGGAAAGAAATGCTCGAACAAGTACACTCAAAGATTGCGGCTTTCGTCACTGGCGAGGCGTCGTTGCCGGAAATGAGCTATGCAATTGGCTATCCTTCTGCAGATCTTATGGGCACAACCTCCGGTCAAGTGTCTAATCAGATACTACCGTTGGAGGGAGATGACATGTATTCCTCGTGGTTTGGCTCAGCCTTGGGAATCGGCATGGAAGGAGGATTGAATATTCTCATTGATAACGCTGACTTGATGTTGCTTCTGCATGAAGGCTGGAACATCTATCGCAGGTATGTCGAACAAACCGAGGGAATTGATAATAAGATCGACACCTGGAATAGTATTTGGCTCATCCATAGACTTGGGGATGATTTTAATCCTAAACACCCGACAGCGAACTTTCATCCAGTTTCGCCTGGAAAAAAAGGAGAAGCGGTGATGCAGCGACCACCTTGGACACGTATTATCTTTGCCCTTAGTAGAATGTTTCCAAAGTCCAATCTCAACGCCTACACCTACAGCTTTGGGCAAATGAACAAAACAATAGGGTTCATCCAATTGAGTTTGTCGGAAGTGACAAGATTATCTCAAATCTATCAAACCGTATTTGGAAAAATGCACCTGTTGAAGGACACGACGAAACTGGATGAAGTCTACAAAGCCCAACGAGGATTTAATCTTGCCTGCGAGTCGGGTGCAATTGGATTGCGGGCGCTTGAGCCAAAGGATCTGCGGAAGTTCATGCCTGGACAATCCGACAAAAATGAATATCCCAAAGAGAAAAATGTTGAATCACAAATAACCAATTCAATTTACATTTCATGGGTACTTGCCATGTTGAACAACAAAGATTTGCTGGCGTTGGCCGAAAGAGCTTCCGCCATGCTCCACGATTATGGATCTCGCGAAAAACGCGCAAAAGCGACGAGGAGTAATCTCGTTGACAAACTGCTCAACTCCAAAAGCAGAAAAGAAATTATTGACTGTCTTGTTTCTATTTTGGAGGATGACCCGACAACCTCGGAGGTGTGTAATGCTCTTGTAGATGAGATCATGCTCAACATTCCACCCGATAACGTGTTACTATTTGTAACACTCATGCGATTCAAGTATGCCTTACCAACAAAATGAACGAACACCATCAAAATTCATAAGGAGATTATTATGGCATCTACATTCTTGTACATTCGAGGATTGCGCGCTGCTGAACATACCGTTTTCTGTGTTCAGGAAGGGCAGAAGAACTACTGGCATCCACAATTTAGCACTAAAGTTCCTTTTTCAAGCGGACAGCAAGTGAAGCGTTCTTTGCTTGATGCTGTTACTGCAGAGCTCGGAACGACTATTGCACCAGTCACCTTCAACTATGTTATTAGTGAGAAGAATGGAAAGAAGGAATTAGGGATGGGAGAACCGTGGTCACCATGCGATCCTACTTATCCCGATCAACTCCTTGGTGGTTGGATGAAAGCGGCGAGCGGTGAGATTACAGTAAAACGCCGCAGTCCTCTGTCCGTTTCAGCATTGAGGCCGCTCCATCCACTTCTTGGTACATTGTCCAAAGAGAACCTGACCTTTGACCGCAGCGACAATCCTGAGCGACATCCGGTGAGAGTCAGGGACAGTCAAGGAAATCAATATACCGACGTGGAGATTGTTGAGTTTCTCAAAGCGCACAATCGACCTCTCTCTCGCCGGACATGGATTCCCGACCAAACAAGATCGTCAGGTCTATTTGTGTATGATGTGGCGATTGATCTTAGAACTTTGTTTTGCGTATCTCTAAATCAGCACGAACCCGAGTTACATCCCGACATCATTGAAAAACTCCGCAGTGATAACTGGAAAGAATCACGTAATGTGTTTGGCAAGTGCCTCATTTGTCCGAAGGAACGGAGAGAAGAGATCATCAATGCTCTTGCCTACGGTTTGTTTAACTGGCGGATTACCAGCAATCAGTCAAGGACGTTCAGCCTCATGGAGACTTTGGCAGTTGTTATTAGCGACAATGCAAACAAAGTAGCAGCCACCATCCGTGCGAAACTGTCAGAGGAATCAAGCCAACCCAGGGCGATCCCTGTCATTGATGATACTGTTGGAACTGATCTTTTTGTTGCTCTACCTTGCGAAGGATATATTTCCGGAGTCTCAGGATCAGCAAATGCTCTCGAACAGGCAGAAGAGAAACTTAGAAGTTTGCTCATGTCCCATGATTACGAGAAGGCAATGGCGGCGGAATCCAAAAGCTAACCATTGCTAAAATGGTTAGCTTTCAATTATGCAGCCATGAAAAACCACTTTTAAAATTAAGGTCTTTTCCCTCATGACCGGCACCCACATCAACTACTATTTCATCTGCCCGCGCAAGCTCTATTTGTTCGACCATCACGTCACGATGGAGCACACCAGCGACCTCGTGCACCTCGGCAGACTCTTGCACGAAGAAAGCTACGAGCGCGACGCGCGGGAGATTTTCCAAATCGAGCTGGCCGGCGGCGAATCCTTTCGCCTCGACCGCATTACTGCCGACGGCGTCATTCACGAAATCAAGAAAAGTGAATCAATGGAAGAGGCGCACGTTTGGCAGCTCAAATTTTACCTGTGGTGCTTGAAGCAACAAGACCTCTGGCCGGTGCGCGGTGTGCTGGAATATCCCAAGCAACGCCAGACCGTGCCAGTGGAATTGTCCGACGAGGATGAAAAGAAATTGCACGAAATCAGGGAAAAAATTACCGCCATCTGCGCTCTGCCACAACCGCCCCATGTCAGCAAAATGGCGATATGCAAGAAGTGCGCGTACAATGAGTTTTGCTGGGGATGAAAGAGCAGAGCGCATAGAGCAGAGGGCAAAAAACAAAATCGTTCTCGTCCTCTTACACATACTCCTGCTCGTGCTCGCTTTTAGCTTTTCACGAATTCAACCGCGAGTAAGAGTAAGATTAAGAGTACGAGTAAGAGCAACCAGCATCAAGCATCCAGCAGCAAGAACGTTACACGTTTCACGTTACACGACAATACAACCAGCAACCAGTTAACCAGCAACCAGAAAATGAACCGCAACTACTACCTCTTCAACCCCGGCCGCCTGCGCCGCCAGCAGAACACCATCTTCTTCGAGCGCTATAAGCAAGTCACCGACGACAAAGTCATCGCCGACTTTGAGGAAGCGCTGGAGCAGGAACCGGAATTTCGCGAAGACGAGCCGGAGACCAACTTCGAGGCCGCCGGCGAGAAGAAAGTCATTCCCATCGAAGACGTGGACAGCTTCTACGTTTTCGGCGAGGCGGACTTCAACAAGAAATTTCTCAACTACTGCGGCCAAAAGCACATTCCCATTCATCTGTTCAATTACTACGGCTTCTACTCCGGCACCTTTTATCCGCGCGAGTTTCTCAATAGCGGCGAACTGCTGATTCGGCAAGTGCAGGCCCAGCTCGACAAAACCAAACGCCTGGAGCTGGCGCGCGCCTTCGTCAGCGGCGCCGCCGGCAACATCGTTAAAAATTTGCAATACTACAACGGCCGCGGCAAGGATTGCTCGCCTTTTCTGAGCGACATCGAGCCGTTCGTGGCGAGCGTTGAACGCACCGAAAGCATTGAAGAGCTGATGGGGATTGAAGGCAACATCCGGCAAATCTATTATCGCGCCTGGCCGCTGATCATCGATCAGGAAATCGATTTCACCAAACGCGTGAAGCGGCCGCCGGACAACATGGTCAACGCGCTCATCAGCTTTGGCAACAGCCTGGTTTACACCGCCTGCCTGTCCGAAATTTACCGCACGCAGCTCAACCCGCTGATCTCATATTTGCACGAGCCCGGCACCAAACGTTTCAGCCTGTCGCTCGATCTCGCGGAGATTTTTAAGCCGCTGCTGGCCGACCGGCTGATCTTCACGCTGCTCAATAAAAAGCAATTGAGCGAAAAGGATTTTAAAAAGAAAGGCCGCGTGTGCTGGCTGAACGACGTTGGCCGCAAGCTCTTCGTCAAAGAGTTCGAGGAGCGCCTCAGCATCACCATCAAGCACCGGCGCCTCAACCGCAACGTCAGCTACCGCCGCCTGATTCGGCTGGAATGCTACAAGCTGATCAAGCATTTGCTCGGGCAGGAAGCTTATGAACCGTTTGTGATTTGGTGGTAGAGGCCGGTGATCAATGATCAGTAACCAGTAATCAGTAACTTAGTGATCTTTTTTTCGCGTGTGTTTTTGATCCGTGTGTTTTCCCTTTCGTTTGAAATTAAAGCGCGGCCGAAACACTGTCGGGATCAAAATGGTTTGTGTTCCCATCCCCGTATTGGAGCCGCGCCAAGGTTCAATCGAACCATCTTGGGATTGAAACTTGGGGGGAAGGGAAGGCTATGGTTTAAGAGCGATATGTCTAATCGAGCCATGGTGGGATTGAAACTCTGACTCCACTACTTCGTGCAAGATTTAGATTTGCGAGGAGACTATAGAAAGGCAAGCTTGAAAAACAGTGAGCAACCAACGACCAACAATCCAACGACCCAGTAATCCAACGATCCAATAATCCACCAATCCATATCGCTATGTACATCATCCTCGTTTATGACATCAATGTGAAGCGTGTGGGCAGGATGTTGAAAATTTGCCGGCAATACCTGAATTGGGTGCAAAACAGCGTATTTGAAGGAGAAATGACGCCGGCCAAACTCAAGGAATTGAAAATGCGACTGAAAAAAGTGATGGATATCGATGAAGATTCGGTCTTGATTTACAGGCTTTCGGAACAACGGCTGATGGAAAAGGAGGTTTTGGGGCAGGAGCGCAATCCCACGGATCAGTTTTTATAATGCTAAAATTCTCATTGCTTTTTCCTTTCTTTTTGCGTTTATTTGTAGAGCCCGGTGTGAATTAAGCTTCAAGTCGTCGCCCTTGTGCGTGTTGATACGAGATTGTAGGTTGACGACGTTTTGGCCCTCCAAAAGGGCTAATTTTATAGGCTTTTGGAGCGGCTTTGAATCGAACCATTGTGGGATTGAAACATCAAATTCAGAAACGTATGAATCAGTTCCTGAAAAACTTTGAATCGAACCATTGTGGGATTGAAACTGAATTAGAATACGCTTTAGGCCCATACGCGAATTGGCTTTGAATCGAACCATTGTGGGATTGAAACATGAAATCCGGCCAGAGCAACCGGCGAGGAAACCAGCTTTGAATCGAACCATTGTGGGATTGAAACGAAGTTCATCGAGAAAAATCCCCATGTTTGAGAATTCTTTGAATCGAACCATTGTGGGATTGAAACATCGCTAAAGATGTTCAACGTTGAACCGTCATCGCGACTTTGAATCGAACCATTGTGGGATTGAAACCGAAAAACTTTTAGGGATAATCACGCAGCTTAAATGCTTTGAATCGAACCATTGTGGGATTGAAACGTTTCAGTATCAGCCTTTACGGTGTAGCCCGTACAAGCTTTGAATCGAACCATTGTGGGATTGAAACACGGTTGAGTACCATCGTGACAACCGTTAAACGCACACTTTGAATCGAACCATTGTGGGATTGAAACTGAGAAACGGCGTGCCTATCCGGATGGGAACGGTAACTTTGAATCGAACCATTGTGGGATTGAAACACGGTCCCCGTCGAGAAACTTCTTTATTTCCACGTCCTTTGAATCGAACCATTGTGGGATTGAAACTAGAGCGAGTTCTTCGCCGTGCGTCTCATCAAGCTGGCTTTGAATCGAACCATTGTGGGATTGAAACAGAGCAATGCTGATTCAAGGTCTCTCTACGGTGGGCTTTGAATCGAACCATTGTGGGATTGAAACTGTGATTCCTACACGCCAGCGCGAAGCTGGCGAAAAGGCTTTGAATCGAACCATTGTGGGATTGAAACTGATGCTGAGTGCAAACGCCTCGGACATGGCGATGTGCTTTGAATCGAACCATTGTGGGATTGAAACGCTATCAAAGATCAAAATCTCACCGTGCTGGCTTCGCCTTTGAATCGAACCATTGTGGGATTGAAACCTTCGATCTGGGCACAGCAGCCCACGCCGTCTGTCTTCTTTGAATCGAACCATTGTGGGATTGAAACCTGATCAATCTCTTGACGCTTCGCATCTGTCAGTTCCTTTGAATCGAACCATTGTGGGATTGAAACATTTCTCTCAGCATGCTTTAACGCGAGAAGTCGACTCGCGACTTTGAATCGAACCATTGTGGGATTGAAACTCCGGTAGGTTTGATCGTTATTCAACCGGATCGGGAAACTTTGAATCGAACCATTGTGGGATTGAAACAGGTAATTCATTCATCGTATCTGCGCAAACATTTTATCTTTGAATCGAACCATTGTGGGATTGAAACATACTTCGCGCGCCAAGCCGCCCCTGGGCGGCAGGCAGCTTTGAATCGAACCATTGTGGGATTGAAACATGTAATTTCCCGGGAGTTCCGGTGAATTAATTCTCCTCTTTGAATCGAACCATTGTGGGATTGAAACGTGAGTCAACACGAAGTTCCGTGGTGCATGGTCATCTTTGAATCGAACCATTGTGGGATTGAAACATGTGGTGTATTCAGAAATGTGTCTCATGCTATCTCCTCTTTGAATCGAACCATTGTGGGATTGAAACGAGGCAGTCATGGTTAAGCTAAGATATTGGTTGATTTCTTTGAATCGAACCATTGTGGGATTGAAACGATGTACTCTTGTCGCGCGTAAGAACGCACAACGTCTCTTTGAATCGAACCATTGTGGGATTGAAACATCAGCTCGACACGTTCGAGTCGATGCTGAAGAGGAACTTTGAATCGAACCATTGTGGGATTGAAACATGTGATCTCCCGGGCATTCCGGTGAATCAATTCTCCCTTTGAATCGAACCATTGTGGGATTGAAACTTCCAAAAAATTAGCAAATCTTCAAACAGGCTCTCTCCTTTGAATCGAACCATTGTGGGATTGAAACATGTGATCTCCCGGGCATTCCGGTGAATCAATTCTCCTTTGAATCGAACCATTGTGGGATTGAAACTTGTGCTGCAACTGCCCACGCCCTCGGCCAGCAAGTTCTTTGAATCGAACCATTGTGGGATTGAAACTCATAAAACTTTGTAACGGCGTTTTCTTTTGATATTGCTTTGAATCGAACCATTGTGGGATTGAAACCTACGCTCGTGCTCGTTGTCGCGGCAATGGCTGGACTGCTTTGAATCGAACCATTGTGGGATTGAAACCTCAAGGACTCGTTGAAAAACTGCACGAAATTGCAGACTTTGAATCGAACCATTGTGGGATTGAAACTTCAATCGACTTTCTCGCTTCGGGTGATACATCTATCTTTGAATCGAACCATTGTGGGATTGAAACTTGTCGTCGCCGGAGCCTATTGTGTCCATATCGGAACCTTTGAATCGAACCATTGTGGGATTGAAACTTCGTCAAAAGGATTTGGATATTTAACGTGGATCACTCTTTGAATCGAACCATTGTGGGATTGAAACCCTATTAGTTAGCAGATTACGCACGAATCGGTAAATTACTTTGAATCGAACCATTGTGGGATTGAAACAAGTAGCTTTCAAGCGAAATGACGCTATCGCGAAGCCTTTGAATCGAACCATTGTGGGATTGAAACAGCACCACGCCGACCACCAGCAGACCGACCAGGGTCCTTTGAATCGAACCATTGTGGGATTGAAACGCCTTTCCAGCGTGGGTCTGCGCGTTTCAAGAAAGTCCTTTGAATCGAACCATTGTGGGATTGAAACTTGGAGTGGCGGTAGAAGACGCTTAAGTTTTGTTCGCTTTGAATCGAACCATTGTGGGATTGAAACACAATCCGGCGGTGGGGACGTCTTCTCGCGAAGCCGTCTTTGAATCGAACCATTGTGGGATTGAAACCCATTCGTGGCGTTCGACAGCACGATCTCGGCAACGACTTTGAATCGAACCATTGTGGGATTGAAACTCGGCGTGCCCAACTCCGCCACCTTCGCAAAGTTCGCCCTTTGAATCGAACCATTGTGGGATTGAAACCTGCACAGATTCGAAAACGAACATGACACGTGCGAAGCTTTGAATCGAACCATTGTGGGATTGAAACCAGATTCTGGCTCAGCTGTCGGCTCGGTCGATAATCTTTGAATCGAACCATTGTGGGATTGAAACGACAAAGTACGGCAGCATCTTTGACGGCTACACCACTTTGAATCGAACCATTGTGGGATTGAAACTCCCGCACTATTACAATAACCGCATCGACCAATACTCTGCTTTGAATCGAACCATTGTGGGATTGAAACACAAAGGTGGATTGCAAACTACAGATGATGGCCATGCTTTGAATCGAACCATTGTGGGATTGAAACTTCACCGGGAATTGGAAAACTCGGCGGCTGCAAGCTTCTTTGAATCGAACCATTGTGGGATTGAAACTTCCGCGGCGGTGACGAACACGGTTTTCGGCGCATCCTTTGAATCGAACCATTGTGGGATTGAAACGCTCGTTGCGCCAGTCAAAAAAAAATTGGCGCAGCCGCTTTGAATCGAACCATTGTGGGATTGAAACGCCAATACGGCCGTACTAACTGGTGGCAAACTATAACTTTGAATCGAACCATTGTGGGATTGAAACATTACGCCGCCGGGGTTTTGGTGCGCATGATCGATGACTTTGAATCGAACCATTGTGGGATTGAAACATCATAAATTACCGGCGTTCCATTTTCCCTCACGCCCCTTTGAATCGAACCATTGTGGGATTGAAACCTCAATAATCAAGAATGGGTTGGTGGAGACTTGTCATCTTTGAATCGAACCATTGTGGGATTGAAACTTATGCCACTTCAAGCTGAAGAAAAATCCCGCCTGCTTTGAATCGAACCATTGTGGGATTGAAACACCAACACGCTCAAGAATGAAGTGCGCTGAATTTCCGCTTTGAATCGAACCATTGTGGGATTGAAACAATAGCGGCACAGTTGAGCAATTCAAGCAAGCAATCGCTTTGAATCGAACCATTGTGGGATTGAAACCAGAAATGGAATCCGTATTTCTCGAAAGCGTCGCATGCTTTGAATCGAACCATTGTGGGATTGAAACGCGTTTTTGGTTTCGTCAATCAATTGCACGCCAGCTTTGAATCGAACCATTGTGGGATTGAAACATCGGATATATGGCTCGAGTTTTTTTTGATCGAGCCGCTTTGAATCGAACCATTGTGGGATTGAAACGTGTCCGTGCGCGTCAACCTGCCATTGGGCGCGGCGACTTTGAATCGAACCATTGTGGGATTGAAACATGCTTTGACAGTTGACAAAAATATTCAAGCGCGCGGACTTTGAATCGAACCATTGTGGGATTGAAACTCCCGATTCCGGCGGTGTTGCGGGCACGGCGACGATCTTTGAATCGAACCATTGTGGGATTGAAACACAAGGAAATCCGTGCTCTATGACGGATAATTGGCGACTTTGAATCGAACCATTGTGGGATTGAAACTTTTCTCAATGGCAATGATCCGGCTTTCCTTCAACTCTTTGAATCGAACCATTGTGGGATTGAAACATTGAATCACCACGGGACGCTCTGGAAGTTGAAAATTCTTTGAATCGAACCATTGTGGGATTGAAACACAAAAGCGTGGTGTTGAATCTTTCGGAAGAAAAAAACTTTGAATCGAACCATTGTGGGATTGAAACAAAGGGTAGAAGACGTTAGGATGAGTGCGTTTTAACTTTGAATCGAACCATTGTGGGATTGAAACGCATCTGGCTTCAATTACCGGTTCACGATCACACCAGCTTTGAATCGAACCATTGTGGGATTGAAACGCGCGGCCTGCGCGTCAACGTGATCGAGCTGATTTCTTTGAATCGAACCATTGTGGGATTGAAACATCTTTTGTAAATCGCCACGGGAGCAAATTGCTTTGAATCGAACCATTGTGGGATTGAAACGTATAGTAGCGTTAAACGCTACAAACAACCCGGCAACTTTGAATCGAACCATTGTGGGATTGAAACGTGTTTGCACAAGGTCTTTTGATCGACTAAAAGATTCTTTGAATCGAACCATTGTGGGATTGAAACTTCTTTTTCCTTGTTGGAACAACTCAAAATACCATTCTTTGAATCGAACCATTGTGGGATTGAAACCTGCCAACGCTCGCGCTCGACAAACGCTCTGTATTCGCTTTGAATCGAACCATTGTGGGATTGAAACACGTTCTTTTCAACCAACTCATGCGCGGGTTCCTCTTTGAATCGAACCATTGTGGGATTGAAACGGATATGGCGACGGCGGTTCAACTTCTGACCGATGGCAACTTTGAATCGAACCATTGTGGGATTGAAACTCAAAAAGCGAAGCTAATACAGACAGAATCGTATCCTCTTTGAATCGAACCATTGTGGGATTGAAACGCGTTTACGGTGTGCTTGATGCGGTCAACGATATTCTTTGAATCGAACCATTGTGGGATTGAAACTTAATTTCGCGCAAGGATCCCACGCCGGTCTTTTCGGCTTTGAATCGAACCATTGTGGGATTGAAACGCAAGAATCCAGCTCTCGGTACTGCAGGTGATGTCCTTTGAATCGAACCATTGTGGGATTGAAACTTATTTCACCTCAGACGGCGCAACCTCGACCCGATGCAACTTTGAATCGAACCATTGTGGGATTGAAACAATTAAAGCGGCATGGCCTCGCGTCAAGCAAGCGACTTTGAATCGAACCATTGTGGGATTGAAACACGGATTCTCTCACCGTCTGCATTGCACGACGAAGAAACTTTGAATCGAACCATTGTGGGATTGAAACCAAGAATCGCGTCTTCAGCAAACGAATATGGCCAAGTCTTTGAATCGAACCATTGTGGGATTGAAACGTTTGCAAAAAATGTCATTGCAATCAAAACGACACCTTTGAATCGAACCATTGTGGGATTGAAACGCATAATTCCGTTGGCCTCGTTTTCGGCGCTTGTTCTTTGAATCGAACCATTGTGGGATTGAAACTTTTGGATGAACGGAAAATACTACGTAGACGAGCCGGCTTTGAATCGAACCATTGTGGGATTGAAACAATATTCCTTGCGTTTGATCGAATACCCCAATTCTTCCTTTGAATCGAACCATTGTGGGATTGAAACAGCTGGAAGGCGGAGCATCTGTCGATAAGGTCAAAGAGCTTTGAATCGAACCATTGTGGGATTGAAACGCTCCAGCTCGAGCAAGAGCTGGAGCTGGATGCGGCGCTTTGAATCGAACCATTGTGGGATTGAAACACAGATAGTCCCGCTTCGCCGGAAGCCAAGATCGGAACTTTGAATCGAACCATTGTGGGATTGAAACATCATCGAAGCTTGAGCCTGTGCGTTCCCTTCGCAAGCTTTGAATCGAACCATTGTGGGATTGAAACCCATCACCAGCGTGTTCGTGACTCATCGAGTCAACCTTTGAATCGAACCATTGTGGGATTGAAACCGCATCAAGAGCGTTGTCAATATTGAAGACCAGCCAACTTTGAATCGAACCATTGTGGGATTGAAACCTGTCAACGGCTTTCAGCGCCGGCACCGTAACAAAGAACTTTGAATCGAACCATTGTGGGATTGAAACCTTAACTCAACGCTTTGGTCCGGCAGTGGGCCAAACCTTTGAATCGAACCATTGTGGGATTGAAACTTGTGCCTCCGACCACCAAGTAGGTGTTTAGCCGAAACTTTGAATCGAACCATCGTGGACGGCTTTCATTAAAACCAGGATTGAAACCTCATCTCCGTTACAATCCACAGGGAAAGATTTATCCGAAATCCACTTTTGATTTTTTTGCGAACAACAAGTAAAAAGGCCGTGGTGAATTCCATCACCACGGCCTTTTTTATTTTGCGCTAAGAATTTTAAGCTACGGCTTGAGCTCAAAAGTAATCGTCGCTTCGCCGGCGCTGCGAATTCCTCCCAAACGCCACTGCTTGAGTTTTGGCGTCAAACACGCGCTCATGGTTTTGCCGCTCGAAGGATCGGCTAGGATGCTGACCTGAGAAACGAGCCCGTCCGCCGTGATGGTCATTTTAATGACAAGCTGGCCTTGCGGTCTCGGCAGCGTTTGTTGATAGCAATTCAGAATTTCGTTCAAGTGTGCTCGGGCAACTCGCTGCACGTGCTCTTTCGACAAGCCACCGCTTGCAATGATTTTTCCAACCGTGATTTTGGCCTCCGGCCTCATCGCGTCATCTTCGGACTTTTTCTTTTCCAATGCCACCGACAACTCTTGTGCTTCGGCTGGCGCACTAGAAGCGCGATTCGCGCGATAAAGTTTTGCTCCGCCCGCGCCGGAGACAACAGATTGTAGCGCGCCCACGGCATAATTCGAAACGCCTTCCGGCAATGGCAGTGGCTGCGAAACCGTCGTGAGTTGGCCGCCGTCGCGCCGCGCTTTGGAATCGATCGCGACAAACGAGGTGTGGGCCGTGAGCAGGTTATATTTCAAACCGAGATTGGTGACTTCTTCAACCAGTTCGCTGCTGTTTTGCAGCGTGTTGTAATCTGACAACACAGCGATCCGATGGCGCGCCCAAAGATAGCGCAACGCCGCGTTGGCCGCGAGCGGTTTAACTTCGCTTACATTTATATGGGTTGAATAAGAGTCGTTGCCGGTTCGTCCGGTGAGCGTAATTTTGCCCTGCACGGCGCCGCTCCATTTGCCGAAAACAATCACCGGGCGTTCGGCGAGCACATCCGGCACCGCCGGCGGTTCCAGCGCCGACACTTTGAAGTCGCCGTAATTCAATTTGATCTGCGTCAACACCGGCGATTGGATGTAGCGGCGAAATTTTTCCGCTTCAAGTTTCGCCTCGTCCGGTTTGGTGATCACGAACGGCTCGCCCATGCCGGCGCGCGCGAGGCCTTCGATGAGATGCCGGTTCACGCTGGAGCCGATGCCGAACGCAAACATGTTAGCTTCGCCGAGTCGCTGGCGAATTAATTCGAATGCTTCCTTTTCGACCGACACGTAGCCGTCGGTGGCCATCACGACGGTGCGAGAACATCCCGGCGCTCGCGGCAACGACAAAGCCTGTTTCAGCGCCGGAATGAGTTCCGTGCTGCCGCCGCCCTGCTGTTGGTCAATCACCGCGATGGCGCGTTTGAGGTTCTCCGCGGTGGCGGGCAACGATTCGGTTTCCGACAGCGCCGACGAGCTGCCCGCAAAGAGCAGCACGTTGAATTTATCCTGCGGCCGGAGGCTGCCGATCAAATTACGCAAAAGTTCTTTGGAAATGTCCAGCGGAAAGCCGTGCATCGAGCCGGAAATATCGACGATGAAAATATACTCGCGCGGCGGAATCTGCTCGACCGTGACGCGCTTCGGCGGCTGCAGCATGAACAGGAAAAAGTTCTCGTCGCGATCCTGATACATCAACATTCCCGAAGCGATTTGCCCGCCGGCGAGGCGATAACGCAAAACGTAATCGCGATTGCCGCCGGATTTTTCTGTAGCGTCGAGTTTCACGGTTGCACACGAGGCGCCGCTGTAACTCACGTTGACTTTATGCGACGAGCACAGAACTTCTTGAATCGGCACACCCGCATTCAAATTCGCCGTGAGATCGAAAGTATAACTCGGCGCATGGCCGGATTTTAAATATGGATTCTTCACCCATTTCTCCGAGGCGGGCTCGGGCTGATTGGAATAGCGCGGCCCGACCACGGTCGGATAAACGAATTCATAGACGCCGTCGGTTGGCACGAGCAGCTCGGTGTAACTCAACTCCACTTTGATTTCATCGCCGGGCAAAAGATTGCCGACGTTCATCTGAAAAACATTGGGACGCTGCTGCTCCAGCAACGAAGCGCTTTTGCCTTCGGAAATCGCTTTCTCATAATCCCGCCGCGCCTCTTCGCGTTTGCCGATTTTAGCGATGATCGTGCGCTCGCCGATCGTCATTTTCATGCCATAAACCGCGGCCCGCGTCGAGGCCGGAAAAATGTAAATCGCTTCGAGCGGATGCTTGCCTTCATTTTTATAAACCTGCATGACTTTGACGTCGGCAATGACGCCGGCGATATCCACGCTGGTTGAAGTTGACGTTAAAGGAAGCTGATCGAGATTCGGATCGTCGCTTTTGACAAAGAAGTACGGCGATAAAGTTTTATCGGTATTCTCGCCGGTTTGCGCGATCGCCATTCCCGCCAACACGAGCCAGATGGCAAAACTTAAAACTCTTTTCATGGTTTTTACCTCAAGTTTGTGCTTAAAAATGTAGCGATTTGAAGCGGAGTGCGAAGCTTTAAAAGCAAAGAAATTTGGCTCACGGAAATGGAACGGCTCACGGAAAAAAATTCCGTGAGAGTTCTATTCCGTGAGCGATAATTTTTTTGGTTCCGGCTCGTCCGGCTTATGCAGCGCTTGCAATAAAAAGATTTCTTTTGACGAGTATTTCTTTTTCCGCTATCGACGCGAGTTTTGGCGGCGCCGGCTTTTTATCTTGCGAAATGGCGGCGGCGGAAAAAATGAAGAGGCCGGCGAATAACGCGGCGCCTATGAGTCGTTTCATGATTCATTCTCCCTTTCTAAATGGGTAAAACATGCTTTTCGGCCTACGTGCCCGACCAACGGTTTTAGGTGATGGCGTCATCTACTCATATTACCGTTGAGCGCGAAAATTATTCCCTGCGGCAAAATTTTTTTAAATACATGGCAACGTTTTTCAAATTGACGGTGTCATACTAAGTGTGCTAAAAATTTAGCAACCCCGATTTGAGTTTGTATTTCTACTGAAGGAATCGGGATTTGCATAAGCCGGACGAGCCGGAACCCAAAAAATAGTCGCTCACGGAATTGGAACAGCTCACGGAAATGAAATCATAAAATGCTTTATTTCCGTGAGAGTTCTATTCCGTGAGCCAAAATTTCTTTGCTTTTTTTGCACAGATTTAACTCGTTAGTTTCTACATATGCTAAAAATTTAGCAACCTTTTGGCGATTCGCCGGTCTCTTCTATAGAGCATCACGCTTCGAACAGGTCGCGGGAGCCAGTTAAAATTTTTTAATCAGCCATCGGGCTGGAGAACTTATTGCAGGAGTGGTTTTATGAAAAGTCAGCTTCTGTTCGCGGGAATTTTTTTGCTCGGCGCAAATGTTTTTGCGGGCGACCCGCCGACCGAGAAAAAAATTTATCATGCGAAACACATCAACCCGCATGCGCCGGTGATTGACGGGCGCATGGACGATCCGGTGTGGGAGAAAGCGGAATGGGCGACGAATTTCACCCAGCGCGAGCCGAACGACGGCGCGGCGCCGTATCAGCAAACGGCTTTCAAAATTATGTACGACGAGAAAAATCTTTACGTGAGCGTGCGCGCCTACGACAATGAGCCGGATAAAATCGTTCGGCGCGTGACGCGCCGCGATCAATTCGACGGCGATTGGGTCGAGATCAACATCGACAGTTATTTCGACCATCGCACCGGCTTTTCATTTACCATCAACGCCGCCGGCGTGAAGGGCGATGAAGCGATTTCCAACGACGGCGACAACTGGGATACCAACTGGAATCCGGTTTGGTTCGGC